>OCPY01001395.1_pt1 | contig 11097 bp, 10 predicted proteins | sample 1538821 | NCBI WGS metagenome assembly OCPY01 (sample SAMN04571728, study PRJEB22368) | human gut metagenome | biome: human gut; material: stool | host: Homo sapiens | place: Luxembourg | collected 2012-12-07 | reverse complement strand
ACTTTCCTTTGTAATGTTTTGAGTCAAATTCTACCCCGATGATGTGCAGAAAGTTTTGTTTGCCAGAACGTTCGGCTGTGTCATCGCTTCGGCATCTTGATCAGCTGTACCTCAGGTAAATGGAGAAGAGAAGCTTAACTTGAGCATGGTAAGCGATGAGATTCCTGCAGGCGCCAAGCTTTACTAAGAAGCGATGAGATCAAAAGCAAAACGATGTCCTGTCTGTGGTGGTGCTATGAAACAGCAGTTCATTGGATTAAGACATTGCAAATGCGGTATCAGTTGGAAGATATCCGGACAAAGGGTGATATATCCAGTAGAATAGTATAAGAAGGTATGATGGTATGAAGATATTAGTAATTCCTGATGTTCATCTTAAACCGCAGATGTTTAAACAGGCTACAGCTCTTATGCATCAGGGAATTGCTGATCGAGCGGTATGTCTGATGGACATCCCTGATGATTGGGACAAGCAATATAATGTCGGACTTTATGAAGAAACTTATGATGAGGCTATTCGGTTTGCAAAAGCATTTCCGGAAACAGCCTGGTGCTACGGGAATCACGATTTGAGTTATCTGTGGCATTGTCTGGAGAGCGGTTATAGCTCCATGGCCTCAATGACAGTGCAAAGAAAGTTGTTGGATTTGCGAGAGGCTGTTCCAGAAGATAATCCCATTAAATATGTTCAGAGAATAGACAATGTTCTCTTTTCTCATGGAGGCGTACTGAATTTCTTTGTAGAGGAATATGTTCCGCGGGCAAAATATAATGATGTGGATGCTGTGCTAGAGACGATTAATCAGCTCGGAAGAATCGAGATGTGGAATGATGCATCGCCGATCTGGCTGAGACCACAGCATTCAAAAATGAGATTATATAAGCCACGTAAGTTGTTGCAGGTTGTAGGTCATACACCTATGGATGCAATTACGAAAGAGGGAAATCTGATTAGCACGGATGTGTTTTCAACTTACAGAGATGGAAAGCCGATTGGAACAGAGGAGTTCCTCTTGCTCGATACAGTGACATGGGAATACTGCGGAATTAAGATGTAGAATCCGATACGTAATTGGATGCATATTATAACAGACATTATTACGATGATGTCCGGGGAACGAGTGAAAGTAAAAACGAAATCGTATCAGAATGATATGGTGACATTTAAAAATAAAGATGACGTTTTAACTGCACTGATTCACTTAGGCTATCTGGCATACGATCGAAGAGAACAGATGGCGTACATTCCAAATGAAGAAATCCGCAGCGAGTTCACGGATGCGGTAAAAGAACATCAGTGTATCATTGAGAAGTATGAAAAATAAAAAGGAGTATGAAAAAATGTATTACGTACCAGACGGAACCAAAACATGTGGTTATTATGAATGCAAGAAATGCGGCAACCGCTTTTTATCCCTTCAGACGATGGAAAAAATCCCATGTCCGGACTGCGAGGCGGAGGTGGATTATGAGATCGGACCTGGCGAATCTTTGGAGGATGTGCTGGACACCGCAGTGCTGTTGCAAAAAATTGAGGGCGAAGAGGAAGTGGAAAAGATGGATGCACTCTTAAGTCTTGCGATTACCGGCGGAGATTTTGACTGGATCTGACATAACAGAGCTTTTTCAAACACGCTCCAGACAGGTAGCGGATATTTGATGAATGCCAAGTCTGGCGTTCGCTCTGAATTTTCACAGAATTTTACCGGAGTTTTTCCGCGATTTTAAAAGAAAACAAAGAAATTTCAAAGGTTCATGAGAAAAATGTTCAGAAACAACCGAAAAAACATCGGTGAAATTGTGTAAAATTGACAGAACCGATGCAAAAGAACGGAAATCATCGAAAAATTTAAGGATTGACAAAAAGCGGGAATTCCGCTAGAATATGCCTATGTTGAAAAACAGCAGAGAAAAAGAATAGAGTAAAGATAACGCAACGGAGCGGTTCTGGGAATAGAATCACTCCGTTTGTAATTTTCTCCCTTTCTCCAAGGTTTTATTTCTCCCAAAAAACACTCTCAGAAAACCGGAAAACGCTCTGTCTGTTTTTCAAGATAAACTCCATATAAGTAATGGATTCGCGAAGGCGCGGTACGAAGGGAAAGCTTCGTGCCGCGTTTTTCAATCCAAAGGAGAAACGTCAGTAAAGAGTTCGCAACGGGGCGATCTGGAAGGAAGATTTCCAGATCGCTTTTTGATTTTACCGGAAAGGAGAAAGTCCGATGGAAAACACAAACGTCTTATTTGACCGAAAGCGTCTGGTCCGGTTGATCGTTCCCTTGATTGTGGAACAGGTGCTGGCCGTTACCGTCGGTATGGCAGACATGGTGATGGTATCCGGAGCCGGTGAAACGGCTGTTTCCGGAATCTCACTTGTCAATACGATCTGCGTACTGCTGATCGTGATTTTCACATCGATGGCAAGCGGCGGTTCCGTTGTCGGAGCACAGTTCCTCGGAAGCGGGGATAAGAAAACAGCGTGTCACGCAGCCGAACAGCTCGTGATGATCTGCGGACTGATTGCACAACAGGAGGCGAGGCGTATGAAAGAAGAAAACTATGAGGTAGTCGTTTTTCAGGGAGACCCGGGAACCATCGATCTGACGTACGAAGAAATAGAAGCAGAGTGGAACAAAATGCTGCAGACCGTACCACAGATCGGAAAGTTCCGTATCATCCATCAGGAGAAAAAGAGGTACACCTTCGAAGATTACAGCAGTCAGATCGGGAACGCCGACGCAGCACTTGGTATCTGGGTCCACAAAGGAGTGATCAACGAAAAGCTCTTTGAAGCGCATCCGAATCTGAAATATATCGCAACGCTGGGACATGGATTTGAAGACTTCGATGTGGAAATGACAAGACGCCGGGGCGTGACCATAACGAATACGATTTACGGCGATGTCACCATTGCCCAGTATGCGATGGCACTGCTCATGAACATCTGTCATAACGTGACGGTACAGAGCGATTACACCAAAACAGGGTACTGGAAAGAAAAAGAAACGAATCCGCAGGCAAGCTACAATCAACTGTTCGTGCCGCAGATTGAGCTCTACCAGAAAACGATGGGAATCATCATCGATGAGGAGGCGCTTCTTGAGGCGCTGGAATCGAGAAAGGTTTATATGGCAGGACTCGATGTTGTCGCAAATGAGCCGCCGCAGTATCAGATTCCGCTGATGCAGTCGCCGTACACCTTTATTACTTCCCATATCGCCTGGCAGCCGAAGGCAGCAAGACTCCGCGCAGTAGATCTGGCGGTGAAAAACTTCCGGTCGTACCTGGAGGGAATGCCGACGAGTGTGATTAATTAAAAACAGCGGATTGTGAAAGCAGATGCAAAAAAACGACTGTAAAAACAACTGTAAAAACAGCAGAGCTGCGGAACAGTCCAGGCATGAAAGAAGAGGTTAGAAAATCTGTCAGAAAACAGATTTCTATATAGAAGCAGCAGAGCCGGTAAATGAATGGAAGAGAAAACCGGGAAGGCGGATAAAAAAGAAATCCGCAGCCGGAAAAATCAGAAGCTGTACAGGGACCGGTTCGGAAAGGGAGGGAAAATCATGAAAAAGCTGGAAATTGTAATTCGTCCGGAGAGCCTCGAAAACCTGGAGCTACTCCTCGAGGAGCAGAAGGCAAACGGTATGATGATCACAAATATCCTTGGATATGGAAATCAGAAGGGATATCGTCAGATGTACCGTGGAGCGGAAATCGTGGCCAAAATGCTTCCGAAGGTTAAAGTGGAGACCGTTGTGGAGGACGACAAGGTTCCGAAAATCGTTGATTTTGTTGTGAAAAACCTGTCAACCGGAAACTACGGCGATGGAAAAATTTTCGTTTACGATGTCGAAGATGCAGTGCGGATCCGGACAGGTGAGCACGGCGAACAGGCACTTTAAAAAATCTGAAAGCTACCGTTTCAGAGATGACCGTTTCAGAAGATCTGCAGACGGGAACAGGTAAGATGGGAATGAGGAGGAACTTATTATGGAAAACACACAGGTATTACTCAATATCGTATGGACCATGGTCGGAGCCTTTTTGGTGTATTTTATGCAGGCCGGATTTGCCATGGTGGAGACAGGATTTACAAGAGCGAAAAACTCCGGAAACATTCTGATGAAGAATATGATGGATTTCGTGCTCGGCTCTATTTTCTTCTTTATCATCGGATTTGCGCTGATGTTCGGAGGAAGCAATGCCTTTATCGGAACAGCAGGTTTCTTTCATCCGAAATCGCTGGCAGATGCAGATGGCATGTTCAACGGACTGCCGATCGGCGTATTTATGATTTTCCAGACCGTGTTCTGTGCAACATCGGCCACGATTGTATCAGGTGCTATGGCAGAGAGAACCAAATTCATCTCTTATTTGATTTACTCCGCAGCCATCAGCGTTTTCATTTATCCGATCACCGGACACTGGATCTGGGGCGGCGGCTGGTTAAGCCAGATCGGGTTCCATGATTTTGCAGGATCTACGGCAGTTCATATGGTCGGCGGTCTGTGTGCCCTTGCCGGTGCAAAAATGGTCGGACCTCGTATCGGAAAATATACAAAAGAGGGAAAACCGGTTGCTATTCCTGGTCATAACCTTCCGCTTGGAGCACTTGGTGTCTTTATCCTCTGGTTCTGCTGGTTCGGATTTAACTGTGGATCGACCACAGCGGCAACCTACAGCCTTGGCGACATTGCCATGACTACAAACCTTGCGGCAGCAGCAGCAACACTTGTTACCCTGATTGTTACCTGGGTACGTTATGGAAAACCGGATATCAGTATGACAATGAATGGCGCACTGGCCGGACTGGTAGCGATCACAGCAAGCTGTGATGTAGTCAATGATTACGAGGCACTGTTCATTGGAGCAGTTGCAGGTGTTGTCGTTGTATTCGCAGTTGAATTCTTTGATAAAGTCGTAAAAATCGATGACCCGGTTGGTGCAATCAGTGTACATGGTGTCTGTGGAGCACTCGGAACCTTATTTACCGGTATTTTCGGCGAGGGATGCAGCTTTATCACCCAGCTGATTGGTTTTGTAGCAGTTGCGGCATATACCCTGATCCTGGCGTTCATCCTGTTCTTCGTCCTGAAAAAGACCATCGGACTTCGCGTAACCGAGAAAGAAGAGATCGACGGACTGGATATGCACGAGCACGGATGCAGCGCTTATGCAAACTTCCACTTCCACAATGACAAATAAAAAGAATCGATGAAAAAGGATCAATAAAAAGGTGGTGCGGATATGAAAAAGCTGACAGTTATTGTCAAACCCGCGAACCGGGAGGATGTCATCGACATCATGGAATCGTGTGCCGTGTACGGCGTGATGGAAACGGATATCACCGGATATGGAAACCAAAAGGGTTACCGGGTGATGTACCGCGGAGCCATGAGCGGACCGAATGTACTGATGAAATGCAAATTCGAGACCGTCGGTGACGATAAGACAATTGAAGTATTAAAAGGCTTCCTGGAAAAGAAGCTGTGTACCGGAAATATCGGAGACGGAAAGATTTTTGTCGAGAAAGTGGCAGACGTCATCCGGGTTCGTACCGGCCAGCGCGGCGAGGAAGCATTATAAAAACAAAAGACAGTAAAAAGGTGCAAAGAGGCAGCCAGAACAGATCGTTCGGCTGCCTCTTCTGAGCTAAAAAAGCCGGAACGGGAGGAATGCTGCATGGTAAGATACATCATAAAACGTTTATTCATTGGAGTGGTGACGATCTGGGCACTGATCACCATTACCTTTTTCCTGATTCGGATTATGCCGGGCAGCCCGTTCGAGGCGGATAATCTTTCCCAGAGCGCGATTGAACAGCTCGAATCGACCTACGGACTGGATGAACCCATGTGGAAACAGTATATTCTTTACATGGAAAATCTGATGCACGGAGATCTCGGCATTTCCTATAAAAAGAACGTTTCTGTTAATACACTGATCGCAAGAGGATTTCCGTACACGCTAAGCATCGGACTTCTCTCTATTGCGGTATCTGCATTCCGGGCTGGATCGGCATGGCTCGTCAGAGGCCAGCTGATCGCCTTAAAGGAGCAGGAGTTTTCCATGGCAGCACTCGTCATCGGAGCAAGTGATGCGAGAATTCTCTTCCGTCACCTTTTGATCAATGCCATCGGACCGATCATTGTACAGATTACCTTCCTTGTTCCGAATGCCATTTTTACCGAAGCCTTCTTAAGCTTCATCGGAATCGGCATTTCCGCTCCGATGGCAAGCTGGGGTTCCATGGCACAGGATGCCCGTCAGGTGCTTACCATGCACCCGGGACAGCTGCTTTTGCCGACCATCTGCATCTGTATCACCATTTTCTCCCTGAACTTCCTCGGCGAGGGAATCGGCGATGCCTTTAATCCAAAGAAAACCAGGGGGTGAAGCGTATGAGTTTACTCGAAATCAGCCATCTCACAACAAAATTTGAAACGCAGCAGGGAACCGTCAGCGCAGTCCGCGATGTTTCCTACCATCTGGAAGAGGGCGAGGTACTTGGTATTGTCGGCGAGTCCGGTTCCGGAAAAAGTGTCGGCATGCTGACCCTGATGGGGCTTCTGGCATCGAACGGCAGAGTGGAAGAAGGAGAGATCCTTTTCGACGGAGAAAACATTTCTCCGCCGCACATGAAGGACCGGAAAGAAAAACGGGCTTATGAAAAGAAAATGCAGCAGATCCGCGGAAACCGCATCGGCATGATTTTCCAGGATCCGATGACATTTCTGAATCCGATCCTGAAAATCGGAATTCAGATGACAGAGGGAATTCGAAAGCATCAGAATTGCTCCAAAAAAGAAGCGGAAGCGAAAGCCATTGAGCTGATGCGGCAGGTCGGAATTCCAAGTCCGGAAAAACGGCTCGATCAGTATCCGTTCGAATTTTCCGGCGGTATGAGGCAGAGAATCATCATTGCGACGGCTCTGGCGTGTGACCCGGAGCTGATTATCGCAGATGAGCCGACAACCGCACTGGATGTGACCGTACAGGCACAGATTCTGGAGCTTTTGAAAAAGCTGACGAAGGAAAAAGGAACCTCCGTTATCATGATTACCCACGACCTCGGCGTTGTCGCTTCTATGTGCGACCGGATTGCCATTATGTACGCCGGACAGATCGTAGAAGAGGGAACCGTCGATGAAATTTTCTACGAACCGCATCATCCGTACACGAAAGGTCTTCTGAACAGTATCAACAACTCGGCAAAGGATAACGACGAGCCGCTCGTTCCGATTCCGGGAACACCGCCGGACCTCTTAAAGCTTCCGAAGGGCTGCGCATTTATGAGCCGCTGTCCTTACACTATGAAGATCTGTGAGGTACAGGCCTCTCCGGTGACAACCTACAGCGAGACGCACTGCTGCAGATGCTGGCTGGAATGTATGGATGAAACAAAAATCACAGTTTCCGGGGAGGAGGCGGCACTGGAGGACTCCATGGCGGGAAGCCATTTTTATCCTGACTTTGCGGCAGTACTGCTGAAACAGAAGGTAGCGGAGCAGTACGGATTAAAAGCAGAAAATGTACTGACCGGCGCCGGATCGAGTGCGATGATCGATATGATTGGACTGACCTTTCTGGACGAGGGAGATGAGGTGCTGTTTTCCGCGCCGACCTACGGGGCATTTGCCGATATGGCATACTTAAACGGCGGTGTGCCGGTTTCCGTACCGGTTACCGAAGAGCAGAAATTTAATCTCCCTGCCATGAAAGAAAAAATTGGTGAAAAAACAAAAATCGTGGTGATCTGCAATCCGAATAACCCGACCGGAACGTATGTGCCGATCGGGGAGCTGGAAGCATTCGCAGATACCCTTCCGGAGGACGTTCTGTTGGTGATGGATGAGGCATACATGGAATTTGCCACCGAGCCGGACTGCTGCAGTATGGTTGATTATATGAAAGCACATCCGGAAAAACCGATTCTGGTTCTCCGCACCTTTTCCAAATATTATGCGATGGCAGGCCTTCGTGTCGGCTATGCGCTGGGCTCCGAAGAGCTGATTGGAATCATGCGGAAATGTTCCGCTTCCTGGAAACTGAATGTCTGTGCCCAGAAAGCGGCAGAGTGAAAAAGGTTTTACGGTAAACGTTAAAAGATAGAATGAAAGAGAAAAAGACCGGATGAGAAGTAAAAAATACGGTCTTTTTCTGCTGGTATGAGAACAGAAAAAGCGGATCAGCAGGTTGCATATTTCAGGTAAAAAAGGTATACTTATAAGTGATGAAAAGAGAAATATGTTAGCAGCAGCTAATAAGAAAAAAACAGAGAAAAAACATGGTTTTTGCAAATTAGTGCTTGCCATTCCATGAAAATTGGAATATTATATGTGCAAACGCCTATAGATGAAAAAAGATGTATCACATCCTGAAAGGGGAAAGAAAATATGCTTTTTAAAACATACCAGAAGATCACGACGTTATTTAAAGAACATCATGGATATATGAGCTTCGCAGACCTCAGAGATCATCAGGTGACCGTACTGCAGCTGGCAGAAATGGAAGAGGAAGGAAGTCTGGAACGATTTGCACGCGGCTGGTACTGGTGCAAGGACTGTGGTTATGAAAAACCGGAAGACTATCAATATATTGAAATTGCGAAAGTAAACCCACGCGCAGTCATCTGCATGGACAGTGCTGCATGGCTTGCCGGAATGCTGAAAGAAGAGCCGGCTACGATTGCAGTTGCAACAGCACGGACAGACCGAAAAAAAATGGATCTGGAAAATTTTGAAATCAGACGTTTTTATTTCCAGAATGCCGATGTTCCGGGCGAAATCTGTGAGAAAAAGACAGAGTTTGGTTCCTACAAATATTATTCTCCGAAGAGAACCTTCTGTGACTGTCTGCGCATGAACAACAAGATGCCGGAGGAAGTAAAAGAAGAAATCCTCACCTGGTGCCGGAAACAGAAATATTCCAAAGAAGAGATTCTGGAATACGCGAACAAGCTCCGTGCGGTAAAAAATATCGAGGAAGAGTATCAGAAATAAAATTTCACAGGAATAGATAAGGGAAACTCCCGACGGAAGATCTTATACGAGAAATTCTGCCGGGAGTTTCTGCGTGTATATCGGATGGTTACGCATACACGATTTCCTCGTATGTTCCCCTGTGTCATTCGCAAAAATCGCATAAAATGAGAAGCAAAGAGCAATACTTGACTAGCCGAACGGGAAACGCGGCGATACAATAGAGGCAACAAATTTCGGGAGGATTTTACCTATGAGTAAAGAGACGAGAGAGTATGCAAAACAGCTGGTTTCCCAGATGACGCTGGAAGAAAAAATGAGCCAGATGGTCTATCAGTCACCGGCGATCGAGCGTCTTGGCATTCCGGCATACAACTGGTGGAATGAAGCGCTGCACGGCGTGGCAAGAGCTGGTGTGGCAACGGTATTTCCGCAGGCTATTGGCCTTGCAGCAACGTTTGATAAAGAGCTGCTGCAGGAGATCGGTGATGTTGTTTCTACCGAGGGACGTGCAAAATTCAACGAGTTTTCGAGAAAAGGCGACCGCGGCATCTACAAAGGCCTGACCTTCTGGGCACCGAACGTCAACATTTTCCGTGATCCGAGATGGGGCCGCGGCCATGAGACATATGGTGAGGACCCGTATCTGACCGGTGAGCTCGGATGCGCCTACATCCGCGGATTACAGGGACCGGACCCGGATCACCCGAAGGCAGCGGCGTGTGCCAAACATTTCGCCGTCCACAGCGGCCCAGAGGCGATCCGCCATGAGTTTGACGCAAGAGTCAGCAAACATGATCTGTATGACACCTATCTGTATGCCTTCAAACGCTGTGTCAAGGATGCAAAAGTCGAGGCAGTCATGGGCGCGTATAACCGTGTCAACGGTGAACCGGCATGCGGAAGCAAGACATTGTTAAAGGACATCCTGCGCGATGAGTTCGGCTTTGAAGGCCATGTTGTCTCCGACTGCTGGGCAATCATAGATTTCCATGAGCACCACAGAGTGACCAAAAATGTAGAGGAGTCCGCAGCGCGTGCCGTCAACAACGGCTGTGACCTGAACTGCGGCGTTGCTTTCCTGCATCTGCCGAAAGCATACGAGGATGGCCTGGTATCCGAAGAGGCAATCACCGCGGCAGTTGAGCGCCTGATGGAAATCCGCATCCGCCTCGGTATGATGAAAGACTATCCGTCACCGTACGAAGATCTGTCCTACGATCTAGTCGAGTGCAAAGAGCATGTTGATCTGTCCGTCGAGGCAGCGAGAAGAAGTATGGTTCTGCTGAAAAATGAAAACAACATGCTGCCGCTCGATGTGAAGAAGATCCGCAGTATCGCCGTGATCGGACCGAACGCGAACTCGAGAGCAGCGCTGGTTGGAAACTATCAGGGAACATCGTCCAGATACATCACGCCGCTGGAAGGAATTCAGCAGTATGTCGGTGATGATGTGAGAGTGACATACGCAGAGGGCTGCCATCTGTATAAAAATAAAGTCGAAGGACTCGGCGAGGACAAAGACCGTTTCAAAGAGGCTGTCATTGCCGCTGAGCACGCAGACGTTGTCGTTCTGTGCCTTGGACTTGATGCAACTGTTGAGGGCGAGGAAGGCGATGCCGGAAACGAATACGCGAGCGGCGATAAGCTGGGCCTCAATCTGCCGGGCTTACAGGAGGAACTGCTGGAGACGATCACAGCGGTTGGAAAACCGGTAGTCCTCGTTCTCTCGGCAGGAAGTGCCATCGACCTGTCCTGGGCAGAGGAGCATGTACCGGCTATTCTTGACAGCTGGTATCCGGGTGCGCGCGGCGGAAAAGCCGTGGCAGAGGCGCTGTTCGGCGATTATGCACCGAACGGAAAACTGCCGGTGACTTTCTATCAGGGAACAGAAAATCTGCCGGAGTTCACCGATTACAGCATGGCAGGACGAACCTACCGCTATACTGATAAAAATATTCTGTATCCATTTGGATATGGACTGACGTATGGAACAATTTCCTACAGCGGCGCAAAAACGGAGCAGGAGACGAGCGCGGTGCTCGACGATGTGACCGTGTGCACGAAGGTGAAGAATGAGAGTGCATATCCGCTGCATGAGAGCGTAGAGATT
>OCPY01001394.1_pt1 | contig 11107 bp, 10 predicted proteins | sample 1538821 | NCBI WGS metagenome assembly OCPY01 (sample SAMN04571728, study PRJEB22368) | human gut metagenome | biome: human gut; material: stool | host: Homo sapiens | place: Luxembourg | collected 2012-12-07 | reverse complement strand
CGTGAGAACTTTGATTTAAGACCGGCCGGCATTATCAAAATGCTGGATCTGAGAAGACCGATCTACAAACAGACAGCAGCTTACGGACACTTTGGACGCAACGATCTGGATCTGCCATGGGAAAAACTGGACAAGGTGGATGCACTGAAAAAATATCTGTAATCTGACTGAGGCAGACAGAATTATGTGTGGAGAAACGAAAAAGGAAAACAGCAATCAGAAACAATGTATCAAAATGGTAGGGAATATCGGGATTCTGTATGAGGATCCCTATATTCTCGTATGTCGCAAACCGGCAGGAGTTCCGGTTCAGAGTGCAAATGCCAGAGTCAAAGATATGGTCAGCATTCTGAAACTGTATCTTCTGGAAGAGTCCGGGAAACCGGGAGAGCCATATCTTGGAGTTGTGCATCGCTTAGATCAGCCGGTCCAGGGTGTGATCGTATTTGCCAAGACAAAACAGGCAGCAGCGAATTTAAGCAGTCAGATCGCAGATCGGAAGGGCAGCGGTCAGGTCGTGAAACGATATTGTGCAGTTGTGCGTAGAAATGCCGATGTATACAAAGAAACAGAAACAGCAGCAGAATATCAGGAACTGACGGATTATCTTCAGAGAGACCGCAGGACAAACACTTCTTATATTGTGCCAAAGGGAACGAAAGGTGCAAAAGAAAGCAAACTGCGTTATGCGATCCTGGAAGAAACAGAGGATCTCAGCCTGGTAGATATCGAACTTCTGACCGGCCGGCATCATCAGATCCGTGTACAGCTTTCCGGAGCGGGCATGCCGATTGCGGGTGATAAAAAATACGACGAAAAATCCGCAAAAACGACAGGAACACGCGAAAAAGAAACTCCGGCACTCTGTGCTTACAGCTTAAGTTTCCAGCATCCGAAAACCGGAAAACAGATGGATTTCACCGTTCTTCCAGAAGGAGGAGCGTTTGAAAAATTCCGCAAAGAATAGCAATATCCGGTAAAAACAGGATAACAGAATGAAAAAGATTATGTCGTACATACTAAATCCGATAAAAGAGGATAAGGAAGGTGCGGCGAAGATGAATACAAAAATCAGAAAAGCAATCGGAATTGTGGGAATCATAATGGCGGTATATATCATTTTTAAATATATATTCGTCTATGTGGCCCCATTTCTGGTGGCTTTTTTGATTGTAAGGATTTTAAATCCGGCTGCCATCCGTCTGCAAAAATATCCGTGTTTTCGGAAAGCAGGAAAAGGGAGTCTTTTGTTCTGCATGATGAGCCTGATCCTTGGAATAACAGGCGTATGCATGTGGTTCCTCGGTGTGCGGCTGTTTGCACAGATCCGCAGCATTTTTCTGCATATTGATCAGTACGAGGCAAAGATGGAAACGATGATCGACGGATGCTGTGTGCTGCTCAATCAGAAATTCGGGGTGAAAAGTGAGGCGGTCAGAGAGATCGTCTACCAGAACATTGAAAAAATGTCGGAAAAAATACAGGCAGTCAATATCACGCAGGTTTTTCGATATTCCGTGCGGTATGCAGTCGTTGCCGCAGAATGGTTCAGTGTGCTCTTTGTGATTTTTGTGGCTGTCCTGCTGATCATCAAAGATTATGATGAAATCTGTCAGAAATTGCAGAAATACAGCACGTTTCGTCATCTGGTGCGGATTGGGGAACGTCTGTGGCAGATGGCGGGTCTGTGGCTTCGGGCACAGCTTCTGATCATGGCGGCAGTGATGGCAGAGTGCGTGGCAGGTCTGTGGGTTTTGCAGAATTCCTATGCCCTGCTGGTCGGGATCCTGATTGGTTTTCTGGATGCACTTCCGTTTATCGGGACAGGGACGATCCTGCTTCCGTGGGCGGCACTGGAACTGTTTCGTGGAGACTTCTTTCATGCCGCAGCTTACCTGACTTTCTTTCTCATTACCAACAGCACGCGGGATTTCCTGGAGCCACGGCTTTTAGGGGAAAAGCTGGGCGTATATCCCATTGTTATCGCAGTTGTAGTATATGTGGGGATCTGCATCTTCGGACCGACGGGAGTTTTGCTTGGTCCGCTGATGCTGCTTGTTATCAGAGAGGTGGTCAGGGAATGGCTGGAAGCGTAAAAAAACCTTTTCTATTTCCGGAAAAAATGGTATGATAGGCTTTGATAGTAACTGAGGGTTTGGAGAAGATGCAATGAATAAGAAAAAGAAGGTAAGGCACAGCGGAAAATTAAAATCCTATATGCAGTGGCCGGCAGTCGTGGCGGTCTTACTTGTGATGCTGGATATCCTGGTTTTTGCGATCGATGTGAAAGCAGGATTTCTGGTATTTTGTTTTACTGCCGCTTATTGGGTTCTGATGTCTGTTCTGATGCTGCGTTACCGTCCGTTTGTTCTCCGTGAGATGATTGCGTTTGCATCCCAGTATTCCCAGATCCAGAAAGGGATGCTGAAAAATTTTTCCATTCCGTATGCAGTACTCGATACGGATGGAAGAGTACTCTGGATGAATGATGCATTCTGTGATGTGACAGGAAAGGATTCCAGGTATCGGAAAAATATTTCAAACCTGTTTCCGGAGATTGATGCGTCTGCACTTCCGTGCAAAAAGGAAGAAACAGATGTGCAGATTTTTTATAATGAAAACGATTATCAGGCACATCTGCAGAAACTTTCAATGGGAGATCTCAACGAGGAAGTATCGATTGTGGATATTCCGCAGGAAGGGAATTATCTGATTGCACTGTATCTGTTTGACAATACGGAGCTGAATTATTACATCCGTCAGAATCAGGAACAGAAAATGGTTGCCGGACTGATCTACCTGGACAATTACGATGAAGTGCTTGAGAGCGTGGAGGAGGTAAGACGTTCCCTTCTGCTTGCCTTGATCGACCGTAAGATCAGCAAATATGTGGCGAATCTGGACGGTATCACAAAAAAACTTGAGAAGGACAAGTATTTTGTAGTTCTGAAATATAAGTCACTGGAAGAACTGGAAGCAAACCGTTTTTCCCTTCTGGAAGAGGTAAAGACGGTCAACATCGGAAACGAAATGAAGGTCACTTTAAGTATCGGTATCGGAGTGAACGGCAGTACTTATGCACAGAATTATGAGTTTTCAAGAATTGCCATTGAGCTTGCTCTTGGACGCGGCGGTGATCAGGCAGTCGTAAAAGATAACGATAAAATTTCTTACTACGGCGGCAAGTCCCAGCAGATGGAAAAGAGCACGCGTGTAAAAGCAAGAGTAAAGGCACATGCACTTCGCGAATTTATCGGAAGCCACGAAGATGTGGTCATCATGGGACACAAGATCACGGATATCGATTCTTTCGGAGCAGCCGTCGGCGTATGGCGTGCGGCAAGGATTCTTGACAAAAAAGCCCATATTGTGCTCGGAGATATCAATGGATCGATCCGTCAGTGGGTGAATCTGTTCCTAAATGACAAAGAATATCCGGAAGATATGTTTGTGACACATGAGCAGGCGAGAAAAATCGTGGATCACGACACCGTTGTGGTGGTTGTTGACACGAACCGTCCAAGCATGACAGAGTGTTCCGAGATCCTGAATCAGACCAGGACAATCGTTGTGCTTGACCATCACCGCCAGAGCAGCGAAGTGATCAAAAATGCGGTTCTGTCCTATATCGAGCCGTATGCATCATCCGCATGTGAGATGATTGCAGAGATTTTGCAGTACTTTGCAGATGATATCCGTCTGAAAGGAAAAGAAGCAGACTGTATTTATGCAGGTATTATTATTGATACCAACAATTTTATGGCGAAAACAGGGGTCCGCACCTTTGAAGCGGCAGCATTCTTACGCAGATGTGGAGCAGATGTGACGCGTGTCCGCAAGATGTTCCGGAATGACATGAGTTCCTATAAGGCGAGAGCAGAAGCGGTTCGCCACGCAGAAGTATTTGAGCAGTATTATGCGATCAGCTGCTGTCCGAGTGAGGATCTGGAAAGCCCGACTGTAGTCGGTGCTCAGGCCGCAAATGAACTGCTGAACATTGTCGGTATCAAGGCTTCTTTTGTATTAACAGAATACAAAGAGCGTATTTATATCAGTGCACGAGCCATCGATGAAGTCAATGTGCAGATCATTATGGAGCGTCTCGGCGGAGGCGGTCATCTGAATATCGCCGGGGCACAGCTGGACGGAGTGACACTTGAAGAAGCAAAAGATAAGCTGAAAAGTACGATAAGAACGATGATAGAAGAAGGAGCGATTTAAATGAAAGTTATTCTTGTAGAAGATGTAAAAGCACTTGGAAAAAAAGGTGAAATGGTAAATGTAAGCGATGGATATGCAAGAAATATGCTGTTCCCGAAAAAACTTGCACTGGAAGCAAGTGCAAAGAACATCAATGATCTGAAACTGAAAAAAGCACACGATGAAAAAGTTGCAAAAGAACAGCTGGCAGACGCAAGAGCATTTGCAGAAGAACTGGCAAAGGCACAGGTAAAAGTTTCTGTAAAAGTAGGCGAAGGCGGAAAAGTATTCGGTTCTGTTTCCAGCAAAGAAATTGCAGAAGCTGCAAAAGCACAGCTTGGATATGATATCGATAAGAAGAAGATCCAGATGAAAGATCCGATCAAGGCAGTCGGCACAACAAGCGTTGCGATTAAGCTGCATCCGAAGGTAACAGCAGAGCTGAAAGTCGTAGTAGAAGGTATTTAACAGGGGGCATAAAAATGGAAGAAGCACTGATCAAGCGGGTATTGCCCCACAGTGTTGAGGCAGAGCAGTCTGTAATCGGTGCTATGCTCATGGATCAGGAAGCCATCATCAAAGCCTCCGAGATCATAAGCGGAGACGATTTCTATCAGCATCAGTACGGCATTGTTTTTGATGCGATCGTAGAGCTTTATAATGACGGCAAACCGGTAGATCTGATCACGCTGCAGAATCTTCTGCGTGAAAAAGACGTACCGCCTGAGATCAGCAGTCTGGAGTTTGTCAAAGATCTGCTGACTTCTGCACTGACCTCTACAAATGCAGATGCCTATGCACAGATTGTACATGAAAAGGCAGTTCTGCGAAAACTGATCAAAGTCAATGAACAGATCGCAAATGACTGCTACAGCGAAAAAGAAAAACTGGAAGATATTCTGGAATCAGCAGAAAAGCGGATTTTTGATATTGTTCAAAAACGAAATTCTGGAGACTTTGTGCCGATCAAAGATGTCGTATTGCGGGCACTCGACCGGATTGAAGCGGCATCGAGAAACAAAGGAAGCGTGACCGGAATCCCGACCGGATTTATTGATCTGGATTACAAGACAACCGGTATGCAGCCTTCCGACCTGGTACTGATCGCAGCTCGTCCTTCCATGGGAAAGACCGCATTTGTACTGAACATAGCCCAGTATATGGCATTTAAGAAAAATTATACGGCAGCGATCTTCAGTTTGGAAATGTCAAAAGAACAGCTGGTCAACCGACTGTTCGCACTCGAATCACAGGTAGATTCACAGCAGCTTCGTACCGGAAATCTGAGCGATGATGACTGGGCGAAACTGATCGAAGGAGCCGGGATCGTCGGACGTTCCAACCTGATCATCGATGACACGCCTGGTATTTCCGTTGCGGAGCTTCGCTCCAAATGCCGCAAATACAAAGCAGAAAAAGGTCTGGATGTCATCATGATCGACTACCTGCAGCTGATGACAGGAAGCAAACGTGCAGACTCCAGACAGCAGGAGATTTCCGATATTTCGAGATCCTTAAAAGAGATTGCCAGAGAGCTTCAGGTTCCGGTGCTTGCACTTTCGCAGCTGAGCCGTGCAGTAGAGCAGAGACCGGATCACAGACCGATGCTTTCCGACCTGCGAGAGTCCGGTGCGATCGAGCAGGATGCCGACGTTGTAATGTTCCTTTATCGAGATGATTATTACAATAAAGATTCCGAGAAAAAGAACATTGCAGAAGTCATCATAGCCAAACAGCGTAATGGTCCGATCGGTACGGTAGAGCTTGCATGGCTGCCAAACCTCACCAAATTTGCAAACTTAAAAAAATAACGCCGGGAGTTTCCGGGATGAAAAAGGTGTCGCTTTTTGCGATATCTTTTTTGCGTTTTTGAGAAAGAAATATGTTACAATCATATGAGAATGCCAGGGTACAAAGGTCAAAGTGTCGTTCTTGCTTGCAAGATAAGACATTTGAACTTGGGACCCGCTAAACATGAGGAAGTAGCTATTTACGCAGTAAATATGCGGATTCCGAATGTTTATAGAATTGCGAGAGTTACTTTGTAACGGAGCAATTCGTTGGCATTCTCATGTAAATATGCCAGGGTACAAATTCGTTGGCATTCTCATGTAAATATGCCAGGGTCAAACTCGCAGGCAGCAAAAAGGGACAATGTCCAAAAACATAAGTAATGATTCAATACAAATGGAAGCAGTTGTTTTAACTGGTTTTGCATTGTAATTGCGAAAGTATTGAACGGTTACAATATTGGGAGGTAGAGGATGAGCGAGATCAGATACATGATTTCCGATGCCGCCAGACAGGCAGGGGTGGAGGCACATGTACTTCGAAGCTGGGAAGAAGAGCTGGACATCAAAGTGGGCAGAACGGAACTTGGACATCGCTACTATACCGATAAAACGATCTATATCATGAAGAAAGTCAAAGAACTGCGGGACAAAGGATTTCAGCTCAAAGCGATCAAGGTGCTGATTCCGGAAATACAGAAAAAAGCAGAAGAAATAACGGAAATCGCAGAAGAGAAAAATGCAGTAATGAAAGACACAGCAACAAAAACTGGAAAAGCAGAACATACAGAAAAAACAGATTCGGATGCGAATTTAAAAGACAGCACACAGGAAGTCCCGAAACCACAGACCATACTTCCGTTTGTAGATTCACTGGACAACCTGGAAAAATTTCAGGACATTGTCGGTGATATCATGAAACGTGCTCTTCAGGAAAATAATGTGGAGCTGGAAAATCGGATTGCAGACAGTGTTTTAAAAGAAATGGAGATCCTGATGAAGATCCAGGAAAAAAGAGAGGAAGAACGTTACCGAAATCTGGATGAAACCATTCGCTCCTTTCAGCATAACCGGCAGATGGTGGCAGCGACAAGAGAGAAGGAGAGCCATAAAAAATGGTTTCGGATTTTTAAATAAAAAGAAAATAGAAAAACAAGGGGAGCTGCTTACGCAACTCCCCTTGCTTTTATAAAATTTTTTAATTATTCACCTGCTACGATAGCACCTGTAGGACATTCTCCTTCACATGTACCGCAATCCAGACATGCATCTGCATCGATTACGTATTTGCCATCGCCTTCGCTGATAGCTTCTGCCGGACAGGCTTCTGCACATGTACCGCAAGCTACACATTCATCTGTAATAACGTATGCCATGATAAAACCTCCTTATTTTTATGAAATATGTTTTCAACAGGATTCGGCTCTCCGAATCTTTATCCCATTTTAATACATAAGTCTGGAATATACAAGAGGTTTTTTCTATGCCTTGCATAAAGTACAAAAACATATTATAATCAACCTGTCAAAAGAAATCAGGTACAGATTTTTATGAGAAATTTAAGTCTGTACAGAATGATAAAGGAGGAAAATCATGCAGAAAATAACCAAGGATATGATTATCGGCGATATTTTAAGAATGGATCCTGAAATGGCAGGCGTACTGGTAGCAGGCGGCATGCACTGTATTGGATGCCCATCCGCACAGATGGAGACCATCGAAGAGGCAGCTCTTGTTCATGGTATCGAGCCGGATCTGCTGGTAGCAAGAGTAAATGCATTTGTTGAAAGCAAACAGGCATAAACAGACAGCAAAAGTGGATTGTGAATATCCATTAAAAAATAAAAAGCGTTTCCACCAGGATTTCCCAGGCGGAGACGCTTTTTCTACACTCTATTTCCGTTTGCAGCGAATCGGTTCAGAAACTCTGACTATCGATTTCATATCGATCAGATCAATGCAAGCTTCTGCAGAGCCTCATCCGCAACGATACATTCCAGATGCTCTTCAAAGAACGCTTCGTTGCCCGGTGTGTATTTCAGGCTGGAAGCATACTCGGAAAGTGTATTGCAGACTCTGTTAAATTCTTCCGGTGTGTGTGAAGATTTACTGAGTGTCAGCAGGTATTCACGACCCTTCGGATTTTTATAGAGCGTGTTGCAGCCCTGGTAAGAGTTCTGCAGAATATGAGCTGCACGGATCACAGTGTCCAGATCGCGGAAACGGTAAAGTTTCGTCAGATGAAAGGATTCCGGTTTTGCAGGAGTCTTTTCTTTCTTTTCAGAAGTTTTTGCTGCTGCATTTTCAGCCATCTTTCTTGCCTCGTGGATCTTATTGAAAAGATTCAGGATATCATCGGCTCCTTCAAGAGGTGCCGGTGCCGGCGGAGTGATGTTGTTGTTCTCTTCGCCGTTTGACGGTGAAAATTTTGCAAAACGTGTATCAAGTTCTTCCGGATCTTCCACCTTGGTAACGATCAGAATTACAGAGTCGGAAGAAATCGGGATCGCTTCTATCATCAAAGGAATGTCATTTGCTTCAAAACCAAATTCGTATGCGGCCTGCTGCATCATATCACGAAACAGCAGCTTTGCTTTTTCTGTGCCGTAAGCAAGTTCACTGAGCTTGATCTCACGGTCTGCCAGATCCTGACGTGTAAGCGTGCAGCGAATCTGATTATCGTTGATTTTTTCTATCTTCATATTATCACATCCTATCTATGATATGTTAACCTTTTATTGGAATTACTATGATTATGATATTGATTAAGGTTAAAAGATGCCATAAAACCACTCCTGTGCAAGCACATTGTGTCTTCAGACTTTTGACCTTGGCATCTTATTATCTTATAATTATATCTGCATACTATCAAAAAGTAAAGTAGATTGCCAGTGTAAAATTATAAAAAGAGTGTAAAAACATCTTGCATTTTTCAAACATAAAGTATATAATAATCAATGTGAGGATGAAACAATGCTTTAAGCAACATCAAAAATCAAAATGAATAAGAAAGCGAATTCTGTCGCTTTTTATTATCTTATGCGGGATTCTCCGCAATATTCCAAAAAAATGATTGTACCTCCATAAAGCAATATTGAGCTTAAAAGATGCCATGTAAACTCTTTGGTACTTTGCATTCGTACAATGAATGTTATCTGGTATCCTGAAGTACTGTTGATCGGAACAAAAAAGAACGTACTGCACTTTGCAAAAGAATAGAAAAAGGCTTGAATGTTTCTGATTTACAGATTTCGTATACGGTGTTGTTTTCGTGTCAGCAATGCTGACCGGAATTGCATGTCAGGCAGCAGCCTTATGTGTATTCGATTTAAATTCTCACGATAATGTCAGCAGAATCTTTAAGTTTAACGAGAGGGGGGTGGAACTATAGGCAGCAGAAAAAAACGGAAACATCGACTGCAAAAAGAATTAAATGCATATGCCAGAGCAGGCATGAAGCTGTGGTTGAATGGAAAGCCAAGTACACCTTCGGATATCATGCACCAGTGCATGATCCGGGAAGAAGAGGAGTATATGAGAGATTTTGTAAGCGATGATGACGATCACATTATAGGAATCGGATTCGACTATATAAAAAAGAAAGAGGTCTGATGACAAATCCCCATAGTACAGAAGACAACCATACAGGTCGAAGGATTATAAAAAATGTAGACTTAAGTCATCTTTCGTTCATAAATCTATGATACACTGAATCAAAACGATGTATTCCGTTGTAAAAACGATGTTGCAGTATGCGAATACTGAGGCGGATTGTGGGAGTGCACCGCACGGAACAATCCGCAGGCATCATAGTATGGAGGTACAATGAATGAAGAAAAAGAAAAGTCCTGTGAAGGTCGTAGTGCCGCTGATCCTGGCGGTGGCTGCGGCAGGCGTAGGATATAAAGTTGTAAATCGATATATTCCATCCAAAGAAGTGATGGATGGCAATGAATATTTTGGCACTTCCGGAGGGGAGGATGCAGCAGTCGTACTTCCGGACCGTCTGGAACAGGGGAAAGCACTTGTGAAGGATGGCACGGCATATGTAGAATATGCGACTGCAAAAGAAAATCTGAACGATCATCTTTATAAAAGCGATGAAGAACAGCAGGTCATACTGACAACGGCAGTGGATATTATCAAACTTCCGTATGACAGCAATGAATATACAACGCTTACCGGAAATGGCAGCATGCCGTATCAGATCGTTGTTTCGCAGGATGGAAATGTCTATATTGCACTGGATTATCTGGCACAGTATACAGCACTTCAGTATTCGGTGGAGCAGGAACCGCTTCATATTATTATAAACAATCAGTGGGGAACGAAAACCTTTTCGGATGTGATAAAAGAAGAAAGCGTACGTCTGGATGCAGATATTAAAAGTCCGATTCTAAAAAAAGAAGCGACCGGAGATAAAGTGACAGTTCTGGAGCAGGAAGAAGAGTGGACAAAAGTTCTGACTGCGGATGGATATATTGGCTATATGAAGAGCAAAAAGCTTTCTGACAGCTACGAAGAACAGGTCACCAGTGATTTCCGGGCGGCAGAGTACACCAGCATACATAAAGATTATGACATGAATCTTCTCTGGCATCAGGTGACGAGCCAGGATTCAAACGATGCACTTGCAGCGGACATTCAGGATGTAAAAGGGGTCAATGTCATTTCACCGACCTGGTTTTCTATCAGCAGCAACGATGGAGATATTTCTTCTCTTGCAAGCAGTGACTATGTAGATACCGCACATCAGAATGATATGGAAGTCTGGGGACTGATGGACAATTTCAGTACGGATATTGATACCGACACTGTGCTTGGCACTACCACATCCAGAGAGAATCTGGAAGGACAGCTGATTACCGAAGCACTCAACTATCAGCTGGATGGCATTAATATCGATATCGAATCCTTACCGGAAGAAACTTCCGAAAGCTATGTGCAGTTTATGAGAGAACTCTCTGTAAAGTGCAGGAATAATAATCTTGTACTTTCGGTGGATGTCCCGTCGCCATACAGTTTCAATGAACATTACAGCCAGAAAGAGCTTGGCGAAGTCGTAGACTATGTGATCATTATGGGCTATGATGAACACTATGTCGGCTCCGATGCCG
>OCPY01001393.1_pt1 | contig 11110 bp, 4 predicted proteins | sample 1538821 | NCBI WGS metagenome assembly OCPY01 (sample SAMN04571728, study PRJEB22368) | human gut metagenome | biome: human gut; material: stool | host: Homo sapiens | place: Luxembourg | collected 2012-12-07 | reverse complement strand
TTTCGTACGGTGAAACAAAGTGTTTCAAGCGTTTGAAACTATTTGAAACACCTGTCGAAGTTCTCTGAAGCACCTATCTATCTGATTAACTTGACCGTAGCTACTGTTTTGCTTAACCTGTTCTTTCAGGAAGTACTAAATCATTTTTCAGTCAAGAATACATGAGTCATCAGCTATTAACGCCTGATTTTTCGATTGTTAATAACTGACATGTCAATCATTAATAGTTGACACATCAAGCGTTAATATGCTGTCAATCAATAGATAACGTAAGAAATATGTTATAAAATGTGATAATGCAGAGTGAGAGCAACTGCTTGCTCTCACTCTGCTACCATCGGATCTCTCATAACTGAAATACCGATGAATAAAGGAATGTAGAGCGATAGTTAGAGCATGAGAGCAAAACTCATGTTAAATTGATTGGGAGAGAAATCTGATATTTTCTCCGCTAACTCTTTTTTGCAGCTTAATTCCCTTGCTTTTCGATATTCTTTTTTATATTTGCCTACAATAAACAGGAGATACGACGATTGAAATATAAGATATTGATAGGATGTATGTTGTGCTTGTTCTCTTTTATTCCGAAAGGGGCAGCTAATCTTGTTCTCAATCCTTATACCAGTCAGGAGATATCTGCTGATTCCATCATCGAACGTGTCATGACTTTTGCCCCTTCTTATGAAAGTATCGTGAGTGACTATCGCGCGAACCTATATATAAAGGGCAAGATGAATATTCAGAAGAAGAATTTCATTCTCCGGTATGTACCTTCGATGTTTCGCTTGCAGAAAGGAGTACGCGAGTATCTGCTTGAAACGTACAGCGACCTGCATTATACAGCCCCCAATATCTATGATCAGAAAGTAAAGGCGTCGCAAGGTACCGTGAGAGGGAACAGGGGCTTGCCGGGACTGCTCGAATATTTTAATGTCAATATCTATTCGTCCTCCCTCCTCAACGATGAACGCTTGCTGTCACCGCTTGCCAAAAACGGAAAGAAGTATTATAAATACCGGATTGACAGCGTGATGGGTGACCCTAATAATCTCGATTACCGGATACGCTTCATTCCCCGTACCAAGAGCGATCAGCTGGTGGGCGGCTATATGATTGTCAGCAGCAATGTATGGAGCGTGCGGGAAATACGCTTTTCGGGACGGTCGGAACTGATCACGTTCACTTGTTGGATCAAGATGGGGGAAGTGGGAAAGAAAGACGAGTTTCTTCCGGTGCGTTATGATGTCGAAGCCCTTTTTAAGTTTCTGGGAAACAAGGTAGACGGCAACTATACCGCTTCGCTGGACTATAAATCTATCGAACTGAAAGAAAGAAAAGTACGGAAGAAAGAAAAGAAAAAGTATAATCTGTCGGAGTCGTTTTCCCTGCAATGCGATACAAATGCTTATAAGACGGATGCTTCTACATTCGGAGTGTTGCGTCCCATCCCTTTGAGTGAGGGCGAAAAGCAACTTTATAAAGACTATATGTACAGACGCGATACCGTGTCGGTACAGCGGAAATCCAAGAGTCAGGCTTTCTGGGGAACAATGGGGGACCTGATGGTGGAAGATTATAAATTCAATCTGTCCAATATCGGGAGTGTCCGTTTCTCGCCGTTTATCAATCCGCTGTTGTTCAGTTATAGCGGAAGCAATGGATTATCTTACCGGCAAGACTTCCGTTACAACCGGATTTTCAGAGGAGACAAGTGGCTCCGTATCGTGCCCAAGCTGGGTTATAACTTTACACGGAAAGAATTCTACTGGTCGTTGAATGCCGACTTCGAATACTGGCCGCAGAAGCGGGGCTTCTTCCGGCTGAGTGTAGGTAATGGTAACCGCATCTATAGCAGTAAGATGCTGGATGAACTGAAAGCGATGCCGGATAGTATTTTTAATTTCGACCTCATTCATCTGGACTATTTCAAAGACTTGTATTTCAACTTCCGTCATAGTTTTGAAATAATCAACGGACTGGATATCAGTCTCGGTTTTTCGGCACATAAGAGAACAGCCGTCGAGAAGTCCCGCTTCGTGATTACGGGAGACTATCCGATGCCTCCTCCGGAATTTATGGAACGGTTCAGAAATACCTATATCAGTTTCGCCCCGCGCATCCGTGTAGAATGGACTCCGGCGCTTTATTACTATATGAACGGAAAACGTAAAATCAATCTGCGTTCTGACTATCCGACATTTTCGGTAGATTACGAACGGGGAATAGAGGGAGTATTCAAGAGTACCGGAGAGTATGAACGGGTGGAGTTCGACCTTCAACATAAGATTCAGCTGGGATTGATGCGAAATATTTATTACCGTTTCGGATTCGGAGCATTCACCAATCAGGATGAACTGTATTTTGTCGACTTTGCCAATTTTGCCCGGCACAACCTTCCTGTCGGGTGGAATGATGAAATCGGCGGTGTGTTTCAGGTGCTCGACGGACGCTGGTATAACTCCTCCCGCCGTTACGTACGCGGACACTTCACTTATGAAGCCCCTTTTCTGATTCTCCGCCATCTGATGAAATATACCCGCTATGTGCAGAACGAACGTCTTTATATCAGTGCACTGTCTATGCCGCATCTCCAGCCCTATCTGGAAGTGGGGTATGGTATCGGTACGCATATCTTTGATGTGGGAGTTTTCGTCAGCAGTGAAAACTGGAAATTCAGCGGGATAGGATGTAAATTTACTTTCGAGTTGTTCAACCGATAGTTTTTCCTCTCAACTATTGCATAGTGTGCAGAAAATACATATCTTTGTAAGGAAGAGGATGAGGAAAAATTTAGCAGAAAAGAGGTGTAGTCGCCTCGCAGGCACAGGTATTTTCCTGGAAAATAAATCTCTGGTATAAATACCTCTATTTATTTTAGTAAAATCTCATCCTCTTCCTCTCCTTTTTATATATGCAGCAACAAGATGGACGGACTTCTAATTACGATACTGATTGTGACCGGTTTTCTGGTTTATAAAATGATTTCTTCGAGCCGGAAACAGGAAGGATACAAGAGATGGAAAGCAGCAGGCAGCGGTGATACTGCAAACGAAGAAACTGCCGGAAACAAATGGAAACATGGTGCATGGCTCAGGCATGCTTTGGGAGTAACCACTCCTAAAGCGAGAACGTATCCTGTATTTGATGAAGAGGCGGTGGTGTGGTGTGCCGGTTTGCTGGGAGTAGAGGCGGTGAGATTGAAGGAAATACTGCAAGATGTCTCTTCCCATTATCGGGAATTCTGGATAAGAAAGCGGAAAGGGGGATACCGTATGATCTCTGCTCCGGACAAAGAACTGAAATCTATTCAGGATACTATTTATCACCGTATATTGCTGCCCGTCAATGTGCATCCCGTCGCTACCGGATTCCGGCGTCAGCATTCCATTGTCGATAATGTCCGCCCCCATCTGGGGAAACGATGTGTCCTGAAGACGGATATTCACGATTTCTTTCTTTCTATACGCAGTCCGAGGGTGAAGCAAACCTTCGAAAATATAGGTTATCCTAAGAATATATCGAAGGTGTTGGGTGAGTTGTGTTGCAGGCGCCGGCATCTGCCGCAAGGAGCGTCCACCAGTCCGGCATTGAGTAATATCATTGCTTATGAGATGGATCGGAAACTGGCGGCGATGGCAGAGGAATTCGGGCTGGCTTATACTCGCTATGCCGACGACCTTACCTTTTCGGGCGATGTTTTTCCGAAAGAACAGGTGCTTGTCCGGGTCAAAGAAATCATCAGGGAAGAGAAGTTTGAGCCGAATCACGAGAAAACCCGTTTCCTGAATGAGTATGACAGGAAGATTATCACAGGTATCTCTGTCAGTTCGGGTGTGAAGCTGACCATCCCTAAAGCCAGAAAACGGGAGATTCGCAAGAATGTCTATTTCATTCTGACAAAAGGGCTGGCAGAACATCAGCGAAGAATCGGCTCTCATGATCCTGCCTATCTGAAGCGGTTGATAGGAACGCTTTGCTATTGGCGTTCCATAGAACCGGACAATACTTATGTATCCGATTCTATTGCTGCTTTGAAACGCTTGCAAAAGGGGGATTGACAGATGGTGACGATCGGTTGTGTTTCACATGCTGTGCTGTCTTAACCGATGATTGTTATCCGTCCGCTTTCCACTTTAGCGTACTTTCTTTTCACTGCCTCCTGAATGCCTCTTTGCATGGATGCTTCGATGTTTGATCCCATACGGGGGAATCCGAATAGTTTGGCACAGGCTTTGGCCAGGTCCGGAAGGGGCAGGCTGACGGAGTCGGTCAGTACGTATTTCACTGCATTTGCGATTTCTTCCGGGGGCAGGTCTGTAGCTGCACGATTGGAATCGGTACGAAACTGTGAATAAGTTCGGTATTGTGCTTCGTCCAGCCACAGGAAGTCGATCCCGTTATGTCTGCTACGGTAAAAGTTCAGCCTGCGTATAAGGGCATCCAGGTGAGAACCGGTTTGGGACATGCGTGATATTCCCCATGCAGCGTTTATCTTTTGGCAGATCAGGGATTGGCTGATCGGGGCTTCGTTTTCCATGATTCTTTTGATTTGAGAGAGGAGTATAGGGATACTTCTTTCAAAAAAGAAATCTGTTGCCTGGTATTGCCCTGCGGTTAATTCAGTTTCCTGATACACAACTTTTCGTTTTTTGTATCTGTCTTCTTTGATGGCGGCGGCAAGACTGAATGCGAGTTGTTTTTTGGAGATGGCAGGATATGCCGCTTTGAGAATCTCCGGTTTCGCCGTGTCTTTTTGTTCTTCCGTCCGGACAGTTTCTTCTTCGTTCTCCTGATTGCTGTCCGCATGCTGTGAGATTCTTCTTCGTAGGGTTGCAATTACTTCATCCGGTTTTTCCCACCAGTCCATCGTCCATATACGGCAGATGTCCCATCCAAGCGCTTTCAGTACATTGTTTTGAACAATTTCCCGGTCGCGGGCTGTTTTGGTACGTTTGTAGTTCTTTCCGTCACAAATGATACCTAACCGGTAACTGGACGGATTTTGAGGATCGACAATACCTATATCGATCTTATATCCGGAGCAACCTATATCCGTATGCACGGTATATCCTAAAGAACGCAGCTTGTCGGCAATAATCTTCTCGATGGAAGTCTCTTCATCCGGGAGATAGATATTGCTGGAGGTATTCAGCGGGTGTTTCATCCCTTTCTCCGCATATTCAAGAAAACGTTTTAGTCCGGCTACTCCGATGGAGGAGGTCCGGTTTAAATCAATCATATCCGATCTCAGTGTGGAGAAGATGATCATTTCATATCGGGCACGGGAGACGGCTACGTTCAGTCGTCTTTCACCTCCCGCCCGGTTCAACGGACCGAAGTTCATGCTGACGCGCCCTTCGGCATCCGGGCCATAACCGACAGAGAACAGTATTACATCCCGTTCGTCTCCCTGCACATTTTCAAGGTTTTTGATAAACAGAGGCTCTTCACATTCCAGTGCAAAGGTTTCCAGTTCGGGGTGGAAGATGAAGAGATCGGATAATAAATCTTCAATCAATGCCTGCTGGACTACGCTGAAAGTGACTACGCCTATACTCTTCTTTCTTAACTCTTCGCTTCTTAGCCTCCTTGCTATTTCGTCTACTACGGCTTGTGCTTCCGCTTGGTTCTGGCGTGATTTTCCTTTGTCATAATAACCGTCGACAGCAATCCTTCTTACTTTCGACTCGATATTGTCCGGAGACGGGAAAGTCATAAGTTTATTGTCGTAGTATTCGGAGTTACTGAAAGCAATCAGGCTTTCGTGTTTGCTCCGATAATGCCACAGCAGGTATTTGGAAGGGATTGACAGGGCGAGGCAGTCGTCAAGAATACTTTCCAGATCCTCCATCTCGATATTGTCTTCGTCAACGGTATTGACGGAGAAGAAGCTGGTGGGCGGCATCTGCTTGGGGTCGCCTACGATGACCACATTCTTTCCCCGGGCGATGGCGCCTACTGCTTCGTAAGTCGGCATTTGTGAAGCTTCGTCGAAGACGATCAGATCGAACTTCTCTGCATCGGTGTCAATATATTGGGCAACAGATATGGGACTCATCAACATGCAGGGACACATACGTGGCAATAAGGTCGGAATCTGGTCGAATAGTTTCCGGATGGATATACCGCGCGCATTGTTGCGTATGTTCTTTTGCAATATTCCGACCTCTGAGCTCTGGATAGCTTCGTGGGTAAAGGATGGAATGTTGGACGCCAGTTTGGCAAACAACTCCTTCTTGGTAATGTTCTCAAAGTTGGCGGATACTTGTTTGTATTTGGCTATAATATCGTTGAATATCTTGCCGTTGAATAATTCCAGTGTCGGTTCTTTGCCAATGATATAGCGAGTGGCGGTTTGGTAGAAACTTTTGCGGAAGCCACTCAGGAGCAGGTTTGTAGGGATATTCTTTTCCTTATACTTTTCTGCGATGAATCCGAGGCCCAGTTCGTTCAGTTTGCCTGAAGCTTGCTGCCATTGATACCAGTCTTTGAGTTTATCCAGATTCTCTTTCCATGTTCCGGCTTTCTGCAAAGCGATGTTTGTCCAGTCGGCAGAGTTTGCGTAAAGTGACTCTGCGGCTATACCCAAAGTGCCGGAGAGCTGTTGCTCGGTGGCGCTTCGGACAGCTGATACAATTCATTGAGGGAGTGGGAATGAATATCTTTGAATGTCCGGATACCTTCCGTCAGTTGCAACGCTAAGTTCTGTTTGATCCGGGATGTTTTTGCCACATCTTTCGAATAACTTAGCAACAGGGAATGGAGGGAAGACATTTCACAGATAATCTGATTGATCGTTTCCCATTCTTCGTCCCTCCCGAATCTTCCGAACAGAGAAGGTAGCTTGGCGACGTATTTGTCTGTAAATTCCAGTTCTTCCCGATAACGGATGACCTGATGGAGCAGAGGGTTGACGGCTTCCCGCTTTACCGGTCTCAGAGCATACGCACGAAGCTCCTTGATAATCTTCCTTTGTCCGAAATATCTAGGGAGGAACCATTGGGCGGATACACGATTCCATTCGGCCAACATAGGACCGGCATTTATTTTTAGGATATCTTTGGTGAATCCGTTTTCTATTGCTGCTTTGACTTCGTCGCGTTTCTTGCCGTGTTCCGCGACTTTCCGGTACTCTTCCAGTGTTTCATTCAATAAAGGAGTGGTCAGCAGTTCGGGCGTGAGTTCCGGAATATCGAGTATCTTTCGGATAATGGCGGCGATTATTTCGAAATCCTTGCGGGTAGGATGAATATCCGTGTCTTTCAGTAAAACGGAAAAGACGGATAGTTTCAATTGTATGGCAGTCAGCAAGCCGATGAAAGTCGTGAGCGTTTGTGCCGCTTCTTCTTTGAGGGCAGACGAATATTCGTGAATAGTGATTCCTGTCAGCGGATGAAGATACGGGTGTCCGCAGGCATTGGCAGTTCTTACCAAAGACTCGACGGCATCTTCCCAATGTGAGAATTTATCTTTATCCAATGTATTCAGATAAGATAATGGAATATGGAAGTAAGGCTCGGTATCTATGGACTGGTAATGGATGATAGCATCATACAGCGAAAGTCCGAAAGGATATTCCTTGTGTAAGGCTTCGATATACTTATTGAGTTCTGTCCGTAACAGAAGCAGACGTTCGGCCTCTTTCCGGAACTCTTCGGGAGCGGTTTGCCGGATGATTTCACTTGTTGCTTTGAGTTGCGAGATAACGGTGGACTTCTTCGTCTTGTTGGAGTGAATTTCCAGACAGAACGGGGCAAGTCCTATGGCTGCCAGCCTGTTTTGGACGACGGAGAGGGCTGCCATCTTTTCGGCAACAAACAATACGCGTTTCCCTTTATAAAGTGCATTGGCGATAATGTTCGTGATTGTCTGGGACTTTCCGGTTCCCGGAGGTCCGTGCAGGATAAAAGTCTTGTCGTGTACAGCCTCGTAGATTGCTTCCAGCTGAGACGAATCGGCAATGATGGGCAGTACGATATCTGCCGGAGATAACTGTCGGTCCAAGTAGGTGGCATCCATCTCCTCCGTGACTGCATCCCATTCGATCTTTCCGTTGATGAGGCTGGAGACGATTTTGTTTTGGACCAGTTTGGGAGCATTGTTGTGGATGTCGTTCCACATGATGAACTTGTTGAACGAGAAGATACCCAGAATAGCCTGTTCTTCCACATCCCATTTACGCTGATTCTTGATGCAATGCCGGATGATGGAGTAAATCAGCTTGACGTTGACTCCACTTTCGTCAGCCGGAAGCGGATCGAGTCCCGGCACGGAGATACCGAAGTTTTGGCGAAGCATTTCCAATAAGGTAATGTTCATCATCGTTTCCTCTTCCCGCGAACGAATCACATACCCTTTGGCGGCTGACTTGCGAATGATTTCAACCGGCAGCAGCAATATCGGTGCATAGCGGGGACGTTCGCTGGAGGGAGTTTCGTACCATTTCAGAAGACCGAGAGCCAGGTAAAGCGTGTTGGCCCCGTTCTCTTCGATAGAGGTACGGGACGAACGGTACAGGTGGGTCAGTGCCTTACCTAAATCATTCTCCGGTAAATAAAAACGTAACCTTTTCTGTGAAAGCTCCGAATTTACAAAATCGGTAATCGGATCAGATGCCGGTATGGATGAGTAGATGCCAAATTCCATTACCGGGTTTTCCCATTCGGCTGGACGGTGGAGGATACGAAATTCATCCCCTTCCGCTAACGCATCTTCCAGACAGGCAAGGTTTGCCGGAATCAGCTGAAGCGTGTTTTTGGTAATCCGGATGTTCAGCAAGTTGTTGCGCAAACTTAGATCCAGTAGACTTCTTTCCCAAAGCAGTTGCTTGGTGAGAACCGGTTGGGTTTCGCTGCCCGACAAGTCATACGGATTCACGCTTTGCGGGGTAGCATGCGTTGTATTCCTATAAAGATCCTCTTCCTTTTCTTCTTTTATTTCCCAGATTTGTCCGTTTAACACCCGCTGGGGGATAGGGCGGATTCCCGAATGTCTGGCTCTTCTGACATCGATTGCAAGGATGAAATTTCCCGAATCGCTTAGTTTGCCGTCGGCACTTTTCACAGCATTGTCGAAACCGGTATTGTACCCCATACTCATGCAGGTGGTTTCTACCAGAGTGATGTCATAGATTCCTTCGGCTGTCCGTTTAGTCAGTAAAGATACATCATCGATGGTAGCGTCCGGAAAGGTTTCCGACACCAGCCAGCCACCAGCAAAAGCATGTCCTTTGGTGATGACGATGAGAGCATTCAGTCCTATGGATTCGAGACAGGAAGCGTATAGCAATGCCATGTCGAGACAGGTTCCGAGCTTTTGTGCCAGTATGGAATCTGTCAGGCGGACACGCTGCCCGTGTTCTTCGAAACTGGCAGGAACAGTACTGTAGATAATCTGCTGTTCGGTGAGGGCGGTGTAGATAGCTGCCATTTGCTTTCTCACACGGTCCGGGTTACGGCTTTGATATTCGTCCAGCGACGGTGTTCCGGTCCATTGTTCCAGAATGGCGGCGGCCCTTTTGATAACAGGAGCAAGCACGGCATGATTGGGCGTGATGAATGCAGCCAGCATTTCGGGGAATATATTGATTCCGCCCCATTGGTCGTATGCCAGTATGTCGATAGGATATGTCTGGGTAAAGATCAGTTCCGCTTCGGAGCGGATTTCTATTTTCAGGCTTCCGGACATACGCTCGGTCAGTTGGGCGAAATAATTGGCGGACAGGACAAGGCTGAATGACTGCAGGCACACGGAATCATTGGCAGGAATTGCTTCTACAGCCACAGGGGTGATATTGCCGAAGTCGGGTTCGGCAGTTATTAGCACCTGAATGTCTCTGAATGGCTCGGACGTCATGTTTTCAATCGAAAGCCGGTGGATGACCGATACTTTATTTTGCTGCATCGCGAAGTTTATAAGTGGCAGATAATCAAACTGCACCTTGATTTTGTCCAATGTTCCGTTCATGTCCGTAGTAATATAATGTTAGATTTGCAATATTACAAAAAATACGAATATGTTCCTCTTTTCTTTTGCTATTCTTTTGTCGGTCAAGAAAATATTTCTACCTTTGCGCCCGATTTATAGATAATATAATGTCTTATTCAATTAAAGTATTAAACAATTTATTTATTAATGGAAAACTTAAAGAACGTAGCTCCTATTGAAGATTTCAACTGGGATGCTTATGAAAATGGCGAAACAGTAACCAACGTTAGCCACGATGAACTGGAAAAAGCTTACGACGGTACGCTTAACAAAGTGAACGACCGTGAGGTTGTTGACGGAACCGTAATCGCAATGAACAAGCGTGAAGTAGTTGTGAACATCGGTTACAAATCAGACGGTATCATTCCTTTGAATGAATTCCGCTACAATCCCGACCTGAAAGTAGGTGATACGGTAGAAGTGTACATCGAAAACCAGGAAGACAAGAAGGGACAGCTGGTTCTGTCTCACCGCAAAGCTCGTGCTACCCGTTCTTGGGATCGCGTTAACGCTGCTTTGGAAAATGAAGAAATTATCAAGGGTTACATCAAGTGCCGCACTAAGGGTGGTATGATCGTAGACGTATTCGGAATCGAAGCATTCTTGCCGGGTTCTCAGATCGACGTTAAACCGATCCGCGACTATGATGTATTCGTTGGCAAAACAATGGAATTCAAAGTGGTTAAAATCAACCAGGAATTCAAAAACGTTGTTGTATCTCACAAGGCTCTTATCGAAGCTGAACTGGAACAACAGAAGAAAGAAATTATCGGTAAACTTGAAAAAGGACAGGTTCTTGAAGGAACTGTTAAAAATATCACATCTTACGGTGTATTCATCGACCTTGGTGGCGTAGACGGTTTGATCCACATCACTGACCTTTCTTGGGGACGTGTTAGCGATCCGAAAGAAGTGGTTGAACTGGATCAGAAGCTCAACGTTGTTATCCTTGACTTCGATGACGAAAAGAAACGTATCGCTCTTGGCTTGAAACAACTGACTCCGCACCCATGGGATGCGCTTGATACTGACTTGAAGGTTGGTGACAAGGTGAAAGGTAAAGTGGTTGTTATGGCTGACTACGGTGCATTCATCGAAATCGCTCCGGGCGTAGAAGGTTTGA
>OCPY01001378.1_pt1 | contig 11173 bp, 8 predicted proteins | sample 1538821 | NCBI WGS metagenome assembly OCPY01 (sample SAMN04571728, study PRJEB22368) | human gut metagenome | biome: human gut; material: stool | host: Homo sapiens | place: Luxembourg | collected 2012-12-07 | reverse complement strand
AGCAGCATTCCGGGCGGCAGAACTGTTGGGGATTGAACCGGAGTATCGGTATGAGAGCAGTACGGATGCGAATATCCCGATCAGTATGGGAATCCCGGCAATCACTGTTGGAAGAGGTGGAGAAGAAGACGGAATCCATACCCTTCAGGAATGGTACGAGCCAAAAGAAGCATGGCTTGGACCACAGAGAGATTTGCTTCTGATGATTCTGCTTGCCGGGGCAGAAGGAGTCTGTGAGCCGGCTATAGAAAAAAGATAAAAAATCTTAAGAAAATATCAATGTCTTTTTAGGCACATTTCCTGTATACTGATGGTATGAGAGAATATTTTGTGCAGATTGTACCGGGTGTTTCGGAGATTTTTATCTTTTGCACAAAAAGAAGAAAAATAAAACAAAGCAGGAGGGCAAACGATGCGGGGAATCAGAAAGCAGTCATCCGACACACAGAGTTCCAGTCAGCCGAAAGAAAAAAGAAGATTGGATACAAAACAGAAAAAAGGAATGTTGATTGGTGGAGGAATCTTCCTTGTGGCAGTGATCGCCCTGATCTTTGTGAAGAATCTGACAGGTGGAAGTGGAGCAGATGGAGAGAATGTTCTCTATGCGGATTCCGTCGGAATGATCACAGGGACAGGACTTGGGACACAGAACCGTTTTACAGGAGTGGTTGAAGCACAGGATACGTTGAAACTGACACTGGCAGACAACCAGAAGGTAAAACAGATCTTTGTTGAAAAAGGGCAGGAAGTAGAGCCTGGAACAAAGTTGTTTGAATACGATACAGAAGAGCTTGCCATGACATTAGATCAGGGAAAACTGGAGCTTGAGAAGATCACGAACAACATCAGCAGCCTGAATTCACAGATCGCGACACTTACAACGGAGAAGAAGAGTGCGCCGGCCAGCGAACAGCTGTCCTATACGACACAGATCCAGGAACTTCAGATGGAGATCAAGCAGGAAGAGTACAATTATAAAGTAAAAGAGCTGGAAGTAAACCGTACACAGAAGAGCCTGGAACAGTCTACAGTAACTTCTACAGTTGCCGGAATTGTACAGGAGATCAACGAACAGCAGGGAACAGATCCTTCTACAGGAGAGTCCAAACCGTTTATGAGTATCCTTTCTACAGGAAAATACAGAATCAAAGGAAAGATCAGCGAGCAGAACATCGGAGATCTGACACCGGGCACACAGGTGACAATCCGCTCCAGAGTGAATGAAGATGAGATCTGGACAGGTACAGTAGATAATGTAGACACAGAGAAGCCGGAGAACAGTTCCCAGGATTCTATGAGTTATGGTTCTGAGAACAGCGATAATCAGGCAACAAAGTATCCATTCTATGTCACATTGGATACAGTGGATGGATTGATGCTCGGACAGCATGTCTATATCGAGACAAGTACTTCACTGGAAGCAGACAAGATGTGGCTGATGCGTGACTACATTGTAGACGCAGATTCAGATCATCCATATGTATGGGTAGCAGGAGATAATGACAAGCTGGAGAAGCGTTCTGTTACACTCGGAGAGACGAACGAAGATATGGGAACCTGTGAGATCGTAGACGGACTGAAAGCTTCTGATTACATTGTATGGCCAAGCGAGGAGTGCAAAAAAGGTGCGGCTGTTGTGAAGAACGATTCAGGTACATCAGGCAGTACTTCAGATATGTCAGGAGCCGAGGGCGGTTACGAAGAACCTGTAGAAGAAAATGCAATGCAGGAAGGAGTTCCGGGAACGGAGGAGAGTGTGGATGAATAAAAAGAAAATAATCAAGATCGGCATTCCTGTGGCAGCAGGCTGTATCGTTCTTGCACTTGGAATCGGTTTCGCAGTGAAGAACAGCGGAAAGGCTGTTAAAGTAGCTCCTGTCAGCAGTTTGAATTCCGGCGGCTGGTACGATGATAGCGGGATTGCAAGTTACGGAACCGTCACAACGAACCAGAAGCAGGACATTTACGTGGATGATACTATGCCGATCACACAGGTTTACGTGAAAGCCGGGGATACGGTGAAAGTTGGAGACCGTCTTGTGGCATATGACACGACACTTTCTTCCCTGGAACTTGAGATGAAAGAAATGCAGATTCAGGGGATTGACCTGAACATTCAGAACCTGCAGAAAGAGATCACCCAGCTCAAGGGGACGAAGACCGCGAAGGCAGATACAGGGGCATCCGTCGTGCAGACAAGCGCAGATGGAGAACAGCAGCCAACTGTACAGAAGATGAGTGCTGTAAAGACAACCATTCTTAATACATCAAAAGAGGATGAGAATAAAAAACCGGATGGTGATACCTCGAAGGATGATACGACAAAAGACGACAACACAAAAGATGATACTTCAAAAGACGATGCTTCGAAAGATGATAATACAAAAGACGATACATCCAAAGACGATAACAAAAAAGACGATGTACCATCTTCCGCAGTCGAGCGTCCATTCCCTGAAGCATTAAAGGGAAAAGAGGTTTACGGTGAGATCACATTAGATTCTGTTCCTTATAATAAAGAAGATGCAGACGGAACAATGGAAAAACCGTATCGTTATCTTTGCGCACCGGGGGCAGCCGTAAATGCACCGTTTATGCTCAAAGTATTAAAAGAGGGTCAAGTGTGTGCCTTTGATGTAGTAGATAACGCAGAAGCGCCGACAAAATTCTTATCCTGTTGGATCCTCGATGGAAAAACAGGACAGGTAGTCATACCGGATTCACAACCAACTCCAGACCCGGAGCCGACTCCAAATCCAGAGCCAACTCCGGAACCAGAGCCAACTCCGGAACCAGAACCAACTCCGGAACCGGATATTTCAGAAGATCCGGTTATCCCAGACACCCCGGACCTCCCGTCAAAGGAAGAAGTGACGAAGCAAATCAAGGAGAAAGAGCAGAAGATCAAAGATCTGGATCTTTCCAGGAGATCCGCTGAACTGGAACTGAAAAAGCTGAAGAAAAAGGTCGGGGACGGCGTGATCAAAAGTACGGTAGAAGGTGTAGTCAAAGAAGCGACTGACGAAGCATCTGCAAAGAATGAGAACAAACCGGTTGTCAGCGTTGTCGGAGAAGAAGGTTTCTATGTGACCGGAAGAGTCGGAGAGACAATGCTTGATCAGATCAAAGAAGGAATGACTGCGACTGTAATGTCCTGGCAGTCGGGAGAATCCTACGAAGCGACAGTTACAGGTGTTGGCAACTCACCGGTAAGCGATTATTCCACAGGAGAGAACCAGAATCAGTCCTTCTATCCGTTCACGCTCGTGATCCACGGAGACGCAAATCTCTCGAATGGTGAGTCTGTGAATCTGTCGATGAATGGAATTGCAGCAGGTAGTGAGGGATCAATCTATCTTGAAAAAATGTTTGTCCGCGAGGAAGGAAACCGCTATTATGTCTACAAGCGGGGCGATAACGGCAGATTAACAAAACAGTATGTAGAGGTTGGCAAAAATATGTACAATTCACTGGAGATCACCTCCGGCCTCACAATGGACGACATGATCGCATTCCCTTACGGCAGAGATGTTAAAGAAGGCGCAAAGACACAGGAAGCAGATACCCTGTACGACTATTATTAAGAAGACTGAACAGTATCAAAATGAAAGAGAGTGAGGTGCCATTATGTTAGAAGACATCAGACTGGCGTTTCAGGGAATCTGGAATCATAAATTAAGATCTGCGCTCACAATGCTCGGAATCATCATAGGAATCGGTTCCATTATAGCAATTGTGTCCACGATCAAAGGAACGAATGAACAGATTAAGAAGAATCTGGTTGGTGCAGGAAATGACGCGGTAAATGTACAGCTCTATCAGGGTGACTGGCCGATCGATCTGCAGTATCAGTCACTCCCGGACGGAGTGCCGGAGATCTCAGACGAGACATTGCAGGAAGTCGTTGAACTCCCGGAAGTGGAGACAGCGTCTTTATATCATACAAGAAATGAATACGACGCAGTTTACCGCGGCGCAAAGTCATTAAGTAACAGCGTGATTCTTGGAATTGACAGAAATTATCTGGATGTTTACGGATATCAGGTGACCAAAGGAAGAGGATTAACAGACAAAGATTATTCCGAAGGACGAAAAGTAGCCTTGATAGACAAGACAACAGCGGCAAGTTTATTCGACAATGCAGATGTGATCGGAAGAACGATCGAAATTAAAGGAGAACCTTTTGTTGTCGTTGGAATGGTTGCAAAGAAAGCAGAGTCCCAGCCGGTAATCAACTCAATGGAAGATTACTACCGCTACATGTCAGATGACCAGAGTGGAAAGATCATTATTCCGGATAATGTATGGCCGGTCATCTACCAGTATGACGAACCACAGAACCTTGTCGTGCGTGCAAAAAGTACAGATGATATGACAACGGCAGGAGAGAAAGCCGCAGATATTTTAAATGCTATGCTGACAGTTTCAGATGATACCGTGAAATACAAAGGAGAAGATCTGTTAGAACAGGCAACACAGATCCAGGAGATCAGTAACTCGACAAATCAGCAGCTGATTTGGATCGCCAGTATTTCCCTGTTAGTTGGTGGAATCGGAGTTATGAATATCATGCTCGTGTCGGTTACAGAACGTACCGGCGAGATTGGATTAAAGAAGGCACTCGGAGCGAGAAAGCGCAGAATTCTGACACAGTTCCTGACAGAGGCGGCGGTACTGACACTGCTTGGAGGAATTATAGGTGTTCTTGGAGGAATCGCACTTGCGTACATTATATCCAAAGTCTCAGCGGTTCCGGTAGCAATCAGCGGAGTTTCGATTGTGATCGCAGTGCTGTTCTCCACACTGATCGGTATTATCTTCGGACTGATCCCGTCCGTGAAAGCAGCGAACATGAATCCAATCGAGGCACTTAGACATGAATAAAAAAACAGTGGAAAAAGAAAATACTTGTTTCAATTTCCTTCCATATCTGTTATAGTATGTGTTAATTAAAAGAGTCAGGAGAATCTGAGTGATCGGATTCTCCGTCTTTCTATGCAAAGAGAAAATAGCAATTATTAAAAGGAAAAGAGAAAAGGGGCATGTAAATTTGAGCAGCAGTACACTCGAGGGAAAGAAAAAGACAGAGAACGGAACAAAGAGGCTGATCTTCACAGCAGTATCTATCTTGCTGGAGATCGTCTTCCTTCTCTTTCTGTTCACAAAGGTAAGTGAATACGCAACTATTATTGACTGGGCAACAAGAATTGTGGCAATCTTTCTTGTGCTTGGACTTTACAGCATGGATAAGACTTCATCGATGAAAATGCCATGGATCATACTGATGCTTGCATTCCCGATTCTTGGTGTGAGTCTGTATCTTCTCGTAGGTCTGAACGGAAGCACGAAAAAGATGCGGGCAAGATATGAAGAGATTGATAAAAAACTGCTCCCATATCTTCCGGATAACAGACAGATTCTCGAATGGATGAAAGAAGAGAGTCCGCAGGCGGGGGCAATCGCTTCTTATCTGACGAATTACTCCTGTTACCCGGTTTATCAGAACACAGATGTTACCTATTATGATGAGGCAATCAAAGGGCTGGATGCACAGTTGGAGGATCTTTCAAAGGCAGAGAAGTTCATCTTTATGGAGTATCATGCCATCGAAGATGAAGAGGCATGGCAACGGATCCAGACGGTACTTGAAGATCGTGTGAAAGCAGGCGTAGAAGTCCGTATCTTCTATGATGATATGGGATCGATCTGGTTTGTGAACATGGATTTTGCAACAAAACTGAAATCTTTAGGAATCAAATGCCGTGTATTTAACCCGATTCTGCCGGGACTGAATATGTTCCTGAACAATCGCGATCACCGGAAGATTACTGTAATTGACGGAAAGGTTGCTTACACAGGTGGATACAATCTGGCGAATGAGTATTTCAACATTACACATCCGTATGGAATCTGGAAAGATACCGGGATCCGTATGGAAGGAGATGCAGTCAAGTCTATGACAGTAGCATTTCTGGAAATGTGGAATGCAGCCGGAAATGTAAAGTCAAAAGAACTTGTACCGGAGAAATATGTGATCCACTATGCATACCAGGCACAACAGCGTGGTTATGTCCAGCCATATGCAGACAGTCCGCTCGATGGTGAGCAGGTAGGCGAGGAAGTGTATATCAGTATGGCGAACAAAGCGGAGAAATACTGCTGGTTTATCACTCCATACCTGATTATTACAGACGAGATGACACATGCACTCACACTGGCAGCAAAGCGTGGTGTTGATGTGCGTATCATAACACCGGGTATCCCGGACAAGAAGATGGTTTACAGTGTGACCCGTTCCTTCTATCATAATCTGGTTAAGCATGGAGTCCGTATCTATGAGTGGACACCGGGATTCTGTCATGCGAAGATGAGTGTGGCAGATGATAAAATGGCGACCTGCGGAACGATCAATCTCGATTACCGCAGCCTGTACCATCACTTTGAGAATGGATGCTTCCTGGCAGATTGCGACGCAGTGCTGGAGATCCGGGATGATCTGATCCGCACGATGGGAGAAAGCAGAGAAGTGACCGAGCAGTATAAAGAAGGAAGAAGTGCGGGCTTAAGACTCGGACAGCTGATCTTACGTCTGTTTGCGGAGCTGCTCTGATAATATTACCGGTTATATGATGTGCGAACAGCAATCTGATAATATCGTTTGTGGGTTGAATTTGCACCGGATTGATTGTATAATGAACTTGATTGTTGAGAAATTAACAATAGTTTTTTTATGAAATGGATGGTCTGCCGGTCAGAAGATACTGAACCCGACAGCCGGATATGAACTTTATTTTATGAAGGAGGAATCAACGATGATTACCTGGAACAATTTAGATAAGCTTACTTCTTATCAGGAACTTGAGAAGACAGAAAGTGTAGACCTTGCAGCAGTGATGGCCGGAGAGAACGGAGCAGAGCGTGTGAAGAACTACAGCGTTCCGATGGCAGAAGGATTAGCATACAATTATGCAGCGAAGAAAGTGGATGACACAGTTCTCTCAGCTCTTGAGAAACTGGCAGAAGAAGCACAGCTGACAGAGAAGTTCGAAGCACTTTACAACGGAGAAGTTGTGAACACAGGAGAGAAGCGTCTCGTACTTCACCACATGACACGCGGACAGCTCGGAGATGCTGTTGAGGCTGACGGTGTTGACAAGCGTACTTTCTATGTAGAGCAGCAGAAGAAGATTGCTGAGTTTGCGAACAAAGTACATGCAGGTGAGATCACAAACGGTGCCGGAGAGAAGTTTACAACAGTTGTTCAGGTATCGGCGGAAGTGACCTCGGTCCTCGCGCAATGTACCTTGCACTTGAGAACTGGGCAAAGAAGAATGATACATTCAAGATGGAAGCAAAGTTCATCAGCAACGTTGACCCGGATGATGCGGCAGCAGTTCTGAATTCTGTAGATGTTGCTCATTCCATCTTCGTACTTGTATCCAAGTCAGGAACAACACTTGAGACTCTGACAAATGAGTCCTTTGTTAAGGATGCTCTTAAGAACGCAGGACTTGACGCATCCAAGCATATGATCGCAGTAACAAGTGAGACTTCACCACTTGCAAAGAGTGATGATTACCTTGCAGCCTTCTTCATGGATGACTATATCGGAGGACGTTTCTCATCTACATCAGCAGTTGGCGGAGCTGTACTTTCCCTCGCATTCGGACCGGAAGTATTCGCACAGTTCCTTGACGGAGCAGCAGCTGAGGATAAACTGTCCCTCAATAAGAATATCAAAGAGAACCCGGAGATGCTCGATGCATTGATCGGTGTATATGAGAGAAATGTACTCGGATACCCAAGTACAGCAGTACTTCCATACTCCCAGGCACTGAGCCGTTTCCCTGCACATCTGCAGCAGCTGGATATGGAGTCTAACGGAAAATCCGTAAACCGTTTCGGTGAACCTGTAGACTATGTAACAGGACCTGTTATCTTCGGTGAACCAGGTACAAACGGACAGCATTCCTTCTATCAGTTATTACATCAGGGAACTGACATTGTTCCGCTTCAGTTCATCGGCTTCAAGAAGAGCCAGCTTGGTGTAGACGTAGATATCGAGAACAGCACAAGCCAGCAGAAACTCTGCGCGAACGTAGCTGCTCAGATCGTAGCATTTGCATGTGGTAAAGAAGACGAGAACCGTAACAAGAACTTCGAAGGAGGACGTCCTTCAAGCATCATTATCGGAGAGCAGTTAACACCGGCATCTCTCGGAGCACTGCTTGCTCACTTTGAGAACAAGATCATGTTCCAGGGATTCCTGTGGAATGTAAATAGCTTCGATCAGGAAGGTGTTCAGCTCGGTAAAGTCCTTGCAAAACGCGTACTTGCACATGAGACAGACGGAGCCCTGAGAGTATTCAGTGATCTTCTGAACATCTAATAGAATCATATAAGTAAAAAGTATAGGAATCGTGCTGTCGGCGGAGAGTTCTGCTGACAGCACGATCTTTTATATATTAGGAAAGTGCTTTCCTAATATATAAAAAACGCTCCGCTTAGGATGCACACTGCGGCGTATAATGTAAGTGTCGCAAGCGACCGCCGCAGGCGCAAGAATGTGCCGAGGCACATTCTTTGTTCAAGCAAGGATTTTGTAAAAGAGAGAGGAAGCAAATGAAAAAGCGAAGGATTAAAGGAATTCAGATGATTCCATATGGACTTCTGGCTGGAGTTATGACAGAAGATTCAATAGAAGAGAGGCAAAGAGAAGTCCGCCTGACAGAGATTTCATCCGAAGGATTCCGCATCCGGCTTTGCAGGAGAGGGAAAGCAGAGGAGAACATTTATCCGAAAGCATTCAAGATCTGCTTCTATCAGATGGATCAGGCAGAGTATCGGGAGATTGAAATTTGTCATTTTCAGATAGAGGCCGGGGAACAGACAGAATTCTATCAAGCCTATGATATTTTCACAGTTCAGGAAGATTATAAAGAAGCCTTTCAGAAGCTCTGTGTCGAATACAGCCGATACATTTCGCTCAAGCTGGAAGAGGATGATGCACATCTGGCGCAAGAAATGACCGGTTATCCCGCGCAGGAAGAAGAGGAACATTTCAGGAGCGAAACAGAACAAAATAAAGCGTGGTTTCAGAATGCAGAGATCTTCCGAAATCTGCCGGCAGAATTAGCGGTAGAACTGGATCAGCCGAAACTATACGAACAATATCTGACCAGACCGATTGAACGGTTCATGAAAGAATACTGGCCGCAGCATGGAATCAAAGATGCGCGGATCCTGGGAAGACAACCGGACCGGTTGTATCTCGGCAACCAATTCTGTCCACATCTATTTCCGAAAGAAGAACAGTTCTTTGCACTTCTTGAGAAAGCAGATAAAGAACGGATGGAAGTGACCGTTGCCTTTTCCTTTATTCGGGAAGACAGGCTTGCACAGACAGAACAGCTGTTGACACGCCTGGATCAGTGGTGTGAACAACAGAAGACTTCCGGGGCAGAGAAGAAACGACTTGAGGTTGTAGTCAATGATTGGGGACTGGCACATCTTGTGAAGCGGACAGAACATCTGATCCCGTGTCTTGGGACGCTCTTAAATAAGCGGAAGAAAGATCCAAGAATGTCCTACAAGATGGGAGATAAGACGCTGTTGGAACAGAATAATCTGAATGCAGGATTTTATCGCACCTATCTGGAAGAAAGCTTTGGAATCAGTAGTTATGAGTGGGAAAGCTGCGGTTATACACAGGAAATACCGCAAAAGATACAGAACCATCTACACGTGCCGTTCTATCAGACAAATACGTCGAGCTATTGTACACTTTGCGCTGTGCTGGAACACGGTGAACGTGGAAAACAAAGGGAGAGACAAGAATGTCCGGCACCGTGTCTGGAACATAGCTTCTTCTATCCAAAGTATTTATATATGAAGGGAAAATACAACAGTCTGTTCGCATTGGATAAACATCTGCTGGATGAACCGGAGCAGTTGAAGAGAGAACTCGGAATAAAATGGAACCGTCTTGTGGTCAATCTATTGTGAAATATGAAAAACAGAAGGATGATGGAAGAATGGAGACACAGAAAAGAAAACAGAATGAAAAAGAAAAAGCAGAGCGAAGCATGAAAATCGTTGCAGGACTTGGCTCTGTAGACGAATATATTCCATATGTCCAGGCAGGAGCAGACGAGTTGTTCTGCGGATATGTGCCATATAACTGGACAAAAAAATACGGAACCGTACTTCCACTGAACCGCAGGGAAGTGCTGGCTTATAATGTGCAGCTCGGTTCTTTCAGTGAATTAGAGATCCTCTCAGCAATGATCAGGAAGTACAGAAAGCCGGTACATATCGCGATGAATTCCCTCTATTATATTCCGGAACAATATGAAGAGATCGCAGACATTGTGAAACAGTGTATGAAAATCGGATTCGACAGCTTCATACTTGCCGATCCGGCATTGATTTTGTACCTGAGACAGAAAGGCATATCCTGTAAGATTCATCTTAGCGGTGAAGTTGGAGAAATGAACCGGGAGGCAATCAAAGTTTTCCGGGAAATGGGAATCGGTCGGATCATCTTCCACAGGAAAAATACAGTTGCATTGATGCGGCAGATGATAGAAGCTGTAAATGCAGAAAAACTGGAATTCGAGGCCTTTGCATTGAACGAATTGTGTCAGTTCACAGGAGCATTCTGCAATTCCCTTCACTGTGACGAGATGGGTTATCTGTGCAGGACGACCTACTGGGGAGATGCTGAGATGGAAGAGCGTATGGAACGAGTGATAAAAAGAACATTGGAGATAGAAGAGCAACAAGAGCAACAATATCTCTGTGGGAAGAGTGGATGTGCTCTGTGTGCGTTGCCACAGCTGGAGGCGGCAGGGATTACCCATCTGAAACTGGTAGGACGAGGAAATTATGTGGAAGATATGATCCGGGATATTCGTAATCTGAAGGCTGCGCTGGGGGTTCTGGAGGGGGATCAAGGAGAAGAAAAAGAGGCAGGGAGATATATCGATCAATTGAATAAGAAAATCTTTGATGGTCAGCCGTGTGGAAATAATTGTATTTATAATCCGGGGCAGTTTCTTTGAGGTGTATGGGGAAAAAGAGAAAAGTTCAGAATAGAAAAAGAAAGCGTATTTCGTGGAGTAGATTACTCTACGAAATACGCTTTTTCTTTAAATTGTTTCAAATCTTAGTA
>OCPY01001373.1_pt1 | contig 11189 bp, 10 predicted proteins | sample 1538821 | NCBI WGS metagenome assembly OCPY01 (sample SAMN04571728, study PRJEB22368) | human gut metagenome | biome: human gut; material: stool | host: Homo sapiens | place: Luxembourg | collected 2012-12-07 | reverse complement strand
AAAAACATATACCTATAAACAATTGGCCTATTATCAGAAATGATAATAGGCCACATATTTCAACCTGTATGTCAACAAAAAAATTCAAATTTTCCATAAAAAAAGAGGAGCACATTTTTTGTGTTCCTCTTAAAAGATGCCATTTCTTAACTTAATGACATTGGATTTTTGATCCAGTTTTTTTCTATATAGCCTTTGAAATATATCCAACGTTAGATAAAGTATTGATTAATTCATCTGTTGGATGTTGTTGCTTAGATAATATAGTCACGGTATTATCTTCCGTGTTTACTTTGGCATAAAAGCCTTCTTGGCTATTGAACGCATTTTCAATGGTACGAACACAATTTTGACAGTGAATGTCATATACTTTTAAAACGGCTTTGTAAGGGTAATGCTCTTCGTTTTTATCTTTTACCCTTACTTTTTTTATGGTTTCACTTGAACCACAACATCCTGATGTGGCTCTTTTTTTCGTGGAACGAATTCCAATACAGATAATAATTACTAAAATGACACATATAATGATTGTTGGTAAGTTCATATGTTTAATCCTCCAATGAAAAAAATACACCAAATAGTTAGAATAGTCAAACCAAGTTAATCTTGTGTAACTTTTTGTTGACATTGCTTTATTGTAAGAGTAAACTAACTGTGTTAGAAGAGTCTAACCAGGAGGGTTCGATATGCCATTATCTTTTGCAGATTTAAATTCGGTCAATACAATCAAAAAAATTGGTGGTTCTAAAGAACAACAACGACACTTAGAAAACTTAGGCTTTGTGCCTGGGACTGTGATTGTGGTTGTGAGTAAAACCAATGGAAATGTAATTGTGAATGTTAAAGAAGTTCGAATAGCCATTAGTGAAGAACTCGCAAGAAAGATCATGGTGTAGAAAGGAGTAATTATGACTTTAAAGGAAGTTTCAATTGGTCAAACAGTGACTGTAAAGAAATTGTCGGGTCAAGGAGCAACAAAACGAAGAATTATGGATATGGGAATTACTAAAGGAGTAAGTGTAACTGTTCAAAAGGTAGCGCCATTAGGGGATCCTATTGAATTAACCGTTCGTGGATATCAATTATCGCTTCGTAAAGCCGACGCAGAAATGATTGAAGTAGAGTAAAGTTAAAAAATAGGAGGGAATTATGTCAATTCAAGTCGCATTAGCAGGTAATCCGAACTGTGGTAAAACTACATTGTTTAATGGCTTAACAGGTGCTACACAATATGTAGGTAACTGGCGAGGGGTTACAGTTGAAAAAAAAGAAGGAAAGTATAAGGAAGATAAAGATATTAAAATTACCGATTTACCAGGTATTTATTCATTATCACCATACACTTTGGAAGAAGTTGTATCTCGTGAATTTTTATTAAATGGAAATGTCGATGTTGTTTTAAACATCATTGATGGTTCTAACTTAGAAAGAAACTTATTTTTGACAACACAAATTTTAGAGTTGGGTATTCCAACAGTTGTTGCGATCAATATGTTGGATGTCATTGAAAAAAGAAAAGATACAATTGACTATAAAAAGTTATCAAAAGAATTAGGTTGTCCTGTATTACCAATTTCAGCTTTGAAAAACACAGGAATCAAAGAGTTGATGGCTGAGGTAAAAAAGGTAGCGAATACGCAATGTAAAGCTAAAAATATTTATGCAGGTAAAGTATTAAATGCATTGAATACAATTGAAACAAGTTTGCCTTCAAGTATTGAAGCAAGTCGTCGTTTCTTCTATGCCGTTAAACTATTTGAAAGAGATGATAAGATTGAAGCAGCTATCAAGTCAAAGGCAGATGCAGATGTGATTGAAGCTGTAGAAAAGTCAATGGATGATGATAGTGAATCAATTATTACAGATGCTCGTTATACATATATCACAAGTGTAATTAAAGATTGTTACAAAAAAGGATCGAAAGAAGTATTAACAACTTCAGATAAAATTGACCGTATTGTCACTAACCGAGTTTTAGCACTTCCAATATTTGCCCTTGTAATGTGGTTTGTATATTATATTTCAGTAACTACAGTAGGAACTATTGTAACTGACTGGACAAATGATGTCTTGTTTGGTGAAATTATTCCTCCTGCAGTGGATAGTTTCTTAACTTCAATTCAATGTGCAGATTGGTTACATGGATTGATTGTGGATGGTATTATTGGTGGTGTAGGAGCTGTTATTGGCTTTGTACCACAGATGTTAGTATTATTCTTCTTCTTAGCTATCTTGGAAGATTGTGGATATATGGCACGTGTTGCCTTTATCATGGACCGTATTTTCCGTAAGTTTGGATTATCAGGAAAATCATTTATTCCTATGTTGATTGGTACAGGTTGTGGTGTGCCTGCTGTTATGGCAAGTCGTACCATTGAAAGTGATCGTGATCGTAAGATGACAATCATGACAACAACATTCATTCCATGTGGTGCAAAAATGCCAATCATTGGTTTAATTGCCGGTGCTATTTTCCATGGTGCTAGCTGGGTAGCTCCAAGTGCTTACTTTGTAGGTATGGCAGCTGTTATTATTTCTGGTATTATGTTAAAGAAGACAAAATTATTTGCCGGAGATCCTGCTCCATTCGTAATGGAAATGCCAGCATACCACACACCTCGTGCAGTTAATGTATTAAGAAGTATGTGGGAACGTGGTTCAAGCTTTATTAAAAAGGCTGGAACAATTATCTTATTATCTACAATCGTATTGTGGTTCTTACAAGGATTTGGATGGGAAAAAGGTGCATTTGGCATGGTTGATGATATTGATCATTCAATTCTATCTTCAATTGGACAAACATTCGCATGGATCTTCTCACCACTTGGTTGGGGCGATTGGAAAGCTGCAGTTGCTAGTGTAACAGGTTTAATTGCCAAAGAAAATGTTGTCGCAACATTTGGACAATTATATGGATTTGCTGAAGTTGCTGAAGAAGGAAATGAATTCTGGGGACAATTATCTGCAAGCTTTACACCATTAGCTGCCTATTCATTCATGGTATTTAACTTGTTGTGTGCTCCATGTTTTGCAGCAATGGGAGCTATCAAACGTGAAATGAATAACACAAAATGGTTCTGGATTGCCATTGGATATCAATGTGGATTCGCTTATGTATGTTCACTGATCGTTTATCAATTAGGTAGTTTATTCAATGGTGGATCTTTTGGATTTGGAACGATTGTAGGATTTATCTTATTGATTGGTTTAATTTATTTATTGGTTCGTCCATCAAAAGAAAGTGAAACTGCTGAAGTTGAATTTGCAGTAAAATAATGTAAAAGGAGGGGTTTCCATGAATCTATCAACATTTCTAGTTTTATTGGTTGTGTGTGCATGTGCAGGTTTAGCTTGTCGAAGCATTTATAAAGATAAAAAGAGTGGAAAATCAAGCTGTGGTGGTAGCTGTGGACATTGCGGCTCTCATTCGATGTGTGAAAATCCCAAGGCATTTTTTGATCAGATAAAAAAAGAACAATTTAGTAAATAAGAGCATCGAAAGGTGCTCTTTCTTTTGGTATAATAGGTGAAAGAATCGAGGAAAATAAAATGAATTTAAAAGAAAAATATGCAGACTTAATTGTTCGTTCAGGCTTGAATGTTCAAAAAGATCAAATAGTAGTTGTTCGTGCTAACGTAGAAATGAATGAATTTGTTCGTTTGATTGTGAAATCATGTTTTGATGTTGGCGCAAAAGATGTAATTGTTCGCTATAGTGATGATGAAATCAATCGTATGAGATATCTTTCAGGTAATCGTATGCCTTATGATTATGAAGCTTTATTCCATAATGAAACGGCTGAAAAGGGAGCTTGTTATTTGAGCTTAGTTGGGGAAGATCCTGATGGAATGAAGGGGGTAGAGCCAAAATTAATGGCAAATTATCGAAAGGCATTAAGAGGAATGACACAGCCATATCGTGATAAATTGGATTATATGCATGCAGCATGGTGTGTGGCCAGTGTTCCAACTATGGCTTGGGCTAAAAAGGTATATCCAGAATCAGAAGATGCATTATCTGATTTGTGGAATGCAGTATTAAGAATTAGTCGTGTAGACGAAAAGGATGCCAATGAAAACTGGAACGAGCATCGTGCATCTTTTGATAAGCGAGTTCATATTTTAAATCATTTAGATATCGAAAGTGTTCATTATACAAATTCTTTAGGAACTGATTTAGTAGTTGAACTTCCAGAAGGTTATGTATTTGCAGGTGGAGGATCCTTTTTAGATAATGGTAACTACTATTTTCCAAATATTCCTACAGAAGAAATTTTTTCTGCACCTAAAAAGACGGGTGTAAATGGTAAATTATATAGTGCTTTACCTTTGGCTTACAATGGTGCAATCGTAAAAGATTTCTGGTTTGAATTTAAGAATGGACAAGTTGTGGATTATGATGCCAAAGAAGGAAAAGAGGTTTTGACTAGTATTTTAGAAACGGATGAAGGGTCAAAATATCTTGGTGAAATTGCCTTAGTTCCTTATGGATCGCCTATTAGTGCATTGGATACTTTGTTTTATGAAACACTGATTGATGAAAATGCTTCATGTCATTTTGCCTTGGGTGCAAGCTATAATGAATGCATTGAAAAGGGTTTAGAAATGAGTGAAGAAGAATTGTTGGAACATGGTATGAATCAATCGTTTACGCATGTAGATTTCATGGTAGGAACCAGTGATTTATCGATTGAAGCTACATTAAAAAATGGTAAAAAGATCCATATTTTCAAGAATGGTAAATACACAAGTGAATTTGACGAATATACATTAAATTAGTACAATATTATAATTGGAGGGATATTTATGGCAAATGAAAATGAAAAGAATCCCAGTGCTTTAGAAGAGCTTAGACGTCTAAAAAGAACGGATCGAATTAAATCTTTAGATATACATGAACCAGAATTACATGATTTTAATGCTGAAAACATTTTCCATATTGATGAAGAGCCAGAAAAGAAAACCATCTTTGGAAAACGAAGTGCAAGAACACATGTAAAAATCAATGAGAATATTTTTGACGATGAAGTTGCAGAGTCAGTAGATATCACGCCTAGTACTTCAATTGAAGAGGTAGAGGCACCTATTGAAAAGCATGTTGTGGAAGAGCCAAAAGTAGATGATAAGCCATTGGTTGAAGAAGAACCAAAATTTATTGAAGAAAAACCAAAATTCGTTGAAGAAGAACCAAAATTCGTTGAAGAAGAACCTAAAAAGATCGTTGTTGAAAAATTGGATGTTGATGATGATTTTACAACAGAATCAATTGAAAACGAATTAAAGTCTTTTAATGCGAAACCAATTGAGGAAGAACAGCCAGTTCAAGAAGTATTGGATGATGAAGAGGATTTTGAGGACGAATATGTGGATGACGATGAAGGTGAAGATGAAGATCTTTATGAGGAAAGAAAGAAATTCTTATATGCGGAATATCCAAAAATAGAACAATATCTTCAAGATAAATCTAGTGAAGGTTATCACTTTGTGCGTCAAGAAGGAAAGAAATATTTCTTTAGAAAAGGTCAGCCAAAAACGTATTATTATTCAATGAACTATTTTGTGGATGAGCCAGATGCAGATCAATGGCGCGAGTGGGAATCTGATGGATGGAAATTGGTTTCTAAATCAGATGGTAAAAAGAAAAGTGATGCGGGTTGGTTTACTTTTAGAAATGAAGAAGAAGATGGAGAATATCGTAAAGAAATTGATAATGATTCAGAAAAATTCCGTTTCTTTAAGAAATATTCAAGTTCATGTCGCTCAACAATGTTCTTAGTGTTTATTTGTATGGCATGTTGCGTTGTGACAGGACTATTACAAGTGTATTTCCAAGGCTATTTAGCAGGAATCGCATTATGCGCAGGTCTATTCTTAATTTCATTTATTGTATTCTGCATGTATGGCAGAATGCTTAGAAAATCTAAGAAGAGGGCTCGTGAATTAAAATCTAAATTAAGGATTCGTGAAAGTCGTGCAATCGAAGAAAGTAAAGATTTCTATGATACTTCTGAAAGTGAAGAAGAATTAGATACAGATTGGAACACTTTAGAACAGCATACGGGTAAAGAAAAGAAACATCTATTCAGACGTGTAGATCGTGAAGATGATGAGGATGAAGAGTAAAAAGGAGGCAAATTTTGTCTCCTTTTAAACTGTCATAATTTGTACATATTGTTTGTAATGTGATAAAACCTCATCATCAATGGTGTTGTCGGTAATTAAAGTGTCAAAGTTAAATAGATCATAATAAATATAGAAGTCGGCACGGTTGAATTTCTTGTTGTCAGCCAATAGATATTTATTTTTAGAATTATCTAATGCGATCTGTTGCGATTCACCTTCCTCTAATGAATAGGTTGTGATGGATGAATTGTAGATTCCGTTACAACTGATAAAGGCTTTATTATATTTTAATTTACCCAATACTAAATTTGTGATAGGACCTACAAATGTATTTGTGTTATCTCTGTAATCACCGCCAGTTAGTATGACTTCAGTAGGAGCGTGATTCACTAATATATTAAATACGGCAAGGCTATTTGTGATAACACGAATGTTTCTTCCTGTAAGTTGTTCAGCCAAAAATTGAATGGTTGTACCAGGACCTAAAAAAATAGATTCTCCTTCTGAAATAAGAGTTGCTGCTTTATGGGCAATTCTCTTTTTTTCTTCAATTTGCACAGACGATTTTTCAATGTGACTTAATTCGTGGTCCATTGAAAAAGAAAGGCTTTGTGCTCCACCATGAACTCTAAGTAATTTTCCGGATTTTTCTAATTCATCCAAATCTCTTCTTGCGGTCATATCCGACACACCTAATTCATCCATGATTTCTTGAATGGTAATGATTCCATTTTGATTTACTTTATGTGCAATTTTTACTAAACGTTCTTTTTTTAACATATTGATATCCTCTTCTATGTTAGACGATATCATTTCAAATATATTTAGTCAACATAATACAAACAAAAACAAACAAAATAAAGTTATATATTACTTAAATACGACATAAATGTTTGATAATAATAAATATATGTTTGAAAATGTTGACTTATTAGAAGGAAATGCTTACACTGAACTTATATGAGGTTGATTACTTTTTAATGCAAGTAAATGATTTTAAGGTTAGGGTGGTTTCGTAATGTACAAAGGCGTCATATTTGATTTTAATGGAACTTTATTTTTTGACAATCCAAAACATATTTTGGCATGGTCAAAAATATCACAAGATATTCGTCATCATGGAATTGATGAAGAAGAACTTCATGAACATATTAATGGTGTACCAAACAATAAAGTTGTTGAATATATGTTTGGTGGAACGTGTGATCCATACGAAATGGAAAAATATTCGCAGTTAAAAGAAGAATATTATCGTCAATTTTGTAAAGAAGATCAGGCAACGTTTCATTTAGTAAAGGGAGCCGAGGAGTATTTTGATTATTTAAAAGAATCAAATATTCCATTCACAATCGCATCTGCATCTATCAAGCCAAATATTGATTTTTTTGTAGAATCGTTTCATCTAGATAAATGGATTGAGCCATCTAGAATTGTCTATGATGATGGAACGTATGAAAATAAGATCGCAATGTTTAAAAAGGCAGCTCATAATATTGGAGTTAAGATTCAAGATTGTTTGATTATCGAAGATAGTGTTAGTGGGATTACAAATGCTTATAAAGCAGGATGTCACAATATAGTCGTTGTGGATTCTGCCAATAAAAAAGAAGAATACGAAAAGCTTCCTGGAGTTGTACAAGTGATTGATTCTTTTGAGAATTTTAAATAAGAGCCATTCATACCAGAATGGCTTTTTGTATAAATAAAACATCAAATAAACAAAAACAAACATATAATCATTGTTTAAAACCTAAATCCAACAGCTATGTTTAAATTGTTGTTTGAATATGTTGACATAGATAAAGAAAACGCTTACACTAAAATTAAATGAGCAAATCTTAAATTTATAACCATATCTGCATAATATTGATGATGAGCCGTATATAAATAAATGAACAATTGATCATTATTTTTGTAGATAATGTAGCAGGGAAAGGGATTTGGCTGTAATAAAAATGATTGATTTTGTTTATATGGAAGGAGAACAAATGAACACAAAAATTAACCAATTATTAGAGTATGCTTTAAAGAATGGAATGATCGAGAAATACGATTATGATTATTCTGCAAATTTATTGATTGATCTATTTGGCATCCAAGAATTTAAAAGAGAAGAAGTAGAAGGCTGTTCTATCTATGAGATTTTAGATTTCATGTTAGATTATGCGGTTGAAAAAGGTATGATTCAGAATACTGTAACTGAAAAAGATTTATTAGATACTCGCATTATGAATTGTGTAATGCCTAGACCTAGTGAAGTCGTGCATACCTTTAAGAGTCTATATTCTTTGAATCCTAAAGATGCAACAGATTACTTCTATAAGTTGAGTATCGATTCAAACTATATCCGTAAATCAAGAATTGATAAGAATATCAGTTTTGAACATTTCTGTAAATATGGCGATATTCAAATTACGATTAACTTGTCAAAACCTGAGAAGGATCCTAAGGAAATCGCTAAAGCTAAAAATGCCGTAAGTACTTCATATCCAGCATGTTTATTATGTAAGGAAAATGTCGGTTTTGCGGGAAACTTAAATCATCCAGCTAGACAAACACATCGTATTATTCCATTGGATTTAAATGGACATACATACAATTTACAATATTCACCATATGTGTACTACAATGAGCACTGTATTGTATTTAATAGTGAACATACGCCAATGAAGATGGATCGTACGACATTTGAGCATTTATTCGCATTTATAGATAAATTTCCACACTATATGATTGGAAGCAATGCAGACTTACCTATCGTTGGTGGATCGATTTTAAGTCATGATCACTATCAAGGTGGAAGACACCATTTCCCAATGGAAGACGCAAAAGTTGTTAAGAGCTATACATATAAGGATGTACAAGTGGATATGCTTTACTGGCCATTATCAACACTTCGATTAACATCAAAATCGAAAGAAAACATATTGGATCTAGCTACTAAAATCTTTGAAACATGGTGTACATATAGTGATGAAAGTTTAGATATTATTGCCAATGAATCTGGCGTTCGTCATAATACGGTGACTCCAATCGTTCGAAAGAAAGATGGCAAATATCAAATGGATGTAGTTTTACGAAATAATCGTACTACAGAAGAATATCCATTAGGTATCTTCCATCCTCACTCAGAACATCACCATATTAAAAAAGAAAATATTGGTTTGATTGAAGTGATGGGATTGGCTATTTTGCCAGCACGATTAAAAACAGAGTTAGAACAAATTAAATTATGTTTATCTGGAAAAGCAGATTTTGATTCTTATCCAAAACTTGAAAAACACAAAGACTGGTATGAACACTTGAAGACATGTTCTTATACAAATGTGGATACATTCATGGAGATGGAAGTCACAAAGAAATTCGTATCTGTATTAGAGAATGCCGGCGTATATAAAATGGATGATGAAGGGATGGACGGCTTTAGCCGTTTTGTAAAGACATTATGGTAGAGGTAAAAGAAAGATTAGAGAATGGAATTGATGTATTATCGATTTCAAATTCACATTTAACTGTAGAAGTTACAAACTTTGGATGTACTCTTTTAAAGATTGTAACGAAAGATAAGAATGATCAAGACTGTGATTGTATTTTAGGATTTGAACATGTTGAAGATTATCAAAAACGAGATGGAACCTATTTAAATGCCTTAGTTGGACGAGTATGTAATCGTATTGAAAAAGGTACATTCACAATGAATGGGACAGAATATCATGTGCCTATTAATAATGGACCAAATTCACTACATGGAGGTATTGAGGGATTCTCTTATAAAGTATTTGATTATTCTTTAATTGAAGATGGCGTTAAATTCCACCATGTTTCAAAAGATGGAGAAGAAGGCTATCCTGGAACATTAGATTTCTATGCGATCTATTGGCTAGATGAATCGAGTTTACACATTCAATATAGTGGTGTTAGCGACAAAGATACGTTGATCAATATCACAAACCATGGCTATTTCAATTTAAATGGATATGCATCGAATATTGATGATCATACGTTACGAATTTCAGCATCTAAATTTGGTTGTGTTGATCCAGATGGATTATATACAGGTGAATTAAAAGATGTTAAAGAGACTGCATTTGATTTTAATACAGAAAAAAGAATTGGAGATTTTATTCATTCAGAGGATGAACAATTAATCATCGCAAGAGGATATGATCATCCATATGTATTTGATACTAAAGAAAATCAAGTGTGTTTATACAGTCCATTAAGTGGTATTGAACTAAAAGTATCCACAACATATCCAACGGCACAAATTTATAGTGCGAACTACTTAGATGGACAGACAGATAAATATGGTAAGATTATGCATCCACAAGATGGATTGTGTATTGAAACAAGCTATATCGCCGATTCGATTCATAAAGAAGAGAATCCAAAAGTTTTATTAAAAGCAGGACAAGTATTTGAAGAAGAAACAACATATACATTCGAGGTAAGAAAATGAAAACAACAGAAATTAAAGAACAAGTAGTATCCGGTAAATATGATGCATTAATTGAAGATCTATATGCAGATCCAAGTTTATTGGACTATCAAAAACAACGTTATGTCGCTGCACTAGATAAATACCAAACATTATTTGGAGATGATGAAGTGAGTATTTATAGTGCTGCTGGAAGAAGTGAAATTTCAGGAAATCATACAGACCACCAACATGGTTGTGTACTTGCAGGATCAATCAATTTAGATGCGATTGGAATTGTATCTAAACAAGATCATGTAATTAAAGTGATTTCTGATGACTTTGACATCAAACCAATTGATTTGAATGATTTAGATAAAAAAGAAAATGAAATCGGAACAAGTGAAGCCTTGATTCGTGGTGTAGTTTCTAAATTAAAAGAATTAGGTTATAACGTAGGTGGATTCAAAGCTTTCATTACAAGTGATGTATTAATGGGGGCTGGACTATCAAGCTCTGCCGCATTTGAATCTATTATCGGTACAATTATTGATGGATTATACAATGATATGAAGATCGATATGGTTACGATTGCCAAAGTGGGTCAATATGCAGAAAATGTATATTTTGGAAAACCATGTGGATTGAT
>OCPY01001367.1_pt1 | contig 11231 bp, 7 predicted proteins | sample 1538821 | NCBI WGS metagenome assembly OCPY01 (sample SAMN04571728, study PRJEB22368) | human gut metagenome | biome: human gut; material: stool | host: Homo sapiens | place: Luxembourg | collected 2012-12-07 | reverse complement strand
AGAAATCATCAAGCGGTGTATCTTGACATTCTATTCGCGTTATGCTAACCTTTTTAAGGAATGAAAAGCAGTGATAAGCGAAACGCGATGAGGAAGAGAGTAGTCTGTAACAGATTCTACAGAAAAGTCCTGAAGGCTGTCAGGCCGGATGCTGAGAGGGATGGATGGAAGACAGATGAAGATGGCTTCTGAGCAGCGCAGATGAGCCGGGATAGTTTAATTCAAGGAAGCTGTTTCAGCGGGAAATTGAATTGCTGAAGAGATTCAGGTTAGTCTGTGAAGGGATTCGCCCTTTATAGCGAAGAGTATCAACAGTGAGAAATGCCGTAGTGTTCAAAGTGGTTTTGATTAACAAAGCAGTTTTTACTAACGAAAATGCAGATACTCATAGAGGTTTCTTTCCGTGAGGAAGGAACGAAGAGAAGTGGTAACACGAAAGTAGGATTCGTCTTCTCAGGGATGCAAGTCCCTGGGAGGGCGTTTTTTAATATATTAGGTTCTTTCCTAACATATTAAAAACGCTCCGCTAGGGATGTTCCGGAAAATCCAGAAAAAATCGTATTAGTAATCACTGAAAGTTGAGAAAAGAATCCCACATTGTGGGAAAAGGAGGCACAAAAATGTCAGAAAAACCAAAATATTATATAACAACAGCGATTGCCTATACATCAGGTAAACCGCATATCGGAAACACATACGAGATTGTGCTTGCAGATGCAATCGCACGTTACAAGAGAAGCCAGGGATATGATGTATTCTTCCAGACAGGAACAGATGAGCACGGACAGAAGATCGAGCTCAAAGCCGAGGAGGCTGGAATCACACCAAAGGAATTCGTAGATAATGTATCAACAGAAATCAAAAGAATCTGGGATCTGATGGATACATCTTATGACAAATTCATCCGTACAACAGATGAAGATCATGAGAAACAGGTTAAGAAGATCTTCAAGAAACTTTACGACAAGGGAGATATTTACAAGGGACATTATGAAGGAATGTACTGTACACCGTGTGAGTCTTTCTTCACAGAGTCTCAGCTTGTAGATGGAAAATGTCCGGACTGCGGTCGCCCGGTTCAGCCGGCAAAGGAAGAGGCATATTTCTTCAAAATGAGCAAGTATGCTGACCGCCTGATCGAGTATATCAATACACATCCGGAGTTCATCCAGCCGGTTGCCCGTAAGAACGAGATGATGAACAACTTCCTTCTTCCGGGACTTCAGGATCTGTGTGTATCCAGAACATCCTTCAAGTGGGGAATTCCGGTAGATTTCGATCCAAAGCACGTTGTATATGTATGGCTTGATGCTCTTACAAACTATATCACAGGAATCGGATATGATGCAGACGGAAACAGTACAGAGCAGTTCAACAAGCTGTGGCCGGCAGACCTTCATCTGATCGGAAAAGATATCATCCGTTTCCATACAATTTACTGGCCAATCTTCCTTATGGCACTTGATCTTCCACTTCCGAAACAGGTGTTTGGACATCCGTGGTTGCTTCAGGGAGACGGTAAGATGAGTAAGTCTAAAGGAAATGTTCTCTATGCAGATGAACTCGTTGATTTCTTTGGCGTAGATGCAGTTCGCTACTTCGTACTGCATGAAATGCCATTCGAGAATGACGGTGTTATTTCCTGGGAGCTGATGGTAGAGCGTCTGAACTCTGATCTTGCAAATACACTTGGAAACCTTGTAAACAGAACTGTTTCTATGACAAACAAATACTTCGGCGGAACAGTAGAAGATAAGGGTGTTGTAGAAGATGTAGATGCAGAACTGAAAGCAGTTGTAGAGAATGCTTCTAAAGCAGTTGATGCTAAGATGGCAGACCTCCGCGTTGCCGATGCAATTACAGAAATCTTCAATCTGTTCAAACGCTGCAATAAATATATTGATGAGACAACTCCTTGGGTACTCGGAAAAGATGAATCCAAGAAGGATCGCCTTTCTACAGTACTTTGGAATCTGATCCAGAGCATTTCTGAAGGTGCAAGACTTCTTGAATCTTTTATGCCTTCTACAAGTAAGAAGATCCTTGAGCAGCTTGGTAACGGACATGTAACAGAGAAACCGGAGATCCTGTTCCAGCGAATGGATCTCGAAGAGGTTATGAAGAAAGTTGAAGAACTTCATCCGAAGGTAGAAGAAAAGAAAGAGGAAGAAGCTGTTATCGACATTGAGCCGAAAGATGAGATCACATTTGAGCAGTTCGGAGCAATGCAGTTCCAGGTTGGAGAGATCATTGCATGTGAGGCTGTAAAGAAATCTAAAAAGCTTCTCTGCTCTCAGGTAAAAGTTGGAAGCCAGGTAAAACAGATCGTATCCGGAATCAAAGCACATTACACACCGGAAGAAATGGTTGGTAAGAAAGTTATGGTTCTTGTAAACCTGAAACCTGCGAAGCTGGCAGGTGTACTTTCAGAGGGAATGCTGCTTTGTGCAGAAGATGCAGAAGGTAACCTTGCACTGATGACACCGGAAAAAGAAATGCCGGCTGGAGCAGAAATCTGTTAATTGAAATGCTTGAAAATTCAGACAATTATAACTAAAGCAGATAATAAATAAAAAACATAAAAAAATCAAATGAATATATTGACAAATTAGACGCCGAATGTTATTATATAACCATCAAAGAGAGAAAGAAATCTCCCAAAGATATTTAACTAAGAAGGCAAAAGTAACAGATGCCTGATTAGATTAAAAATACAAGTTCAACAGGAGGTCAGTCCCATGGACAGTATAGTTTCAGATTTTTATCAATATGTCAGTGGTATGATGAGTGAAGGTTCCTGTGAAGAAAGAGACCTTTGCCAAGCGTAAAAGTCCAGTAGAAAGAAAAGAAGATCAAAGATCGGAGAGTACGGAAACTGGAAGCAAAGAGAAAAAGATGAATCACTCATAGATGTATTGAATAAAAATACCGCATATAACATAGAATGAAAAATGTGTAAAGAAACATTGAAAGGATATGTTATAATCTCAGATTTGTTATAAAAGCAGGAATGACTTGACAGAAGATTTAATACATAAAGTATTGAATGGATATGAAAATCATTCAAGTGATAAAATAACAGACGACAAAGGTCTCACAGGAACGTAGAATCGCGAATAATCTCCGATACAAAATATAAAATTATAATAATAATACAATTAAATAACACTAAAAATGCACTTTCAAAAGGAATTGAAGGTGCATTTTTTTGACATTACAGACCTCATATGGTAGAATAATGAAAGAGTATCGGCTAGTGCCTAATGGACACATTCAGACCAAAACTAATATTTCAATGACAATGAGGTGAGTACAGTGGATAAGTATGAATATAAGTTAAAGACAGAAGAGATGCTGGAACTTATGGAAGATGGAGAATACAGAAAAGCAGCGGCAGCAGCAGATCTGATTGACTGGAAGCGTGTCCGTAACGCAGGGATGCTGATGAATGTCAGTGATATTTATGAAAAAACAAAAGAGTATCAGAAGAGCTATGATGTGATGAATCTTGCATATCGCCGTTCTGAAGGAAGCCGCAAGGTGATCTATAAGTTATGTTCTCTTGCAATTAAGACAAAGAATATAGATGAAGCAATTGACTATTATGACGAATTTATCCAGATTGCACCGAAAGATCCGAACAGGCATATCCTTAGATATCAGATCTTAAGAGCGCAGAGAGCGCCGATCGAACAGCAGATTGAGGCTCTGGAGGAATTTAAGAAGGCAGAATATATTGAAGAGTGGGCTTATGAACTGGCGAAGCTTTATCGCGAAGCAGGTATGATGACAGAATGTCTGGAAGAGTGTGATGATCTGATCCTCTGGTTCAGCGAGGGTAAGTATGTTTATAAGGCAATGGAACTGAAGATGCAGTATAAGCCATTGTCACCATCGCAGCAGCAGAAATATGATCACAGATATGAGAAGCTTTCTTCAGAGACAGAAGAAATACCGGATCTGGCTTCCTATTTAGGAGAAGACGAGGAAAAAGATTCTGCGTCAGAAGGAGCTGAAGCACTTGGAGATACAAGATCAATCGGGCTGACAGAACAGCCGGTGATGGAGAACGACAGTACTTCCGATGTGATTGACACGGATGCGGTTACTTTGGAAGCGGCAGAAGAGCCGGATGCCGAAGTAGAAAATCCGGAAGAAGCAGGAGTAGAAACAGCAGAAGTTATAGAAGCTTCCGAGGATGAGTCAGAAGTTCAGCCGGCAACGGTAGAGACAAGTGGAGATAAGAGAACACTTAGCAAAGATACTGCTTCCATACCGATTGTCAGTAAGAATCCGGTAAAACCAGTCAAGAAGAAACTTGGAGATACGATGCGGTTAGATGAAGCTCTGCAGCAATTACTCAATCCGAAACCGGAAGTTCAGGCAGAACCGGGAGAAGAAGTCGAACCGGATATGACAGATCTGGAAGAGGATATTGCAGCAATTGAGGATGTAGAAGATCTTGAGATCGTGAATCAACTGACAGAAGAGAAGAAAGCTGAGGAAGCCAATAAAGAACGAGTAGTTCCATCAGGGATGAAAGAACTGATACCGGAACCGGAGACAGAAGAAGAACTTATAGAACAGGCAGTGGAGGAGACTTCAGAAGATGTCCCAGAAGATGCAGTTGCTATAGAAGCAGGAGAAGCAGAATCGGAAGAAGTTCTTGAAGTAGAAGAGGCAGAACCGGAAGAGGAAGAAGTTCTTGAAGCAGGAGAAGCAGAACCGGAAGAGGAAGAAATCCTTGAAGTAGAAGAAGCAGAACCGGAAGAGGAAGAAATTCTTGAAGTAGAAGAAGCAGAACCGGAAGAGGAAGAAATCCTTGAAGCAGAAGAAGCAGAACCGGAAGAGGAAGAAATCCTTGAAGCAGGGGAAGCAGAACCGGAAGAGAAAGAAATTCTTGAAGCAGGGGAAGCAGAACCGGAAGAGGAAGAAATTTTTGAGATAGATGCAGCTGAGTCAGAAGATCTGACAGATGAATCAGAAGATTTGTCTGAGGTGGAGGAACTGATCTCAGAAACTGAAGTTGTCAATGATGAAGATGATTCAGAAGGAGCAGCAGTAAGAAAGACTATGGACAATAAAAATAATGAAGAACCAATTTTATCACCAGAGATACAGAAACTGATTGATGAGATTGAAGGTGTTATTCCGGAAGAGGAAGAAGTAGATGCAACAGTAAGTTCAGAAGAAGTTCTTGAGGTAGAAGAAGAACCACATGAAAATATGGGAGAGCTTGCGGATGATCTCAGACTCGGTGAGGACGAGTACGAAGATTATGATGCGTATGACTGGGATGATGCAGAAGAGTTTGACGAAGACGATATTTTAGATGATTATGAAGAGTCAGATGACGATTTGTTGGATGATTATGAAGAGTCTGATGACGATCTGCCGGATGATTATGAAGACGCTGATGATGATCTGTTCGGTGAGGAAGAAGGATATGATGATCTGGATGCCTATGGTTATGAAGAGGACGATGAGGATGATGAAGTAATCAATCCAAGAGATCTTTTCACAGCGGAAGATAAGGTTTCAGATGATGATCTTCTTAGTCTGAATTCTTATGAAGAAGTGCCAAATTTTGAAGATGAATTCAGCGTGAATCCAGCGCATAGTGAGGAACCGGATGACAGAGAGATTCCGGATGAAGATGACGGAATTGATATCATGTCTGCGACGACACCATTGAGCCGTAAAGAGACTGCAAAATTGATCGCAACAGGTAAGACATCACCATTGCCATTAGATGAGATTGCAGACGCAATGTCTGATACAGGATTTATTGTACATGGTCGTTATGATCTTGAAACACAGAGTGGAATTGGTACAAGAGCAGGACTTACAGAGGAACAGAAAAAACTCTTCTCTTATTTTGTACCTGTGCGTGGTATGAGTGAGCAGCTGGTAGATGTACTTGAGCAGGATAAGAACTGTACAAATCGCAAAGGAACTTCCAGAACAGGAAATCTTCTGATTATTGGAAATAAAGGAAATGGAAAGACAGTCCTTGCTGTTGATGTTGTAAAGGCAATTCAGAAGCAGCGTGATATCCGTCAGGGTAAGGTTGCAATTGTGACAGGTGAGTCACTGAATAAGAAGAGAATCGGAGATATTTTCCGTAAATTGTACGGCGGTGCACTGATCATTGAAAAAGCCGGACAGATGAACGAAAAAACACTCGCCAAGCTGAACAAAGCAATGGAGCAGGATACAGGAGAACTTTTGGTAGTTCTTGAAGAACAGAGAAAACCACTGGACAGACTTCTTTCTTCCAACAGAGAATTCAGAAGAAAATTTACTTCCAGACTTGAAGTGCCGATCTTTATTAATGATGAGCTTGTAACATTTGGACAGACTTATGCTCAGGAGAATGGTTACAGAATCGATGAGATGGGAATTCTTGCACTGTACAGTAAGATTGATTCTTTACAGAGAGAAGATCATGCAGTAACAGTAGCAGAAGTGAAAGAAGTGATGGATGATGCGATCGCTCATTCACAGAAAGCTTCCGCAAAGAAGCTTGTGAAGAGAGTATTTGGAAAGAATACAGATTCTTCCGACAGAATTCTGCTTTCAGAGAAAGATTTCAACATTTAATGACATATATTTGTTAAGAATTAATAGACAGTCAGTAAAACGACTGTCTATTTTTGTGCAATAATACATTTTCTCTTTCTTTTTTATACAGTATCAAGTATAATAAAACTATAGTGTTCAAGGGGAGAATGAAACTTTATTACCAATTGAAAGATTCGGTAATGTGCCTTGATCTATAAGAAATTGTATGGTTTTTAAATCATTACAATCAGGAATATATTTGAGCAGTGAGGTGGCTTTATGGTTAAGAAAAACAGCACGAAGACGAAAGTGCAGCCTTATGAGATCGGAGAACTTGACCATTATCTTTTTGGGCAGGGAAATCATTATGAGATTTATAAAAAGATGGGTGCCCATGAGGTGACAAAGAACGGAAAAAGAGGAGTATATTTTGCGGTATGGGCTCCTCATGCAGTAAACGTTTCTGTAATCGGAGAGTTTAATGACTGGGATGAGACGAAAGATAAGATGAAGAGAGGAGAGCCTCTCGGAATATACACATGCTTCGTTCCGGAGGCGAAGAAAGGGGATTTGTATAAGTTCTGTATAGAGACACAGGCGGGTGAGAAGATCTATAAAGCAGATCCATTTGCTAATTATGCAGAGCTCCGACCGGGAACAGCATCCAGAATTACAGACATTTCTAATCTGAACTGGTCAGACAGTAAGTGGATGACAGCTCGTGAGAAGTGGAATAACAAAGAAGAACCAGTGTCTATTTACGAAGTGCATATGGGTTCCTGGATGAGACATCCCGGAAGAGAAGATGAAGGATTCTATACATATCGTGAGTTTGCAGAAGCAATTACAAGGTATGTAAAAGAGATGGGATATACTCATGTTGAGTTGATGGGAATCGCAGAGCATCCGTTTGACGGTTCCTGGGGATATCAGGTAACCGGATATTATGCACCAACTGCACGCTATGGAACACCGGAAGATTTTGCATATATGGTAAATTATCTTCATAAGAATAATATCGGTGTTATTCTTGACTGGGTACCGGCGCATTTCCCGAAAGATGCACATGGTCTGGCAGATTTTGACGGAACACCGACATTCGAATATCCAGATCCGAGAAAGGGCGAGCATCCTGATTGGGGAACGAAGGTTTTCAATTATGAAAAACCGGAAGTTTCTAACTTCCTTCTGGCGAATGCATTGTTCTGGGTTGAACATTATCATGTAGACGGACTTCGTGTAGATGCAGTGGCATCTATGCTGTATCTGGACTACGGAAGAGAAGATGGACAGTGGATTCCGAATAAATTTGGCGGAAATGAGAATCTTGAGGCGATTGCATTCTTTAAACATCTGAACTCTGTAGTTTGCGGAAGAAATAAAGGCGTTATGATGATCGCAGAAGAGTCTACAGCATGGCCGAAGGTGACAGGATCTCCTGAGGATGACGGACTTGGATTTACTTTGAAGTGGAATATGGGATGGATGCATGACTTTACAGAATACATGAAACTGGATCCTTATTTCAGAAAAAATGCACATCATATGATGACATTTTCTATGGAATATGCATATTCAGAGAACTATATTCTTGTACTTTCTCATGATGAGGTTGTTCATCTGAAATGCTCCATGTTGAATAAGATGCCGGGAGAAGGATGGGATAAGTTCCGCAACTTGAAGGTGGCATATGCATTTATGATGGGACATCCTGGAAAGAAGCTTCTCTTTATGGGACAGGAGTTCGCACAGCTTCGTGAGTGGAGTGAAGAGAGAGAACTGGATTGGTTCCTTCTTGCAGAAGAACCACATCAGCAGATTCAGAACTGGTATAAAGATTTGCTTCATCTTTATAAGAAGAATAAGGCATTGTATGAGTTGGATAATGATCCGAAGGGATTTGACTGGATCAATAAGGATGATATCTTCCGGAGTATTTTCAGTTTCACAAGACATTCAAAGGATGGGAAGAAGAATCTACTTTTTGTATGCAACTTTACACCGGTAGACAGACCGGATTACCGTGTTGGTGTTCCGAGAAGAAAGCAGTTTAAGCTTGTTCTTAACAGTGATGAGACAAAATACGGCGGATCAGGAGAAGAACGCCCATTGGTTTACAAGCCAGAGAAACAGGAATGTGATGGTCAGAAATATTCCTTTGCATATCCTCTTCCAGGATATGGTGTGGCAGTATTTGAGTATTAAGTTGTATAGTATGATGTTTTCCACGAATAGATGGAACAGGAATTAGACATACATTAATTTTCCCCTGCATAGATTGTAAAAAACAAACTATGCAGGGGCTTTTCTATGAGAGAATATATTGAGGAGCGTGCAGTAGAAATTGCAAATTATATTATAGAAAATAATGCGACAGTGAGACAGACAGCAAAACAGTTTCGGATTAGTAAGAGTACGGTGCATAAGGATGTTACAGAACGTCTGCTTCAGATCAATCCATCATTGGCTCATGAAACGCGTAAGGTTTTAGACACCAACAAATCAGAACGTCACATCCGGGGAGGGCTCGCTACCAGAGAAAAATATTTACACTTGCATGCTTCCAATTATTGAAGTTAATGTTACAATAAAAGAGGAAATTCAATCAGAAACACGGACATTGAGAGGAGACTGTTCAAATGCGGGTGGCAATCGTTGAAAGGGATGAAAAAGTATTAGAAGAACTGAAAAAAGGTTTAAAGCGCGTAGATCCGAATTACGAGTTGGCGGGGATTGCAGGGAATGGACAGTCTGCATATGAGATGATAACAGTTATGCAGCCAAATCTTGTTATCATGGACATTGGGCTTCCGCGGATGAATGGGTTAAATCTTTTGAGAAAATTACGCACGGAAGGACGTGAGTTCCGTGTGATTATTATAACAAAAGATGAAGATTTTCAACAGGCAAAGCAGGCAATCGATCTAGGTGTGGACGGATATTTAGTACAGCCGTTCCGGCCGATGGAGCTTAAGAAGGCATTAAGCCGTATTCATGAAAAAATCAGGAATGAATATTGGATGCAGGCTTCTTTTACTGTTGAAAATATTCTGTTAAGCTGTAGATATGGAGAAATTATATCGAATCAGAAGTTAAATGAAATGACTATCCGGAAATATGGGTTTACAGTGGATGATCCGGGATATCTATTTACGGTTTCAATGGCAGACGAATACGAGGAGCAGAAGGAAAATATACGTGGATTTCTCGAAGAAATCTGTAGACGTGAGTGTGGATTTTCGGCATCTGTTATATGTTCGGATCGATGGAAACAGGTGTATCTGATCATTTACCGGGTACGTGAAGCAAGGAACTGGAAAGAATATTTTAAAAAAAATGTGGTTACTGGGTTATGTAGGAATTTTCCGGGGACAATTATTTGTGTATGGATAGAGACAAAACAGCTGACAAAGCTGGTAGATGCAATGATTCAGGCAGGGAGTCTTATGGAATGGAATCTTCTTCAGCCACGAGGAGTTTTGATCTGTCAGCAGACAGTTGAGAAAATTGAAGCTGTTCCGGTGCGTTATCCGGTAGAATTAGAACAACGAATGCGAGAAATGATTTTCGATGAAAACAAGAAAGGAATTGCCAGACAATTTCAACTTGTTTGTGAGGAAATGAAAAGAGAAAAATATTTTCCAAAAGAAATAAAATACAGTATCATTCGTTTTTGCATGGCAGCTGGATTGAATTATAGAAATTATGGCGGGGAGATTGACGAAACAAAAATCCTGAGTCTTATGCAGCAGATTACCTATGCCATCAGCTGGAAACAGATAGAGAAAGCGATTCAAGGCTTGGAACGGATGATATCATATGAGCATAAATTTGAGCAGTACAGTACGCTTATCCAAAAAGCAATGGAAATTATAAGAAAAGAATATGACAGTGGTATTACATTGGAAGAAGCAGCGAGCCAACTTTATGTATCGGAAGAATACCTGAGTTCTCAGTTTAAGAAGGAGACAGGATATAATTTTACAGAAACTGTGAGGAAATACAGGATAGAAAAAATAAAGGAGCTTCTCAGGACAACAAAATATAAGATGAATCAGATTGCGGGGCTTGTCGGTTACTCTGATCCAAAATATATGAGTAAGGTGTTTAAAGAGGAGGAAGGAATTTTACCGACGGAATACAGACGTAACTCCAATGGGATTTCATAATCAGGAGTAATTTCATATTGCTTATAGAAAAAAGTAGAGAATAAGAGGCATATTTAATTAAAAAAATACACTTTTATAAAAAAATTCACCCTTTTAAATATAAAAAATGTGCTATGATATATGTGAAAAGTGAAAAGGATTTCATAGCCGCTAAGGCAGAAAGAGGTGAAAAGAATGAGCACAATGAACATTACTTTCAAACACCCGGATGAGATCATTGATTTCTTGAAAACAGTATGTAAATTTGACTTTAACATGGACATGAGAAGAGGACGGGCAGTAGTAGATGCGAAGTCATTACTTGGAATCATGAATCTGGGATTGAATAACGTGATTGAACTGCAGATGTATGCAGACGATTGCACAGAACTTGAAAGACAGCTAGAAAGATTTGCAGCATAAAATGGAACATAAAAATGGGATGTCGGGCATTTGTTCGGCATCTTTTTTGATATATTATACCCATAACAGTGGATACATAGAATGCGCACTGCGGTG
>OCPY01001339.1_pt1 | contig 11395 bp, 6 predicted proteins | sample 1538821 | NCBI WGS metagenome assembly OCPY01 (sample SAMN04571728, study PRJEB22368) | human gut metagenome | biome: human gut; material: stool | host: Homo sapiens | place: Luxembourg | collected 2012-12-07 | reverse complement strand
TTACACACGCAAGTCCTATAATGTATTAGGTTTTCTTTCATACATATAGTATATCATATTGAATTGTAATGTGCAACAATTATCCGAACATATTTTCGTTTTTATTATATACCGGTTACGGCATTTATTTTTTATATTTATATTTTAACAGAGGATGAGGATTATTATACTGTTTGCATTGTGCAGATATGCACACTCCTGCACTTTCATCTCGGTAATTGAATTGCCGAGGATTCCCGCTTATTGTCCTAAAATCTCTTCGTAAAGCCAGGTATGCTTCTCTTTTTCTGTTTTTTTTGCATTGCAGTAATAACAGTAATATTCTGCCTGGTGATAGGTATCATCAAGTTTTGTGTAATCTGCAGAATAAGACCAGTTATGGTAACAATCCTCAGCATTAACATTTGTTGGTACTGCTGCCACTAACATTCCGGCTATCATAAATCCAATCCATTGTTTTTTCATAACCCTTCTTCTCCTTATCAAATATTCTCACCGGTTTTCTGTTAAATTTAAGTTTATCAGACAATCCCTGTCTTGTAAAGTTACAGCATCACACCGCTTCTATCTGTTATAGCATCACACCTGCCTGCTTCCTGTCTCATAATTATCAATCAGTAGCATATTCAGTTTTTTCCACCTCTGCAGCTCCGTTTTGGTAAAGAGCAGATGCTTCCGCAGTTCTTCATTCAATTCCTGTTTTTCCAGTGCCACCAGGCATTTGAATGCACATGGCATCAGATCTGCACTGGAGATACCGCAAAGCAGCCCATCGGTATGTGTTCGAAACTCCAGCGGATTGAAAATATAAAGCAGATCTTCTTCCAGCGGATTGTACTGATTGACAAAGGAAAATCGGATCAGCATATCACTGTACAAAACGCTTCCATTATAATAACTCTCACTGCTTCTTCCATTCCCGGATACGGAACAGATAGAAAGCGTCGCACGGTAACTGCCATTCTCTTCTTTTTCGTGGATATTGATCACACCATCTTTCATACGGTTATAGCGGCCGTCATAAAAATAAAAATATAACATCTTTGCCTGGAAAAACGGACTTTTCCGGGCTGCGTATGCAGAAGAGTGATCTGCTTCTGCCTGCAGCCGTCCTATGTCTGTCAGCTGCGGGACAGACACCTGCAAAACCTGACTGATTTCGTATAAAGTTTCAATATCCATTGAGATATCACCATTTTCGTATTTGCAGATCGTGGCACGGCTTTTATGGATTGCATCTGCCAGCTGCTGCAGTGTCAGATTTGCTGCTTTTCGGTATTTTCGGATCATTTTTCCGACGTGTGTATTTATGCTGCTCATTTCCTTTTCCTTTCATTGCCTGATTTTTTAAAAAAGACCCCCGATATGCTTATGGAATTTTATCCGATTTCGGTTTCTGTATCTGTACCATTGTTTCGTAAAAATATATATTTCGGATCTGTTTTATCCGCTTCTTCCTATTATATCTGTTTTTACTTCAAATTGTAATATGTAAAGAAACTTTTTCTTTAAAAATTTCTTTACAAGAAATTCTGTGTGTTTGATTTTGCCGACATATTTTCTTAAAATAATACAGAAAAATCTGACACAAACATCCTGCTGATTACAGAAGTGTGCGGAAAAATATGTCATGTGCTGCAAGTCTCACGTGCGTTCGACTTGAATGTAAAGCGGACATTCACAATCCGCTTAGTGCTCTGCACACTTGAAGCGGGGGAATGCTTCTCTGCGTTCAAACAAAAAAGTAAAACGAGGTAAAGAATGAAATGAAAGAAAAAAAGAGTAACTTCAGTGGTTCGATCGGATTCGTCCTCGCCGCTGCCGGCAGTGCTGTCGGTGTGGGGAATATCTGGCGTTTTCCCTATCTATGTGCAAAGGATGGCGGCGGTCTGTTTCTGATCGTTTATCTTGCACTGGTGCTGTCTTTTGGATTTGTATTGCTGACCACTGACATCGCCATCGGCCGCCACACAAAACAAAATGCATTGAAAGCCTTCGGAACTTTAAATTCAAAATGGAAATTTCTCGGATACCTGACCTTTCTTGTTCCGGCATTGATCATGACTTACTATTCGGTTATCGGCGGATGGATTACAAAATATTTCTGCACGTATCTTGTCTCAGATGGTTCGATACTGTCACAAGACAGTTATTTTACATCCTTTATCACTTCCAAGGTTTCGCCGATCGTATTCATGCTGCTGTTTCTGGCTTTAACTGCCTGGGTTGTATACCGTGGTGTAGAAAAGGGAATCGAAAAATTTTCACGTTTCATTATGCCTGGACTGATCCTGCTGATCCTTGGCATTGCAATTTTTTCTCTGACGCTTTCGTATACCGATGCAAATGGAACGGTTCGCACCGGACTGCAGGGACTTAAAGTTTATTTATATCCGGATTTCAGTTCGCTGACCGTGAAAGGTTTTCTTGGTGTGCTTCTTGATGCAATGAGCCAGTTATTTTTCTCCCTGAGTGTTTCGATGGGAATCATGGTTACTTATGGATCTTATGTGAAAAATGAAGTTAATTTAAATAAAGCAACAAATCAGATTGAGATCTTTGATACCGGCGTGGCATTTCTTGCAGGAATGATGATCATACCGGCTGTGTTTGTATTTCTTGGAACAGACGGAATGGCTTCCGGCCCGAGCCTGATCTTTATTTCGCTGCCAAAAGTATTCGCATCCATGGGTGCGATCGGCAGAATCATTGCCATTGCCTTCTTCCTGATGATGGGCTTTGCTGCCCTGACTTCCTGTGTATCGGTTATGGAAACTCTGGTCGCAAACTGCATGGAAATTTTCCATAAGTCACGCCAGAAAATGTGTGCTGTCATCGGAATTTATTCTCTTGTTACCGCAGTGCTGATCTGCCTCGGCTACAATGTACTTTATTTTGAAGTAAAACTTCCAAACGGAACCGTCGCACAGCTTCTGGATATCATGGATTACATAAGCAACAGCTTCCTGATGCCGTTCATCTCACTGCTGACCAGTATTCTGATCGGCTGGGTTGTAGGGCCTAAGCTGATCATTGATGAAGTAGAACGAAATGGCGAACATTTCAAACGTGCAAAATTGTATTGTTTTATGATCCGCTATGCTGTACCGGTTGTGATGCTGATCCTGTTTCTTGTTTCAACCGGCATCGTATAAGATTCAAGAATGCTTCGGATAATTTATTTCAGATGCAGAATATCCCACAGAAAAATCTGTGGGATATTTCGTATTTATATAGGAATGATGAAAAGAGATTTGTATTATTTTTTGATGGTTACTTTTTTTGCAGTACTCCATGCAGTACAGATCTGTTTGCCATTGGAGTCTTTACTGAAAGCCCTTACTCTTACATAATAGGTTTTTCCTTTTTTCAGTCTTTTGATTGTTATGCTGTTCTTTTTGATTTTTACATTTTTCGCACTCTTCATGGATTTTTTCAGGGAATACTGCACCTGATATCCTTCTGCACCAGCTACTTTTTTAACGGTAACGATTGCTTTTCCGGCTTTTTTACTCTTTACAGATTTCACAGCTGCTTTCTTTGCTGCCATTTTTGCTGCCTGAAGATCTTTCTTTGCTGCTTCTACTTCTGCTTTTGCTTTTGCAATCTCTGCATCTTTTGCTGCATTCTGTTTCTGCAGTTCTTCCAGATTTTTCTTTGCTTCTTCAAGATCCTTCTTTGCCTGATCCAGATTTTCTTTTAAAGTACGTTCTGTTGTGATCTCTGATTTATTTACTGTCTGATAATTTGTCAGATCACCGCAGAGTGCTGTGTAAGATCTTGTTGTTGTGCCGTAAATTCTTGCCATATCTCTTGACTGCATAATGACTTTCAGGTTGTTGATCGCACTCTTCTCATCTTTGTCGGCAGAATCTCTGAAATCGATCGCACTCTTCTGCACATCACCAAGGCAAATATTGTTGTTTTCTTTGTAAGTACCTTTATAAACAATGGTTTTTCCATCTTCGCTTACAGATGCCACATCTGTCGTAACCGGTGTTTTATAGTTTCCTGTTCCGGCCCAGACATTTGCCTGATACTCTCTGTAAATTTCCTGTCCGTTTACCAGAATCTTTCCATCCTCACCTACACTTGCTGTGTAATCATCTCCCAGTTTTGCTTCCGCTGTCTGTGTTCCATCCGCTGAAACTTCAAAATCGCCCCATGCTGCTGATTTATAACTGAACATATACATCAGTTCATCTTTCAAACCAATCTGTCCGTTTGCTTCAAAGGTCGGTTTTACATCTTCCGCACCTGTGATAATTTCGTTTGCTTTGGATGCTCCGCCCGGCATGATCAGGTCATTTCCTGCATGCATGGATGTGGATGGGTGAGATACACCGCCGTTCCAGTCAGTCATGATCAGACCTTCAAATCCCCATTCACCGCGTGCAATATTGGTATTCATATCATAAGAGTCTGCCGCCGGAACGCCATTGATCTGGTTGTAGGATGTCATGATGGACATTGGTTTGGATTCTTTTACTGCAATTTCAAAACCTTTCAGGTAGATTTCTCTCAGTGCTCTTTCGCTTACAATGGAATCCGTTCCGGAACGGTCTGTTTCCTGATTATTTGCTGAGAAATGTTTCAGGCATGCCCCTACACCCGGCTCTTCCTGCACACCAAGTGTGATTGCAGATGCCATCGTACCGGAAATGACCGGATCTTCTGAGAAATACTCAAAGTTACGTCCGCAAAGAGGATCTCTGTGGATATTCAGGGACGGTCCAAGAAGAATTGTAATATTCATCTCTTCCAGTTCTTTTCCAAATGCTTCACCAATACGTTTCAGCAGATCCGTATCCCAGCTCTGTGCCAGAACAAAATCTACCGGCCATGCGGTACAGTACTGATAGTAAGTTGCTGTTTCTCCTGTTTCTACATTTTTTGCCTCGTATTTCTGTTTTACACGGATACCACCAGGGCCATCTGCTAAAACGATACTCGGAATACCATACTGATCATAAGTCAGCGTTTCTCCTGCTGCTCCCGGTACGGTTGCTGAGTTGGAGCCAACGATCGGAGCATTTTCATTTGCTACTCCCCAGCCGCTTCCACAGTTCAGCTTTGCCAGTTCTTCCAGACTCATCTGTGCCACAAATTCGCCCATGGTTACTTTGTTATCCACAACATCTTTTAAAGTAGCACCTTTTTTGTCTGTAACAACTTCTACTTTTTCGTAATCCTGAACTGCCTTATAGTCTGGATCTGTTGTGTAAGTAGTAACTTTTTCATCTTTATATTCAGAAACATTATTTTCTGTTTTTACTTTGGATGCATCCAGTGTAAATACCGGGGCTTCTGCCATTTCCTGCTGCTCTGTCGCATAAGTATATGGTGTTTTTCCTGCCTTGCTCCACTCGGTCAGATTTTCGCTTTCCGGAACTTCCATCTGATTGGACAGAACTTCTGTCACTGCACTCTGATTCAGTTTGATCGCTGCCGCTACTTTTGTATTTCTGGAAGAATCACCAACACGCACATAGTAGGTTCCCGGGTCAAGTATGTAAGATGCCTTTTCTTCACTATAATAAGCCATCTCATCGGTATCATAAGTCAGTGTCAGTACCTGACTTTCACCCGGTGCCAGTTCATCGGTCTTTCCATAGGCAGCCAGCTGCTGATATTCTTTTTCTGCATCTTTTGAGTCTGGTGCGGAGAAATAAACCTGTACTACTTCTTTTCCACTGTAAGTTTTTCCGGTGTTTGTAACTTCTGCTTTTACCGTCACCTTATCTTCATTTACCGATACATTCTTTACATTGATATCAAAATTTGTATAGGAAAGACCATAACCAAATTCATATGCCGGCTTGATGCCAAAGGTATCAAAATAACGGTATCCTACATAAATTCCTTCCTTGTACCATTCCTTCATACTATCACCGTCTGCTTTTGCGAACGTGGCAGATGCAGGATAGTCTGAATAATTTTCTGCCCAGGTATCTGTCAGTTTTCCGGAAGGTGTGACAGCTCCGGTTACTACATCAAGCAGTGCATTTCCGCCTTCCTGACCGCCCTGTCCCATCAGAAGCAGAGAATCCAGACCTTCTGTTTCCTCGAAGAATTTCGTGTCAATGACACCGCCTACATTCAGTACAACAATGGTATTTTCAAAAGTAGAGGCTACCTTTTTCAGATTTTCTTTTTCTACATCGCTTAACTCATAGTCACCTAATTCATATTCTACCTCATTTACTGTAACCTTTTTGGTCATTCCACGGTCGGCACCTTCACCGGCATTTCTTGAGATTACATAAACAGCAGTGTTGGTATCTTTTGCAGAAGCTGCCAGTTCTTCATCCGTGAAGGTAAGTTCCGGATAAGCAAAGGTTGCCATCGGATTGCTTGCTGCTTTTGCATTTTCTACATCGTATCCTTCTGCATATTTTTCAAGAATACTTGCCGTCGTGATATCGTAACCTGCTTTTTTGAAAGAATTATAAATGTTAATATTATATCTCTCACTCTGGTTTACATTCACATCACCGCCACCGGAAAGTCCGCCGTTAAACGGATCACCGGAACCGGTACCACCTCGGACGGTACGTACAGCTCCGCCTCCGAACAATGCCAGCTTCTTTGTCTTAATCGGAAGAGAATTATTCTTGTTTTCCAGAAGAACCATTCCCTGTGCAGCTGCTTCTCTTGCCAGTGCTGCATTTGCTTTTTCTCTTGCTGTCACTTCATTGGAAGTAGTTGCCGCAAAAGATACCGGGCATGCCGTTGCCGCCAGACTGACAGCAACAGCGGCACTCAAAATACTTCTTGTTGCTTTTTTCATGTTTTGCTTTTCCTCCTTTTTCTGGAAACACCTTATTTATCCGGTGCTCTGTTTGTGCTCTCAGTATAGGAAAAACAATATGTTTTTTAAAGAAGCAGTTTTTGATTTTACGCTTCATTTTTTGATATCAGCTCTTTATACTGCGATGGAGTAATGCCTTCATAGCGTTTAAAGGCTCTTGTAAACGCCTGTGCATCGGTATAACCTACGTCAAGTGCTATATTTTTGATGCGTACATCATTTTTTAACATATCCTTTGCATGTTCCAGCCTTACTTTATGAATGTACTCCAGTACGCCATAATCTCGGAAGTTTTTAAAGCTGCGGCTTACGTGTGGTACACTGATGCCAAATTCCTGTGCCAGACTGGTCACGTTCATATTGCAGTCCTGATAATGCCCCTGAATATATTCCTGCATTTCTTCCATCCACTCCGGTTCTCGTTCTGCAGATTTATTCTGTCTGTACTGAATGATCGCCTCAAAAATTGCCCTGCTTTCTGACAGCAGCTCATGGATCGACTGGATACGAAACAGACGCTCTTCATAATTCAGTGACTGATAATAAGCTTTGTCTTCTTCATTTGCACTGATATCAAGTGTCGTGATCAGGGTTCCGATCAGACCATACATGCGATAGCGATTAATCCTCAGCTCTTTCTGATTTTTGGAAAATGCACTCTGGTAAATCTGGTTAAGCTCCCGGTATGCTCCTTCAAAATCTTCACTCTCCAGGCAATTCAGAAGTCTTCTGCTGCCTGTCATGTAAACCGAGGAATGACTGTCTTCATCCGCATCCATCATCTCACCATATACATAGACTCCGGCAGGTGCACTCGTACTCCAGAATTCCAGATACTGCATACTCTCTTCCAGAAGATGATACGCTTCTTTCATCTTTTTGTAGTCGCTCTGACATTCTCCGATCATGATACAGGCAGAAATATGAAACGTCCGGCTGTAAAACTGTTCTACCGTCTTTAACAGACTGCGGATTTCTTTTTCATCATGTTCCGGTTCTGAAAGATTGACAACTGCCACAAAATCTTTTTCCGGCTGCAAAAGGATTCCTGGATATTTTTCAAAAATCTGCTCTTTCAAAATATTTTCAAGCACGAAATGCTCCAGCTCTTCCGGTTTCTCCTTTTTTTCCTGATCTCTGAAAACTGCATCACCATTTTCATCAAAAGCAAACTGGATCATTATATACTTTTCTTGATCTGACAGTTTATTCAGACTTGCATATGGAAAATTTTTGACCGCACCTGTCAGATATTTTTCCAATTCCCTGCATTCCCGGGTCTCTTCTTTCCTTTTAACTTTTTTCGAAAGTTTTTTGTTATCACTGATCAGATTTCCCACCGGGACATAAGTTTTTTTTGAAAAATACCAGGAACCGATAACCGCCACGCTGATCAGCATAAGAAGTTCTGCCGTTAGAATCATTGCAAAACGTCTCAGTTCTCCATAAAACAAGGTATTCGGAACATACATATCGCAGTTCCATTGAAACATACTCATCTGTTTTTCTACTTTTATGTATCCGTTTTTCTGATTTTCTTCCAATTTTCTGCTGTAAATAACATTTTCTTTTTCCGGCGTTTCAATATAAATACAGTTTTCTGCTCCTGGATCGCCGATCAGACGGCTTCCGCTGTACTCTGCGAAAATAACGGCAATGCGATTATTCTGCGTGTCATTGACCGGACGGAAAAACCAGATTTGATTATCTGATAAAACCTGATAAGATTTTTGATTTTCTTCTGTCATCCAACAATAAAAATCCTGTGCAGTGATACCATACTGTCGGCAGAAAAAGCTGATATCCTCTTTTCCTTCCCGACGCTGCGAATTGGAAGAAAGAATGGAATCGCTCTTCAGAAAATAGATATGCAGATTCTGACAGAGATTGTTCTGTACATTCAATTCTGACATTGTATTTTTCAGTTTCATGGAATCTAAAATCTGCTGTGGTGAAAAATTTCCTTCTATCAATGCAATATCATCCAAACCACCACTGACGGCAAGCGTATCACACAACTGATATGACAGCCGAATATTATTTTCAATCTTCCCCACAACTTCTCTCATACGCAATGCAGCTGAATTTCGTATTTCTTTCTGCACATAAAAGATCGAACTGCTGTAACCGATGATCGTAACTGTGAGCATTGCCAGGCATAATACCAGATAAGAAATCAAAATAGAACGAAAAGTAAGTGCTTTTCCTGTTTTCATAAGTTTTTATCTCCTGCTCTTTACAAAAAGATTTCTTCTCATTTCTTTTAATATAATGTCTGTCTTTTTGTTTTGCAAGGAAATTTATGATTCTTTCTTTTTTGCTGATGATTTTTTTCCTGAGTATTTACTTTTTACTTCCAACACAGTAAACTAAAAATAAAGCTTATTATCTGGAGGAAATTATGAAACACAAGTATAGGAATTACTATTTCCCGGTACTGATCTGTATTTTTTTCTGTCTGTGCATTTTTCTTGTCCGACACGCTTTTTCTGTCAGGACACAAACAAATGCTTCTCTTCCGGTTACAGAAGTCAGACAGAGTTTTTCTTTTTTGAATACCATTGATTTTGAACTTTCAGAGCTCTGCGACGGAGATCTGAATAATACTGCCTTTTTCCAGGAACTGGAAAACAGAACGAACATCCATATTGACTGGATCACTTCTTTATCCAATCTGCAGATTCAAAACCGTTTTGAGCAAAACAGCGATTCCGTACCGGATTTGATCGGTGCCGGAAATTTTTCATCCATCTATGGAAATATTTCTGCGGATGATGCGATCGCTCATGGGGACATCCGTGATCTGACGGAACTGGTTCCAAAATATGCACCGAATTACTATAAGATCATTCAGCAAAAGGACATAAAAGATATCGCCTACACGGATTCCGGTCGAATTGCAGCTGTTTATTCTATAAAACAAAACTCGCAAAAACCATGGTGTGGTCTTCAGATTCGAAAAGACTGGCTGGATGAACTGGGGCTTGAGATTCCTGTCACTTATGATGACTGGGAAACGGTTCTCACTGCATTTAAAGAAAGGAAAGGAGCCACAGCCCCATTGTGGATTTCATACAATGCTTATGCACAGGATGAAAGTCTGAATGCCGGTTTTGGAGTCAGTTATGATTTTTTTCAAATGGACGGCAAGGTCTTTTATGGACCTGCCAGGCAGGGATGGAAGGATTATCTCACTTTAATGAACCGTTGGTATCAGAAAGGTCTGATAGATGTTGATTATATGACAGGCAACTCGACTTATGCAGACAGTAAAATGATCGCCAGCGGCACTTCCGGTGCATGGTTTGGTATGTATACCATGCCTTCTGATCTTTCTGCAAAAGATCAGAATATTAAGGTTATTGCTGTTTCTCCGCCCAAATTAAACGAACATGATACGCTGCACATACAGAAAAAATACAGCATCAGTGATAATATGTTTTACATCTCTTCCGAATGCGAACATCCTGAAATTGTTCTGAAGTGGATTGACTATTTATTTTCTGATGAAGGTTCCCGCTTTGCAAGCTACGGAACAGAAGGTAAAACCTATACCCTTGATAAAGATCAGAATCCTGTTTTCACCGATCTGATCTTGCATAATTCTGATGGACTGACTTTTTATCAGGCATTGAAAAACTATACGCTGGCTCCCGGCCTGCCTTCTGCTTATATTGACTGGAAACGGGAACTTCAGTGTGTGCCTCCTTCCAGTGCTGTTATGTGCGATGTATGGGCTTCCACGGATACTTCATATATGCTTCCGGTCAGTCTGAGTTTTACATCTGAAGAACGTACCAGACTGTCTCAAATAATGGCGAACGTCAATTCCTGTATGTATGAATACACAACTGCTTTCATTACCGGGATCAAATCTTTTGATGATTACGAAGAATATCTGAACACCCTGAAAAAAAACAAGATCGATGAAGCTGTTCAAATATATCAGAATGCTTATGATCGCTATCTTGCAAAACATTCTTCCTGATCCTGCAAGAAACACTTGCACACCATCTGTACAGGTGTTAGAATTTATTAGCGATTCGCATAAACGCAGGATGAATCTATATGCGAAACCAACATAAACCAGGGGGAGCTGACGGAAGTCGGCTGAGAGGAAACGTGTTCCCGTTTCGACCCATTACCTGATTTGGATAATGCCAACGGAGGAAAAAGAGATGAGAAATTACACAACTCAGATGGATGCAGCCCGCAAGGGGATTGTAACACCGGAAATCGAAACTGTAGCAAAAAAAGAGAACATGGATGTTGATAAGTTAATGAAACTTGTCGCTGAAGGCAAGGTCGCAATCTGTGCCAACAAAAATCATAAATGCTTAAGTGCAGAGGGTGTCGGCAGTATGCTGCGTACCAAGATCAATGTCAACCTCGGCGTATCTCGTGACTGCAAGGATTATGATATCGAAATGCAGAAGGTTATGAGTGCCGTTGACCTCGGTGCGGAAGCAATCATGGATCTTTCCAGTCACGGCAACACACAGACATTCCGTCAGAAACTGACAAGTGAATGTCCGGTTATGATCGGTACGGTTCCTGTTTATGACAGCGTGATCCATTACCAGA
>OCPY01001326.1_pt1 | contig 11458 bp, 8 predicted proteins | sample 1538821 | NCBI WGS metagenome assembly OCPY01 (sample SAMN04571728, study PRJEB22368) | human gut metagenome | biome: human gut; material: stool | host: Homo sapiens | place: Luxembourg | collected 2012-12-07 | reverse complement strand
TTCTGTGATATTAGCAAATTATCCAAGAAAATTCGTATGTTTTATAACATTGATTAAGAATTTGAAATCTCGATTCTATTTTTATTAAGAGATTTTCGGGCTTACTCTTTTATACTATAAGAAATATATCTTTATGTTATGAGAAATACATCTCGGTAACTTTAAGCAAAAGTAATATACTCTTATTAGAGATATGAGATATTAATGGGTAGCTGCATACCATGCTGTTTCTTTTTTTCCTGAAGCAAGCCTGTTAGTACTCGGATCGGAGATTGTAATGCCGGAAAATGTATTTATTTTCACTTTACCTCTGCTCATAGAATAGAAATATTCTGTATTTCTTTTGAATGGCACTGTGCGATTGAGCTGTTCGTTGAATTGTGCTACCAAAGTTTTATCGGGGCATAATTTTGAAACATAGTCACCATAATCAAAGAAGATGACCGGATTATATCCGTCTAATCTTTGTAAGGAACTGGTTAATGAAGAATCAAACGTATATTGATGATTAATCTCTTTCATAATAGCTGCCAGATTATCAAGTTCGGAGCAATCAGTGACAGCAATTGTTCCGCATGGCATTTCGCTATAATTGGAATAAAAGGAGTAGAAACCGTCACAGATACCCTCATAATCTACTTTTCCTATCAGATATTGACCAATTTCGGCGTATGGCATGCCGTACGCCATCACTTCACTTGTAGACCCTATCAGATAATCAGTCACATCTTTGAGATCATAGGCTACTTCTACACTCGACATATAGCAGTCATCGAATAATATATATTCCATTTTAAGTCCTGCATTGGAAATACCTTTGGCAAGTGTTGTTATATCAGTCTGATATTGAGGTTCCAGTCCTCCGAAATAACGTGTCATTGGTACATTTTCGTACTCCCAGTGCATCTTGGTACGGAGACCGCTACGCGATTTGGAGTTTGATACGGGTATCCATCCCATACCGTGGCAGCCGATAACCATTGCGTAACGTTTGGTAGGAGAATAGCGTTGAACGTCATTGAGGATGGATGTGATACCTTCTGCCGTTGTATATGCAGGGTCTGTATATTCCTTTAGAGTTTTACGTGCGCTTTTACCATTTTCATAGGTGAGTTCGAAAAGAGTGGCTTTCGTTGCTGTAGTACACATGAAGACAATCACCCGTTCATTCTTCAGTATATTTTTTCCGACTACACTTTCCAAGTCGCTGATATTCTGATAAAAATTGGATGTAAGGTTAGTAGACCACGGGAGATACATGAATACTGTCTGTTCTGTGGGAACTATAACAGGATCTTCCTTCTCGCATGAAGTCATGCCAAAAGAAAGGAACAGTATGACGATAACTGATTTTATCAAATGATAATATTTCCGCTCTGTTTTCATTGTTTTGTCAGAATTAAAATTACTTCTTGATATATAACGTAAAAAGAATACTTTTTGATTTATATAATCAAAATGTAATCCGGATGTATCTTTTTAATAAGTGTTTCTGCAAATTTACCGAAAAATAATGTAATTCTCTATATCTGTAAGTCCAATAGTTCGCATATAGACATAAAAAAAAGGAGCAACGCCTTGCTCCAACCTTTGTTAACCTTAAATCTAATACTATGAAAAACACAGTGCAAAGATACGGACTTCTGTGATATTAGCAAATTATCCAAGATAATTCGTATGTTTTATAACATTGATTAAGAATTTGAAGTCTCAAATATATTTTTATTAAAGGTTCTCTTCTGTTCTAGAGTCATCTGGAAGAAGAGCATATAAATCAGTTAGGCATTCTGAAATCATTCGGTGGGCAGCCGGTCATCTTCTTAAACAGGCGGCTAAAATACTGAGCATTCCGGAAGCCGAGTTCCTGCGCTATCTGGTTAAGCGGCTTATCAGTATTTATCAGCCAGTCTTTAGCTGTTTCGAAACGTTTGAACTGGAGATATTCTTTAAATGATTTTCCTGTTTCATATTCCAGCAAATCATTAAAATATGCAGGAGATAAATGGAGGCTTCCGGCACAATCTTCAATGGTAGGAAGGTCGGCGGATTGACTTTGTATCGTATGGAAATGATGATCTAAAAGACGATTGAACCGTCCGATAATCTGTTTGTTTGCTTCATTGCGGGTGATAAACTGGCGTTCGTAGAAGCGTTCGCAATAATCGAGCAATAGTTCGATATATTTAGAAATAATTTTCTGGCTATAGCAATCGATACAGCGTTGCAGTTCCTGGTTTATTTTATCCAGAAGCTCCAGTATAACCTGCTTCTCACGTAATGAAATATGCAGTGCTTCTTCGGGGCGATAAGAGAAGAAAGTATAGTCACGGATATTCGCTCCGAGGGCAGTGCCACAGATCAGGTCGGGATGAAACGCCAGTATCCATCCCTTGGAAGGACGCGTGTTGTTACTATCTTTCATGCTGATTGATTCTCCGGGAGTCAGGCAGATAAGTGTTCCGTCTGAGAAGTCGTAGTACTGATGTCCGTATCTGCATGCTTCACATTTGCATTCACCCAACAGAATCGTATAAAATCCGAATTTAAAATCTGTATGGGATGATAGGTCGGCTTTTGAGAGGTCGATGACACTGACCAGAGGGTGCAGTGTCTTACCTCCCAAGCAACAATTGCATTGATGCACACTTCCTAATTTAAGTACTTTATCTCCCATGACGTAAATAATATCCTGATTTATGGAGCTGTTTTAGCTCTGTTGCTTATATTCGTTTGGTGTGCATCCGACATTCTTCTTGAACAACCGGCTGAAATGTTGCGGATACTGGAATCCCAGTTCATAGGCAATCTGGCTGACCGTCTGGTTACCTTCCAATATCCGTTCTTTGGCAAGTTCTATGATTCGGTACTGGATGTATTCCTGTGCTGTTTTTCCTGTTTCTTTCTTGATCAGGTCACCGAAATAATTGGGGGAAAGGCAGACTTTATCCGCAAAGTATTTGACAGAAGGAAGCCCTTCGGTAAGTGCAACTTGATTTTGAAAATACTCGTCCAATAACTGTTCAAACTTAACGATGATGTCTTTATTGGCTTGGTTGCGTGTGATGAATTGCCGTTCGTAGAAGCGCATGCAATAGTCGAGCAATAGCTCTATATTGCGGACAATGAGCTGTTTGCTATGTTTATCGATAGCATGTTCCAGCTCGATTTGTATTTTGTGAATACAGTCGGTCACAATTTCCTTTTCCTGTTCGGAGAGATGCAATGCTTCATTCACTTCATAAGAGAAGAAGCTGTAGTGTTTGATGTTCTGTCCTAAAGAAGTTCCCCGAATTAAATCGGGATGAAATAAAAGACCGATAGATTTGGTGCGGGGCGGGGTTTGTTTACGATTGTCTATCCCGACTACCTGCCCCGGAGCCATGCAGACGACGGTTCCTTCTTGATAATCATAATATTTCCGTCCGTATCTGAGATCGCCACATTTTGCTTCTTTCAGAAACAGAGAGTAGAATCCGATATTCATACGGTAGTATTCTACCGTCTTTGTCGCTTTCGAAAAGTCGATTACATTCACTAACGGGTGTAAAGTCTCTAGTCCGAACAGTTGGTCATACTGGTCAATACTTTCTATTTTTGTAATTTCTTCCATACGGCTTGCAGTTTTGATCTGTCACAAAGATAAAGCTTTTAAATGTATCTTTTTCATTCCGGATTTGTAAAACTGTAATTTGGGTATAAGATTCAGTAATTTGTATACAACGTTGGCAGCCGACCGGATGCAAACTTACATTTACTATCAAGATTAGCGTATCAGAAACAAAAAAACGGAATAATAGCAAGGATGTAAATAACAGAATTGATATATTTGTTCCTGCGAATTTTAAAAGACTTGTTTTATGAAAGCATTATTCATTGGAGGGACCGGTACCATCAGTGCCGATGTAGTAGAGTTGGCACAACAGAGAGGGTGGGAGATTACACTGCTCAACCGAGGTTCAAGGAAACTGCCCGAAGGCATGCGTAGTATCATTGCCGACATTCATGATGAGGAAGCCGTAGCGAAGGCTGTCACAGATGAAAGTTATGATGTGGTTGCCCAGTTCATTGCTTATACGGCAGAAGATGTAGAACGTGACATTCGTCTGTTCCGGGATAAGACGAAGCAATATATTTTTATCAGTAGTGCATCCGCCTATCAAAAGCCGTTGGCTGATTACCGTATTACAGAAAGCACTCCTCTGGTGAATCCTTATTGGCAGTATTCACGGCATAAGATCGCAGCCGAAGAAGTGTTGATGGCAGCATACCGGACAACCGGTTTTCCGGTTACGATTGTTCGTCCCAGTCATACTTATAATGGAACGAAACCTCCTGTAAGCCTGCATGGAAATAACGGCAACTGGCAGATTCTGAAACGGATTCTTGACGGGAAACCTGTGATTATTCCCGGCGATGGCAGTTCATTGTGGACATTGACTCATTCCAGAGATTTTGCCAAAGGATACGTTGGACTTATGGCAAATCCTCATGCAATCGGAAATGCCTTCCATATAACTACTGATGAGAGTATGACTTGGAACCAGATTTATCAAACCATTGCCGATGCACTGGGAAAACCGTTGAACGCCTTGCATGTGGCTTCCGATTTCCTTGCACGGCATGGAGAAAACTATGATTTTAGAGGCGAACTGTTGGGAGACAAAGCAGCTACTGTAGTCTTCGATAATTCGAAAATAAAACGTCTTGTTCCGGATTTTATCTGTACTACCTCAATGGCAGACGGTTTAAGGCAGGCAGTTCAATACATGCTTTCACATCCTGAAACGCAGACTCCTGATCCGGAGTTCGATTCATGGTGTGACCGTATAGCGGATGCAATGTGTGCAGCGGACAGGGCCTTTGAATCAAAATGAACAAAAAAGAAGTAGTAACTGCATTTGTTATTGATAGTCGGAAGTGCCTGACGAAGATAATTTGATTAGCTATTAGCATAATCTGATAAGCTAATAGCTAATCAGATTATGCTAATAGCTAAATTGAAATTACTTGTAAAAGTATTATTTGCTATTATAATATTTCATTATTATAGGGTGATTAATAGAGCCCATTCCTTCCTTGCTGAACTTCAATCCGGATACCGAAATTACCATTTGAAGATTTCAGTTCGAATGCTCCCCGGAAGTTATTTTTTTCCCAAGGCATAGCACTACGGTTGGGTACTTTCCATCCGTCTTTATCATAGTCTCCGTATGTATTGATTTTCCATCCATTTTTCAGCTTGAAGGTTCCCATTTGCATGAATTGCGGTGAAGACGACAACCCCCATCCATACCCATATCCGAAACCGGAGAAAGGAGAAGAAAATGCGTCAGTGAATCCCTGGGTATAGGTTGCGTCTGTATTCAGACGGAATATCTGATTGTAATCTTTACTTACATCCGGTATGTCCAGATTGAGTTTCGGAAGTTTGGGAGGTGCCACATTCATTAATCCCATGTCCAGCAGGAAGCCGCCAAATTCCTTCATATTGCTTGAAGGGGTACGACGAATACTATCGGAAGGAACTTCCGACTGTGCGGATGCAAAACCGACCGATAATACCAGCGAAAGAAATAGAATCAGTTTTTTCATCTTCGTAAAGGTTGATTGATGACAAAGATAGAAAATATTAGTATGACTGCTTGCTTCCGTTATGTTTTCTTAGAGAAAAATCCATTTTAAACATGGTGTCACTATCTTGACAGGATGGTGTAAGTATCCCGGCAGGATAGTGACACTATATCACTGGTATAGTGACACCATGTTTTTTTGATTCAAGTAGCTATTAATTTATAGCCGATTCCCCGCACATTAACGATCCGGATTTGCTCATCCTGTGATAATTTATGCCGTAGTTTAGTAATGAACACATGCAGACTTCGGGAATTGAAAAAGCTGTCATCTCCCCAGAGGTCAAGCAGTACATCTTGCGTGTTGACTACCTGATTCCGGTTTTCGCAAAGACGTTTTAATATTTCAGATTCCCGGTGGGAGAGTTCCTGCCTCTCTCCGGCACGCAATAGAGTTTGTGCAACGGGATCGAACAAGTAGCTGCCTATCTCAAAGCGACTGGAGGGCTTTTGCTCTGTGAAGCTGAACGCTTTCCCCATTAGCGCCTTGATGCGGATAATGAGCTCTTGCATGCCAAAAGGCTTTTTCAAATAGTCGTTGGCTCCAAGTTCAAAACCTTCTACCACATCATTGATGGCCGAACGGGCAGTCAGAAACAAAACGGGTGTTTGTTTGTCTGTTTGCCGGATACGGCGCACCATTTCGAATCCATCCATTTTCGGCATCATCACGTCGGCGACCAATACATCCGGGCGTAGTTCAAAGAAAAGATGTAATCCTTCTTCTCCGTCTCCTGCCGTATGAATTGTAAAGCCGCTTTCTTCCAGTGTATCTTTGATGATCATAGCGAGTGTCACTTCGTCCTCTACCAATAGTACTGTAATTTCGTTTTTACTCATGATGTTGACTTATTATAAAGTAAATGCACTTTTTTATAAGATAATGGTAAATGTAGTTCCTTTGCCCGGTTCACTTTTCACGGAGATGGTACCTCCATGCTTCTCGACCATACTTTTGACATAGAAAAGTCCTAAACCGTATCCTTTCACATTATGAAGATTGCCTGTCGGGACCCGATAGAATTTGTCGAATATATGTTTCTGTTTATCGGGTGGAATGCCTATTCCCCGGTCAGTAACAGTGATGCATACCGTTTGTTCTGTCTGGCGGCAGCAGATTGTTATTTCGGCAGACTCTTTGGAGTACTTCACAGCATTGTCAATCAGATTGCTGATGATGTTGTTGAAGTGGGTACGGTCTGCAACAAGGGTCAGTGATTCGGGATTTATTTCCAGAGTTACGTGTACGGTTTTATCAGCTTTAAGTTGGTGCTGCTCTATTAAAGAAGTAATCAGTTCTTTCAGATGAATCTCTTCGGGATGCAGTCTGAATGTCTTGCGACTTTCCATGCTCATGGAAAGAATCTGTTCAACGAGCCCGCTCAAACGTTGCAACTGCTCCTGACTGATGCGTAGGTACTGGTCACGCTTACTCTTCTCCTCCGCTTGGTTGAAATTCAGCAGCGCATCATTGGCGGCATAAGCTACGGCGATCGGAGTTTTTAATTCATGCGTGATGTTATTGGTAAAGTTGCTCTTCATCTCCTCCAGTGTCTTTTGTCTCAGCAGTGTCCGGATGAGAAACCAAAAGGAGAATCCCAGGATGAGGAAGATAACAAATGAAGTGACCAGAATTCCGGTCATTTGCTTCCATACCAGAGAAGTGATCGGTTCCATTATCAGTTGATAGCGTTGGCTGTGATGTCTGTTGAATTCGTAGTCGTAGCGGATAGCTTTCGGGCTGGGGATATAACTGCTGTCTCCTGCGATACCCAGCGTATCTATATATATTTTTGATGAATCCATTGCGGTTCCGGTGTATATATATAAGGTGTGATGAGGAACATCTATGTTGTGTGCTTTCAATACATCGGTAAGGAGGCTGTCATATTTTTGCAGGTTGATGTCGATATAGGTATCCACACCCGAATGCATACCCTGTTGGACGCTGAGTAAAAGTTCTTTCATCGAGTCTTCTTTCTTTAATAATACATCGAGTCCGCTTTCGCTGGAGGCGATGGCTCTGGCTTCGGGGTCAGTATTGTTAACCGCCAATGTATCTACTGCCGTTTCCGTTCGCGTGTGCAGGGTGTCTTTGTAGGTACTGTCCGTATAAGAGATGGTCTGGCTTGTTACCAGCGCTTTTCCGTCGTCACTGTATCCGGCGGAAACGGTGACCGATCCGTGTTCTACATTGTCTTTTTGCAATTCGTTGACACGAAGCACGATTTCATTGAAGTCGCTCGTGCGCATTGCATCCTTGATATGGTTGTTCATTTCCTGTTTCATTGTACGGTAAAGTCCCGTCAACCAATAGGTTTGGTAAACAAAGATGCCTGTCAGCGAGCAGATGACAAGGATAATGATATGTTTCAACGGTAGTTTCATACGGACAAAGATAGTATGAAACTGTTATTTTTCTTCTCTTTGATAAGACTAAATAACACTAGATAAGCCGGTGATAACGTAAAGTTTCACTTTTTCTCCCGTATTTTGCAGCATACTCAAAAATAAATGCGATATGAAACGAACTTATTTACTGCTTTTGTTACTTTTCCTATATTGGATGTATGCTTCTGCGCAGCAGGTACAGCCGGTACGAGAACCTGCCGACAGCGTAAAAAACGTAGCATATATAGACAGTCTGTTCAGGGAACTTCCCGAAGTGATGATTACCGGAGAGCGTCCGGTAGTGAAAGCGGAACAGGGGAAACTGGTGTACGATGTTCCGCGACTGGTGAGCAACCTCCCGGTGGACAATGCTTACGATGCGGTAAAGAACCTTCCGGGCGTTGTCGCTATGAACGATGGAATGACATTGGGAGGACAACCGGTAACAGTGGTCATCAACGGAAAGGTAAGTACCCTGTCTGTGGAACAATTGAATGACCTGCTGAAATCAATGCCGGTCAGCCGGATTGAAAAGGCGGAAGTGATGTACTCGGCTCCGGCCCGCTATCAGGTACGCGGACCGATGATTAACCTGGTACTGACTTCGGGCACAGGAAAGGAACCTTCCCTTCAAGGTGAACTATATACCTCTTATAGCCAGTTGCATTACGAATCTTTGGCAGAGCGTGGAAGCCTCCTGTACTCCGGACGCAAATTCTCTGCTGATCTTCTCTACTCTTACAGCCGCGAACGGCGGGAGACGGATAAAGAAGCGCTTCACACGCTCGCCGACGGTTCGGTACACCAGATGGATATGTATGACATCACAACTTCCCGTCACAACAATCATCAGGTGCGTCTCGGCATGGACTATGCATTTGCCGACAAGCATTTGCTGAGTTTGGTTTATACAACAGCTTTCACAGATGTCAAGCCTTATGCCACCGTTACCGGTGCACAAAATTCTGTGACCGATTCACGTTCGGAAGGACAGCTTCATAATGCAAAGCTCGACTATCAGACTCCTTTCGGACTGAAAGCCGGTGTGGAATTTACCTATTATCATTCTCCCGGAAGTCAGTTGCTCCACAGTACACTGGGAGAGGAAACGCTGAACTTTCTGAGCAGAGATAACCAACGGATCAACCAATGGCGGTTTTATGCCGGGCAGGAACATACATTGGGCAAAGACTGGGGACTGAACTACGGCGTCGCCTATACGACGGCATTGGATAACAGTTATCAGATGTATTACGATCCCGAAACGGAAGCACCGTTACCGGACAATAATATGAAATCCCGACGCCGCGAACAGACGGTGAACTTCTATGCCGGACTCAGCAAGAGCTTCGGAGAAAAACTTTCGGCAGATGTTTCGTTGGCAGCAGAGCAGTATCACACGGATATGTGGAATGAATGGAGCCTTTACCCGGTTGCCAACCTGACGTATCTGCCTGCTCCGGGACATATTCTGCAATTCTCATTGAGCAGTGACAAAGAATACCCGGAATACTGGAGTATGCAGAACTCCACTTCCTATATGGGTGCCTACTCCGAAATTCAGGGAAATCCCTTCCTCAAACCTGCAACGAATTATGAGACGACCCTCAGCTATATCCTAAAGGGCAAATATGTATTATCCGCTTATTACAGCCGCACGAAAAACAAGGAGATGCAAACTCTTTACCAATCTCCGGAACGTCTGGTCGAGATTTATAAATGCTTCAATTTCGATTTCTCGGAGCAGGCAGGACTGGTGATGGTAGTCCCCTTTAAAGTGAAGAAATGGCTGGATTCACGTGTGACGGCGATCGGTTTCCGCTATCGTCAGAAAGACAGTGATTTTTGGGATATCCCGTTTGACCGCAAATTATATACATTTGTGCTGACAATGAACAACACCTTCACTCTCTCCACCAAACCGGATTTAAAGTTAACCCTCAGCGGATTTTATCAGAACAGGGCTATACAAGGCATTTTCGACCTTCCCCGTTCCGGAAATCTGGATGTAGCCCTCCGCTATACTTTTGCAAAAGGAAAGGCACAGCTGACTGTGAAGTGCGACGACATATTCAATACTTCTACTATTTCGACAAATGTCCGCTACGGATTACAGAATGTGAAGAACCACTATATGAAAACGACCCGTGCATTCGGTATCTCCTTCAACTATAAATTCGGAGGATATAAGGAGAAGAAGAGGGAAGAGGTGGATACTTCCCGGTTCAAATGATGCCTTGTCTTGTGGCAGTACTTGATTATTTGATCAGAAGGGATACCCGATTGTCGGCGGTCATTCAATGGGTTGCAACCACCTTTCGGATATCCCTGTAATCAATGTTCGGGCCGTTTTATCCTATGGACGCTTTCCACACTTTGGCATACTCTTCCAGTACCCGTTTGATGCTTTTTCCTATCTTCACATAATCAGCCTCATTCAGATTGGCAAGTGATACACGGACACTCCATTTCGGTCCGGCAAAACCGCCTCCGTTCAGCAATACCAATGAAGTTTCGTTGGCGAGCCGGAAAACGACATCCAGCGGATTGTATGTCTTTTGCAGGTAAGCAACGAAGTCATCACCATAAAATTTCTTCGCCCATACCAGCATATCGATCTCCGAATAATATCCGGCACGTAGCGGGTCCTCTACCAGTGTGAAACCGGTATTGTCCCAAAGCGCATGCAGGCGGCGGTGAATGATTTCCTGCATTTTAGCCTTATAGCGGTCTTCTTTGTCAAGAAGGGCGAAGGCAGAAAACAAGCTCATCTGCATTTGTTGGGGCAGGGAAAGTCCTGCGGTATGGTTTAATGCAATCTGGCGGCTGTCGGCCACCATGCGGTCGATAAACTTCATCTTCTCCGGGTGCAAATCGAGGCTTGAGTAGCGTTTGTTCAAGATTGCTTTTTGCTCCTCCGACAGGCGGGCAATCATTTTGTCGTAGATGTTGTCTTCGTGTAAAGCAATCACTGCGGTTCTCCATCCCGTAGCTCCGAAATATTTGGAGAACGAATAAACGCAAAGCGTATTGTGTGGCAATTCTGCCATCAATGAACGGAAATGAGGGATAAACGTTCCATACACATCATCCGTAATAATCATCAGGTTCGGATTGTCATTCTTCACAATGTTGATGATACGTTCGGTAGTCTCCCTGCTAAGTGCGTAACTGGGCGGATTACTCGGATTGGTGATAAATAACGCTTTGATCCGCGGATCTTTCAACTTGTCTATATCTTCATCCTTATACTGCCAGGTATGTAAACCGTCAGGAGTCATCTGGTCGGCAGAAATTTCGGTAACGTCGAACTGATAGCGTCGCAGTTCCGGGATTTCTATATAAGGAGTGAACACAGGAACCATCAAAGCAATAGCATCCCCCTGGTTCAACAGGAAATTCTCTTGCAAAGAATCGAACAGATAACACATGGCTGC
>OCPY01001320.1_pt1 | contig 11533 bp, 10 predicted proteins | sample 1538821 | NCBI WGS metagenome assembly OCPY01 (sample SAMN04571728, study PRJEB22368) | human gut metagenome | biome: human gut; material: stool | host: Homo sapiens | place: Luxembourg | collected 2012-12-07 | reverse complement strand
AAGTCAGTTTGCGACGGAACGGTTGTGTATCTCCATGGCTGGAAAGGTCCATGATAGATTCAGCTCCAAGTTCTACTGCACTCATTACTTTCTGCATTTCAATATCATAATCCTTGCAGTCACGGGAAACCCCGAGATTGACATTGATCTTTGTGCGGAGCATGCTTCCGACACCTTCCGGGTTCAGTGATTTGTGGTTTTTGTTCGCACAGATCGCAACTTTTCCTTCTGCGACAAGCTTCATCAGTTTGTCAGTTTCCATATGTTCTTTTTCAGCTACTGTTTTGATTTCCGGGGTGAGAATCCCCTTGCGGGCTGCATCCATCTGGGTTGTGTAGTTTCTCATGTTGTTTTGCCTCCGTTCTTACATGTGAATTAATAGATTTTATAACGTCAGCAAAACACGGACAGCGTACACGAGAAAAGCTACTACCTCCTGCACATGAACGAATGTGGACAGGAGATGTAACTATTAACCTACACTTCCAGTGAATGAGTAGAAAGATTATGCTGACGCCTTCAGCGGAGAAATGTTAATAACTGGAAAATAAAGAAGTTATTAACGGAAAACTCCGGTGATTACAGATTGATTCTGCATTTTCTTGTGCGGTACAAGGTGGTGTCCCCAATGTATCGCATGTAACTGTTCGGAAATTTTGCAGTTACGGATTAAGAAGTCGGAAAAAGCTGTGCCATTACTCCACTTTTCTGGAATACTGAAATCAGCAGGAATGCCAGGATACTTCCGGCTACTGTTGAGATCAGGAATGGGATCACATAGATAAATAATCCTGCCGGTGCTGCTCCCATAAGGAATAAAGCAACCGGATAAGCAGCAATTCCTCCGAGAATACCTGTTCCAAGTGCTTCTGCAAGACAAGTAAGGCTTAAATTCTTACATTTCTTGTAAACAAGTCCACAGCAGAGAGCTCCGATCATACTACCCGGGAAAGCCATCAGACTTCCGATTCCAAGTATGTTGCGTAGAAGGCTTGCACAGAAGGCAATTCCAACGCCCCAGCCGGGACCAAGAAGTACGGCTGCAAAGATATTTACCATATGTTGAACCGGTGCACATTTACTTCCGGCTACAGGAAAGCTTAAAAAGCTTCCAACGATGGCAAGAGCGGTGAGAACACCTGCAAGTGCCAGTTTTTTTGTGTTTGTTGTCTGTTTCATAACTTGAGTCTCCTTTCAAATGAAAAAAGGATCCTCACCTGAGTGAAGATCCTACCAGCTGTCCGAAGTAAAAAGAGATGTAAGGGCATCTCAATCATTACATGGTATCAATTCCCTCCGTTGGCATTATCCAAATCAGGTTTAAACGGGTCGAAACGGTAACACGTCTCCTCTCAGCCGGTTCTGACCAGCTCCCCTTTGACAATATTTAGTTCTTTGTCTGATGCTATTATGAACCGAAAAAGTGAAAAATGCAAGAGGAAAATTTGAAGCAAAAGGAGAAAAAATTTAAATCAGGTTTAAAATTATAAGAAGCTGTATTGAAAAATAAATAGAAAAAACAATACAACTTCTTATTTTTATATATTATTACATAAAAAACAGAAGAAAAAGATTGGGTATACTGCGAATTGTATTGCAACATGTATTGTTGTATATTAAGTATATGAAGAAAAAGTACTGATCAGAGCAATGATAATCAGAACACTGTAAGTGACAACGGTAATTATGATTAATTGTATAGAGAGGTCATAAGTGAATGAAAAAATTTGAAAAAATCGTAACCTGGATTCAGGAGGAAGTCAGGTCGGGAAGAATGGTTTCCGGGGAGAAGCTTCCTTCGGAACAGGAACTATCTGAACAATTCCAGGTCAGCCGTCAGACGGTACGACGGGCATTGGAAGAATTAGTAAAAGAGAATATTGTGGAGAGCAGACGCGGAAGTGGCTCTTATATATGTGAAGATGCGGGAATGCTTCTTGGAAATACAGAAAGAAGAGCAGATCATGAAGAAAAACGAATCGCAGTAATGCTGACGTATATCGATACCTATATTTTCCCAATTATTGTTCGGGAAATTGAGAAAAAAGTTACTCAGGCAGGCGGAATCCTTCAGATTGCAATGACAGACAATTCTGTAGCAAAGGAGCGGATGCATCTGGAAGAATTTTTGAGAACAAGAAGAATTGATGGTTTGATCGCAGAGCCTGTAAAAAGTGGGCTTCCGAATCCGAATTTAGATTTATATCAGAAATTACAGAAATCAGGAATACCGGTTGTGTTTGTGAATAGTTTCTATGAAAATCTCACAATTCCACATGTCAGTCTGGATGATGAGAAAGCTGGATATCTTGCAACAAAACATCTTTTAGAATGTGGACATACAAGAATCGCCGGAATCTTCAAGGCGGATGACGGGCAGGGAAGAATGCGATATGCAGGATACACAAAGGCACTCATGGAGCATTCACTTAAGATTAAAAATCGTCAGATTTTATGGGTTGATTCGGAAGATATCCGGGAAATGGAGATGGAAAGTGACAGAATCCTGAAACGTTTAGATGGATGTACAGCCTGTGTCTGTTACAATGATGAGATTGCAAGTAAACTGGTCAAGGTATTGCAAAGTGCGGAAATCAAAGTCCCAGATCAGATTTCCGTTATTGGAATCGACAATTCCAGTCTTGCAAGATTTAGTGAAGTACCGATCACATCGGTGAATAATCCAGCGAATGAGATTGGAAAATGTGCAGCACAGATTATATTAGATAAGATTGATAAAAATATGGAAATGTACTCAGCGGAATTTGCACCGGAACTTGTGATGCGAAATTCTGTGAAATTATATAATGAAGTCATGTAGACAGCAGACGAAAGGAGAAGAATAATGTTAGAACAGTTGAAAAAAGAGGTTTACGAGGCAAATATGCTGCTTCCAAAATACGATTTGGTTACATTTACATGGGGAAATGTAAGTGGAATCGACAGAGAGAGTGGACTTTTTGTTATTAAACCAAGTGGAGTTGAATATGATAAGCTGACTCCGGAAGATATGGTAGTTGTTGACTTGAATGGAAATAAAGTAGAGGGACGTTATAATCCATCTTCCGATACACCGACACATGTTGTTCTTTATAATCGTTTTCCAAAAATCGGTGGTGTTGTACATACACATTCTGCATGGGCAACAAGCTGGGCACAGGCAGGAAGAGATATTCCATGTTACGGAACAACACATGCAGATTACATCTATGGAGAAATCCCATGCGTGCGTAATCTGACGAAAGAAGAGATCGAGGAAGCATATGAGAAGAACACAGGAGTTCTGATCGCAGATGAATTTGAGGCAAAGAAGAAAGATTATATTGCAGTTCCGGCAGTTCTTTGTAAGAATCATGGTGTATTTACATGGGGTAAAGATGCACATGAAGCAGTTCACAATGCAGTTGTTGCAGAAGAAGTTGCAAAGATGGCAGCAAGATGTGAGATGATCAATCCGCAGATAAAACCGGCTCCGCAGGAACTTCAGGATAAGCATTACTATAGAAAACATGGTGCGAATGCCTATTACGGACAGAATACAGCAAAATAATAACTGTCAAGTATAACATAGTAACAAATTAAGTGATAAATAAAAAATAACTATAAACATTTTATTACAAGGAGGACACAAAAATGTTAAAGAAGAAAGAGTACAAATTCTGGTTTTGCACAGGTTCACAGGATCTTTACGGAGATGAATGTCTGGCGCATGTAGCAGAGCATGCAAAAATCATCGTAGAGAAGCTCAATGAGTCTGGAGTTCTTCCATATGAAGTTGTATGGAAACCAACACTGATCACAAACGAACTGATTCGTAAGACATTTAACGAGGCTAATATCGATGACGAGTGTGCAGGAGTTATCACATGGATGCATACATTTTCACCTGCAAAATCATGGATTCTTGGACTTCAGGAGTTCAGAAAACCACTGCTTCATCTTCACACACAGTTCAATATGGAGATCCCTTATGATACGATCGACATGGACTTTATGAATGAGAACCAGTCAGCACATGGTGGACGTGAGTTCGGACACATTTTCACAAGACTTGGAATCGAGAGAAAAGTTGTTGTTGGACACTGGTCAGACGAGAAGGTTCAGGAGAAGATCGCTTCCTGGATGCGTACAGCAGTTGGTGTGATCGAAAGCAGCCATGTACGTGTCATGAGAGTTGCAGACAACATGAGAAATGTTGCTGTTACTGAAGGTGACAAAGTAGAGGCACAGATTAAATTCGGATGGGAAGTAGATGCTTATCCGGTAAATGAAATCGCAGAGTCTGTAGATGCTGTAAGCGCAGCAGATGTAAATACATTAGTAGAAGAGTATTATGACAAATATGAGATCCTTCTTGAAGGAAGAGATCCGGAAGAGTTCAGAAAACATGTTGCTGTTCAGGCACAGATCGAGCTTGGATTCGAGCGTTTCCTTGAGGAGAAGAACTACCAGGCAATCGTTACACACTTTGGAGATCTCGGTGTACTCAAACAGCTTCCGGGACTTGCAATCCAGCGTCTGATGCAGAAGGGATATGGATTTGGAGCGGAAGGAGACTGGAAGACGGCAGCTATGGTTCGTATCATGAAGATCATGACAGAGGGTATGAAGGATGCAAAGGGAACTTCCATGCTGGAAGACTATACATACAATTTTGTACCGGGAAAAGAAGGAATCCTTCAGGCTCATATGCTTGAGATCTGCCCATCTATCGCAGATGGCCCGATCAGTATCAAGGTAAATCCACTTTCTATGGGAGACAGAGAAGATCCTGCAAGACTTGTATTTACATCAAAAGAAGGAAAAGGTATCGCAACATCACTGATCGATCTTGGAGACCGTTTCCGTCTGATCATCAATACAGTTGACTGTAAGAAAAATGAAAAACCAATGCCGAAACTTCCGGTAGCAACAAACTTCTGGACACCGGAGCCGGATCTCGCAACAGGAGCTGAAGCCTGGATTCTTTGCGGTGGTGCACATCATACAGCATTCTCTTATGATATCACTGCAGAACAGATGGGTGACTGGGCAGCAATGATGGGAATCGAAGCTGTATATATTGATAAAGATACAACAATCCGTAATCTGAAAAATGAACTCAGATGGAATGAACTTGCATTTAGAAAATAAAAAATCATTAAGAGGATAACCTTCAATACTTAAAAATTCATCGAAAAATCATTGAAATGAAGAAAACGAAAAGGTATAATATCTAATTAGAAAAAAAGTCTCCGTAAATCTGTCCGTTAAGAAAATGCAAAGCAGACGGATCTGCGGAGCAAAAAGGAGTTTAAGTATGAGTATTAAAATTGGTATTTTAGGTTATGGTAATCTTGGAAGAGGCGTTGAGTGCGCAGTAAAGCAGAATGATGACATGGAGCTTGTGGCAGTATTCACAAGAAGAAATCCTGAGGATGTTAAGATTCTGACAGAGACTGCAGTAGTTTGTAATGTGGCAGATGTAGAAGACTGGAAAGATAAGATTGACGTTATGATAATTTGCGGAGGAAGCGCAACAGACCTTCCAAAACAGACACCTGTTTACGCAAAGATGTTCAATGTAATCGATAGTTTTGATACACATGCAAGAATCCCGGAGCATTTTGCAAATGTAGATGCAGCCGCAAAAGAAGGCGGACATGTAGGAATCATCTCCGTAGGCTGGGATCCGGGAATGTTCTCCCTGAACAGACTGTATGCGAATGCGATTCTTCCGGATGGAAATGATTACACATTCTGGGGCAAAGGTGTAAGCCAGGGACATTCTGACGCAATCCGCAGAGTTGAAGGTGTCAAAGACGGAAAGCAGTACACAATTCCGGTAGAGGCTGCACTGAAAGCAGTAAGAAACGGAGAGAATCCGGAACTTACAACAAGACAGAAACATACAAGAGAGTGTTTCGTTGTACTGGAAGAAGGAGCAGATGCGGCGAAGGTAGAAGAAGAGATCAAGACAATGCCGAACTACTTCTCAGATTATGATACAACAGTACACTTTATCAGTGAAGAAGAACTGAAAGCAAACCACAGCGGAATTCCGCACGGTGGATTTGTACTCCGCAGCGGAAAGACAGGATGGAATGGTGAGAATAAGCACCTGATCGAATATAGTCTGAAACTGGATTCCAATCCGGAATTTACATCATCTGTACTGATCGCTTATGCAAGAGCAGCTTACAGACTGGCAAGCGAAGGACAGATCGGATGCAAGACAGTATTTGATATTGCACCTGCATACTTAAGCGCAAAGAGCGGAGAAGAGCTTAGAAAACATATGTTATAAAATCGGATGCGGCGATGACTTACTTAAATGAGTTATACGCCGCATTTTTTATAGGAGGGCAAAAATATGAGAGGAAAAGAAGAGATTAAGAAAACAATCGAAGAAGGAAAAGCGGTGCTTGGAATTGAGTTTGGTTCTACAAGAATCAAAGCAGTTTTAATTGATGAGGATAAAAGTCCGATCGCATCCGGAAGTTATGACTGGGAGAATCAGCTTGTAGACAACATCTGGACATACAGCATGGAGAAAATCCAGAATGGTCTTCAGGGATGTTACCAGGATCTTGTGAAAGATGTAGAAGCAAAATATAATGTGAAGCTTACAAAATTTGCAGCACTCGGAGTCAGCGCAATGATGCATGGATATCTTGCGTTTGATGAGAATGATGAATTGCTTGTTCCGTTCCGTACCTGGAGAAATACGATCACAGAAGAAGCTTCTGAAAAACTGACAGAGCTCTTTTCTTATCATATTCCGCAGCGTTGGAGTATTGCTCATCTGTACCAGGCAATCTTAAATGGTGAAGAACATGTAAAAGATGTTCGTTATATTACAACACTTGCAGGATATATCCATTGGAAACTGACCGGCAAGAAGGTGCTCGGAAATGGTGATGCAGCAGGAATGTTCCCAATCGACATAGCTACTAAGAAATTTAATGAGAAGATGATGGATCAGTTTGATGAACTTACAGCAGAGAAGAATTTCCCATGGAAGATCCGTGAAATCCTTCCGGAAGTTCTTGTTGCCGGAGAAGACGCAGGTGTATTGACAGAAGAAGGCGCAAAACTGCTTGATCCTACAGGAACACTTCAGTCCGGAATTCCAATGTGTCCTCCGGAAGGAGATGCCGGAACAGGAATGGTTGCAACAAACAGCGTTGCTGTCCGTACAGGAAATGTATCTGCCGGAACAAGTGTATTTGCAATGGCAGTACTTGAGAAAGACTTGACAAAGCCTTACGAAGAAATTGACCTCGTAACAACTCCGGCCGGAGATCTTGTAGCGATGGTACACTGTAATAACTGTACATCAGATCTGAATGCATGGGTGAATCTGTTCCGTGAATTTGCAGAGAGTATGGGAATGACAGCAGATATGAACCAGATTTTTGGAACACTTTATAACAAAGCATTAGAAGGAGATTCCGATTGTGGCGGACTTCTGGCTTACAACTATTTCTCAGGAGAGCATATTACAGGATTTAACGAAGGAAGACCGTTATTCGTTCGTAAACCTGACAGCAAATTTAATCTTGCAAACTTTATGAGAGTGCATCTTTATACTTCTCTTGGAGCATTGAAGACAGGAATGAATATCCTTCTGAAAAAAGAACATGTTGCATTGGATCGAATGATGGGACATGGCGGATTGTTTAAGACAAAAGGTGTTGGACAGAGAATCCTTGCAGGAGCAATCGATACACCGGTTTATGTTATGGAGACAGCAGGTGAAGGTGGTGCATGGGGAATCGCACTGCTTGCCGATTACCTTATTAAGAAAGAGGACAAGGAATCGCTGACAGATTATCTTGAGAACAAAGTATTCCATGATGCAGTGGGAACAGGAATGGATCCGGTTGCGGAAGATGTGGAAGGATACGAGAAATTTATGGAAACATATGCTAAGGGTCTTGCAATCGAGAAAGCAGCGGTTGAAAATTTATAGTTACGTGTGTTTCTGGACGGTGGCAGATGAAGTGGAAATGATATTTTCAAGGGGCTGTACATGGTATCCCATCTCTTCCCATCTGGTCAGTAGTTCATCCAGGATTTCAGCATTAGTGGAAGATGTGCTGTGGAGCAGAACGATAGCTCCGGGATGAATCCTTCCGAGGAGTTTGGAGAAAGCTTCTTCTTTGGATGGCTGGTTATCCTGATACCAGTCTACATAGGCGAGACTCCAGAAGAAACTTTTGTAACCAAGTTCTTTTGCCATTTGAAGATTAGCTTCACTGTATTTTCCCTGAGGAGGCCGATAGTATTTGGTCATATTCTTTCCGGTTACGTTTTTATAGGCAGTTTCTACATATTCCAGTTCTTTTTGGAAATCTTCTATAGAAGAAATATGGGACATGTCGGGGTGATGCCAGGTATGGTTTCCCACGGTGTGTCCTTCTTTTATTATCTGTCGGATCAGTTCAGGCTCAGAGTCAATGTAGGTTCCGACAACAAAAAAAGTGGCTTTTACCTGATGTTTTTTCAGTGCATCAAGGATGGCAGGTGTATTTCCGTTTTCATAACCGGCATCAAAAGTAAGATACAGAACTTTTTCAGACGTATCCTGTGCGTAATAAGCATCCATAGATGCAAGTTCCTGGATTGAAGCATTTCCAACAGGAGTTTTGCCTTCTTCCTGAAAACTTAACCCCCAGTTTCCTTCTGAAGAAAGTGTGAGATCAGGAAGGGCACAGGAAATCGTCCGGGGAATAGAAGTCACGGAGTTCTGGTTGACTGGAGAGGGGCGAGCCGAAGTTGGCTCATTAGAAAAAGCGAAAATCTGTTCTTTAAGAAATCCAGCTCCAATACCTGAAAAATAAGAGAAAACAAGAAATAAAATGCAATATTTCTTTGATTTAAAAGGGTGTATGGGAAAATGGATACATTTCCGGGAAAGAGAGAGTTTCATTCGTTCACCTCGGAAAATCGTTAATAGAATATATGAAATTGTATTTCTTTTTATACTTGTTGATCAGGCAGAGGAATGATATACTAATCCGGTAATTGTATTGTATCCCGCAAGTTGGGAATGATAACAAGGAGGAATTGAATAATGAAAACAAAAAAACATGACACTCGTTGGATGGTTAGTGTTGCACTTATGGCAGCGATCGTGATCGTACTGGCCAATACACCGCTTGGTATGATCCAGCTCCCTATCATTAAGGCAACAACAGTTCATATTCCGGTGATCCTCGGAGCAATTCTGTTAGGACCTGGTGCAGGCGCAATTCTTGGAGCAGTTTTTGGTATATGCTCTCTGGTCAGTAATACAATGGCTCCGACACTGTTATCCTTTGCATTTTCACCATTTTTAAGTACAACAGGAATTCCTGGAGCGTTGAAAGCAATCTGGATTTCCGTTGGATGCAGAATTCTGATCGGTGTGGTAGCAGGATGGCTGTGGGTACTTTTTACAAAGATTAAACTAAATCAGTTTATTGCACTTCCGATTGTGGGATTTGTTGGTTCAATGGTGAATACTGTCACTGTAATGGGAAGTATCTATTTCCTGTTTGCACAGCAGTATGCCGAGGCGAAAGAAGTTGCACTTACAGCAGTATTCGGTCTGGTGATGGGAACTGTGACAGCATCCGGTATTCCGGAAGCAATCGCGGCGGCAATTCTCGTTCTGGCACTTGGAAAAGTACTTGTTGTAGTTTTCCGCAAGATGAACCTTGGGGCTGTGAATGTGGAGTCTGCAAAATAACAGACAGATTTTAAAATAGAAGAAAGATATGAATCATGAAGAAGTTGAATAAATGTGGAATCAAGACTGTTATCAGTTCACAAAGTTGTGAAATAGTAACAAAACCACAAAAAATCAACTTCTTCATGTTGCTTTTTGATGAATTTTAGTTGCTGTTATAGTTGATTAAGTGTCAGGTGTGTATTATAATAAAGCTATATGATATGCAAAAACTGTTGGAAGACCAGAACAGCAGAAAGAAGAGGAGAAAGATATGGCAGAGGATTACAGAAACCAGGCAATCGGCGTATTTGAACTGGAAAGTGAGTGTATCTGTTTTGTAGCACTTGATGCGGCAGCAAAAGCAGCAGCGGTAAAGATTCAGGGTGTGGAGAGAAATCGTCTTGCGGCAGGAGCTTGCGTGAAGATGAGAGGAAGTGTCTCTGACGTGAAGGCTGCAATGGAAGCAGCACTGGATGTAGCCAGACCGTTGACGAAGATTGTTTCCCATACGGTGATTGCATCACCTTCTGAGGATACGGAAAAAGCAATTGCAATGACAATTAATAAATAGGTGTTTGTTCAATTGTCTGTTGTACATATGAGAAGAGTATTGTTTTGTGAGGAAATCAGAGAAGGAAAAGAAAGGGAAATAAGATGAAGAAATATGGAGCATATGGCCTGGTAGAGGTAAAAGGAGAATCCAATGCGGTGATCGTAGTTGACCGCATGTTAAAGACTGCAGAAGTAGAGTATGTGACACAGGACACAAAGTGCGGTGGACATGCACTTGTTTTTGTAGGTGGCAGTGTATCAGCAGTAACAGCAGCGGTTGATGAAGTGAAAAATAATGCACCGTGTAAAGTTATACAAACTGCTGTGATCTCCAATCCGTCTCAGGAGATGGTTGACATAGTAGAAATGTTTAAGAATAGATAAGAGTTAGGATTAAGTAAAATGGAAAGAGCAATCTTGTTTTTTGATATTGATGGAACAGTGTTGAGTGAAGTGACAAAAGAGGTACCGCAAAGTGCAGTTGAGGCTATGGAGAAAGCACGAGCGGAAGGGCATCTGCTGTTTATTAATACAGGCAGAACAATCTGTAGTATTCCGACAGAGGTGAGAAAATTCCAATTTGATGGGTATTTATGTGGCTGTGGGACATATCTTACAGAACATGATGAAGTTTTGCTAAAAAGCTCGATTGAGAAGCAGAGAGGTATAGAACTGCTGCGAAAAGCAAAAGAATGTAATCTTGGTGTTATTGCGGAAGGACAAGAGGATTGTTATTTTCCAGGGCACATATCACGATTTGACAGGTTAGAATCTACAAGAAGATATTTTGCATCTAGAGGAATAGGAATCGAACAGTCTTTAGAGAGCGAAAGATTTGAATATGATAAGTTATTTGTTTACGTAGATGATAAGAGCGATTTCGATTCTTTTCGTGAGTATCTAGGTGATGACATGGAAGCACTTGACCGTGGCGGAAAGGCCTATGAGGTAATTCAGAAGGGATTTTCTAAAGCGACAGCATGTCAGTTTATTATGGAAAGATATGACATGGATGCAAGTCATGCGTATGTCTTCGGAGACAGCAGTAATGATCTGGCAATGTTTGAATATGCGGAGCATGCGATTGCGATGGGCAGACATGATTCGGTATTGGATCCATATGCTGAGTTTGTTACAAAGACAGTGGAAAATGATGGAATTGCATATGCCATGAAGCATTATGGATTAATTTAACAGAAAATAGAAAACAGGATCTGTCAGTAAAAGATAAAACTGGCGGATCCTGTTTTTTATATATTAGGAAAGTCCTTTCCTAATATATAA
>OCPY01001318.1_pt1 | contig 11545 bp, 5 predicted proteins | sample 1538821 | NCBI WGS metagenome assembly OCPY01 (sample SAMN04571728, study PRJEB22368) | human gut metagenome | biome: human gut; material: stool | host: Homo sapiens | place: Luxembourg | collected 2012-12-07 | reverse complement strand
TCGGCCGCTACCGAGCCAATCTCCAGATTCTTGCCGAAGATGGGGCGCACCGCAGAGAAAAGCACTTGCGCGTCGATGCCCTCTTGCGCCATGCGCTCCTTGTTCAGGTTGAAGTAGAATTCCTGATAGTCATCCTTCCACCAGGAGAACTCCGAATTGATGAGCACTTCCTTGATACGCCGGTGCGTCAGCAGCTTGGCCTTCAGCTTCTCCGCCCACTCATAGAGTTCGTCGTAGTTGTAGCCGTACATCCTGATGCGGTAGGAGCCGGCACTCTCGCGGACGTCATTACTGAACCCCTGGTCCTGCAATCCGTAGATGCCCCAGCTGCCGCCTCCCAGTTCCAGTGCCTTGCTTATCATATTGGCTTTCAGTGTATAGGGAAAACCGCTGTTCCGGGCTTCCTTCTTGAAATAAATCTGCATACTGGCACGCCGGGGGCTGTAGATGGAAGTATGAAACTGCCTGATTTCCTTGAACCGGCTGAGGTAGGTCTCCATACGTTTCATCAAAGTGTTCATCTGCTCGAGGGTGCTGCCATTGGGAAGGTTGGCGTTGGCATAGAGCACCACCTCCTCATTACGGGTGAAGTAACTGCCTTCGTACACCTTCTGTATGAAAAGCCGCAAGCTGCCGCCCAGCGCCTTGTCCACAACGGGTTTCACCGACTCCTTATAGGTATCCGAACCGAATACCTTATTGTAAGCAGCTTCCCATTTTCCCCCTCCTTCCAGTTTGTCGGGCAACAGAAAAACAGGCAGACCGAAACCCAACAGCAACAGCAGGCATACAGCCCAGCGCCAACGGCACAGAAAACGGATGAGAGCAGAGTAGCAGCAGGAGAAATAAACGGGGAAACGTCTGAAAATCCGTCCCAACCTTGTTTTGAATGTTTGCGTCAGCCCCGGCAAGACAAGACGCCTTTTCTTCCCCGTAATCCGCCTCACCAGTCCTATCTTCTCAATCATCGACGGAACAAAGAACAATGCCACCATCAAGGAAACAGCCAGATTGATGATCACTACCGCTGCAAAGTCCTGCAGGTTGAGCCGTATCCTCTCGTCAAGGAAGAAAATGATAACAAGCGCACCCATCGTAGTGAGGGTTGCCGCCAACACCGACAGGAAGGCCTTGAGATTACGCCGGTGCAGAATGTGGTCGGTCATGACAATGGTACTGTCTATCACCAGATTCAGCGAGACAGTGATACCCGCCAGCGAATAAAGCTGCATCTCAAGTCCGAAGAGGTAGTAGAAGATAAGTGCCACCGCTATATTTACAGCCAGGCTGGTAACTATCAGAAAAAGATATTTCAACTTACGAGTAATGAGCCATACGAATACAAGCAGGATGAGTACCGTCAAACCGGTACGGAAGTAAATCTTGTCCAGTTCTTCCCGTATGTACTCGGTCGCATCATAGCTGGTATGCACTTCATATCCGACAGGAAGTACCTGCCGAACAGCTTCCATCTCGTCCATCACGGCACGGTTCAGTTGCAACTGGTTGGCAGTTTCTTCCGCAGTAATGGATAGATAGACGGAATTCAGCCCATTGATGCGGTAATAGCTTTGCGGCTCCTCCTCCATACGGACAGCCGACACCAGTTCGTCCAAGCGGAGCAGTTTCCCGTCGGTAGCCGTCACGGTGATGGCAGCAGGATTAAAACCAAGGGAGTTGCTCTCCGGCACCAGTGCCAGGCGTATCCATTCCCGGCTACCGTTACCTGTATCCACATTGTGCGTACCCAGAAATTCCTTCCGGTAATGCCGCTGTACTGCCTCGCTGATGTCCGATAGGGTCACACCCAGCAAGCGCAACTGTTCACTGTCATATTCCAGTCTCCACTCCATGGGCGTGGCACCGCTGAGTTCCACCTTATAGATACCCGGAATATTTGCCAGCCGCGGCTTGATATGCTCCTCGGCATACTGCTGAATCAATATCGGAGTGGAAGGGGCATTCAGTGTGAAGGACATGAAAGGGCGTGAGGCGTTCTCGTCGGGCACTTTCATGTGAATGGTGGGATAGCTGACACCTTCGGGCAATTGGGGCCACGTCTGCCGGATGATGGTGGAAGCTTCGAAGCGGACTACCTCGACATCGGCATGCTTGTCCAGCTCCACAGTAATGTTGCCGTAGCCGTTGCCCGAAGTGGAGTTCAGCCGCTTCACTCCGCGGATACGCGCCAGCATGGATTCCAGCTTGCTGGTCACTTCCATCTCCACCACCCGCGACGAAGTGCCAGGCATGCTGAAACCCACCGTGAAGCCGGGCAGGCTGCGTGACGGATTCAGCTTGACGGGGAGCAGCGGTATCAACGCCACCCCTACCAAAGCAAGGCAGACAAACGCCACTATGACGGTGAAGGAAGAAACTCGTTTCATCAGTTATTATAATCAAATTTTTCCGACAGCGAAAATCCGCTGGCAAAGTCGTGCAACGTCAGTTTCCGTATCTTGTAATAATTCAGCCAGTAGTCCTGCAAGGCGGAGATGTAATTGCGTTGCGCTTCCTGCTGGCGGTTCAGCGAGAGGGTCAGGCTGTTGATGTCTGCCTTGCCGATAATGAAGCGCTGGCGGGTTTCGTTATACGCCAGGATGGCAAGGTCGAGGGCCTCTTCGGCACTGGCGACGAGGGCTTGCTGGACGTTGAAGTCGCTGACGGTCATGATAACCTCCTCCTCAATGCTGATTTCACTCTGCCGGGCAGAAGTCTTCACCACGTTCAGATTGTTCCTCGCCATGTTGTATTTGCCTTTCCTCACGCCCCAGTCCACCAGTGGAATGGAGACACTGACCGACACCATCTCCTGCTGCATGGGATGCCTGTATGCTTCACCGAATTTCTCTGCCACCTGGTTGAAGCCGACGCTGGCGTTGATGCTGGCGTTGAAGCGCGATTCCTTCTTCGTCTTGTCTACTGTCTGCTCGGCTTCCAGCACTTCCTGACGAAGCCCCAGAAATTCCGGATTGTTGGCTTGAGCGGCCAGCAAAGCCTCATCAACCGGTATGGTCAGCGCCCTCGGATGTCCCGGAAGCGACACCCTGATATCCGTGTTCTTCTCCATATTCAGAAAAGATGCCAACGAAAACATGGCGCGCTTCAAGGCACTGGCGGCATTCTGCAAAGTATTGCGGGCGTTCACCACGTCGAGTTTCAGCGTCAGCAGGTCGGCACGGCTGATGGCGGCTATTTTCAAGCGCTGCATGCCGATGCGGTAGAGGGTATCGGTGGAGACGGCATTGTCCTTGGCCAAGTCATATTCCGCCTGTGCCATGGCAAGCGCAAAGAAATAGGTCGTGGCCTGCTCGGATACTCGCTCTGCATTGTAAATATACTCCTTCTTCACCTTTTCGTACTTCAGCGGCTCAATCCTGCGTTCCCAACGGAAAGGATTGTAACCGACCAGACTCTGCGAGTAGCCCAAACGAACCGGAACACTGGTGAACTGGGTATACTTGTTTCCACCGAAGCTCCGCATATAGCCCAGCTCCGTATCCAGATAGAACGTACCGCCCGTCAAGTCGAAATTCTGTCTGACGGCAAGATTGCCGTATGCATAGAAGGATTGCTGGCTGCGATAGATGTCAAGGTCCTGTTCGGAGTCGTAACGCTTGGTGATATCGCGGTTGTACTGTGCCGGAGTCATGTTCAGCGTCAGGCTGGGAAGGCGGTTTGCCTTATAGGTGCGGTATTCCCAATAACCGGCCAGATACATGTTCTTGGTGCGGAAGGCTTCCAGCGAACTGTCATTCGCCAGGGCAATGGTCTGCTGCAAATCGAGCGTTATCCGCTGTTGGGCAAAAGCGGAAAGGGCTCCCAGACTGAACAAAAGTATAAGACTTAATTTCTTCATGCTCTTTCTTTTCTATAAATAAACCAATATATCAACGGGATGATGAACAGACTGACCAGTGTCCCCACGAACATCGCCCCAATCATCGCTATGGAAAGCGGCTTCTGCAGCTCCGAGCCCATGTCGAACGAGAACAGCAGCGGAACCATAGCGAAAATGGTGGTGAGCGATGTCATGATGATGGGCCGGAGCCTTCTGCGCCCCGCCTCGTGGATGGCCTCGAGCAACGGCATACCAGCCCTCCGTAATTCATTAATGGCATCCAGCTTTAGGATGGAGTCGTTGATGATGATACCGCACGTCACTATCAGTCCGATGGCAGACATCAGGTTCAAGGTATGCCCGCATATCCACAACAGAAGCAGGGCAAACGCCACATCTATCGGAATTTCCAGCAGCACGATGAGCGGCTGCACGAAGCTTTCGAACTGGGCGGCAAGAATGAAATACATCAGCAGGATAGAGATGAAAAGAATCACCACCAACTCGTCCAGCATCTGGCGGTTGGAGAAGAAACTGCCGGAGAAGGCCGTATCCCAGTCACCCGTGGCATCTGCCTCCCGCTTCACCTTTTCCATCAACTCCGGAGCATCGTCCACTTCATAGAAACGGAACGGTATATATTCACCGTTGCGTCCTGCCGTAATCGTTTTCAAATCCTCGGCCGGACGCACCTTTACCAGCTCCCGAAGCGGAATATGCTCCACTTCGCCCTTACTGTCCGGACGGGTCTGTATCAATGTCTGCTGCAGCACCTCATTCACTGTCCGCTCCTCGCCCACAATGCTGATAGGCAGGTATTGCTGGTAGGAATGGAGCATAGCTACGCTGTTCTCCTTGAATGCCGTCCGCAGCGTACGGTAAAGCTCGTCATACGAAACGTCATAGAGCAACAGCTTTTCCTGCAGGATGCTTATGTCAAGCTGGTTCTCGAAAGCGATACCTACGGGCGCTGTCCCCGTAAGCTCCGCAAACTGTTGTTCCAGTCCGCGCAATTCTTCCGCCGCCGGCGCCTTCTCCTTGTTACGGGCATAAAGTTCCGCCACCACATCGGCCTCCCCGGTCACGAAAAGCTTCTCGAACACGGTTTCGGGTGGAGAAAAGGAGACTGTCGCCAACGGATATTCCCGCATCAACCACTCGCCCGCCTGCTTCTGCAAGGGAGCAATCCCGTCAGGCGAGGAAGTCTTGAAATACAATTCTGCCTCCGAAGAAGAGAGAGCCTGCTCACGGTTCAGCAGATAGTCCTGCTGGCCTATGGCAGCCGTCTGTTCCACAGTCTTGTCCAACAACTGTCCGAACAGTACATTCACACGATGCCGGTTCTCGTCCACATGTATATTTTCGTTCCATTCCACGTGGACTATCAGTTCATTCTGGTCTATCTGCGGCATACGCTCCTTGGCTATGGAATAGAACAGAAAGACACAAAGAGGAATAGAAACCACACAGAATATGATACTTACCGTCTTGTGGGAAAATACCCAGTCGATGCCCGCATCATAAAAACGGTCCAGCGTATGTTCCTTCAACGGATTGTTGATGCGGATGCGGGAGAACCACGACCTGCCGCGCAACCCCGTCCGGTAGACCAGCATATAGAGGACCGGCAGCAGCATGATACCCGTGAAGTAGGAAACCAGCAGCCCCACCGTAACAGAGAATGCCTGGTCATAGAAAAGCGCTCCCGCAATGCCGCTCATAAATATCAGCGGCACAAACACGGCAACCGTGGTCAGGGATGAGCTCAGCATCGGCGTCACCACCTCACCCGTACCCGTCACGCAAGCCCGCCGCAACGAATAGCCCCGTTCGCGATACTGCGAAATGTTCTCCGTCACAATGATGCTGCTGTCAATCATCATACCCAACGCCAGGATTAATCCCGACAAAGAAATGATATTGAGTGACATCTTGAACAAGTAGAAGAACAGGAAGCAGATGACAATAGATACCACCATACTCAACCCGATGATGAACGGTGATTTGATGTCACCCAAGAAGAGTACCGCCACAATACAGATGAACAGGAAACCCAACGACAAATTTTGCTGAAGATTGGAGATGGTATAGTCCAGCAACTCCGTCTGGTTACGGCTGATGCTAAAATCAATGTCGGGATATACTTTCTTGAAGTAGTCCATCGTGCTGTTGATGGCAAGCTTCATGTCTTCCATATTCTCGTCCGCCTGCTTGATGACGGCAAGGGTAACGGCACGCTTGCCATTGCTCATGGAGACACCTTTCTCCTTGGCAGGAACAATCTCTACCCGGCAGAAGTCTCCCAAGCGGATGATACGTCCTTCCTTTCGCAGCAGGATGCCCTTCACGTCCTCCTCTGTCCGCAGCAGGGTGGAGAACTTAATGTTGTATTCGTAGTAGCCGTCGCGCACAGTCATGCTGCCCGGCTCCACGTTGTTTTGCGCCAGCACGTTTTCTATGTCTTCAATGGAGAGCCCCAACACAGCAAGCTTATCCGGGTCGGGCACAATCTGTAACTGGCGTTCGACCAAACCCGTGACATCCACCATTGCCACTTCCGCCAACTGCTCGATGCGACGCTTTATGACATTTTCGGCAAACTCGCACAAATCAAGAAACGCGCGTTCGTCCACCTTGCCGTATGCACTGTCGCTTTTTAGGGTCAGATTGAGGTAGAAGACAGGAATGTCCGTCGCACTTGCCTTTATCACCTTCGGGCGTTCGGCATCCTTGGGCAGATAGTTCATGGCGGCGTCAATCTTCTCGTTCACTTCTATGAAGGCAAGGTCGGTATTCGTACCGAAGTCGAAGCCCAGGCGGATGATGCCTGCACCATCGCGCGTCTCGCTGTCCATGTCCTTCAGTTTCGCCACCTGGATGAGCTGCTGCCGCAGAGGTTTCACCACCGTATTCTCTAATTCACGCGCCGAGGTATTCTGCGCCGACACCTGCACTGTAATTTCCGGGATGGCAATATCGGGCAGCAAGGATACCGGCAAGGTGAAGTAAGTCACCAGCCCGACAATGAAGCATGCTGTAAATGCCATCAGTACGGCAATAGGCCGCTGTATCAAAAACTTTATCAATTGAACTATGAATTTTGAATTACCACTTATCACTCATTATCTATCAACCACCTTCACCGATGCTTCATGTGCCAGATTCACATTTCCCGTCACAATGACCGTATCGCCTTCTTTCAGGGCATCGTCGGCCATACTATAGCTTTCCGCATTCTCCAGACCGGTCTGCACATAGTTCCACTGCGCCTTTCCGTCTTTCAGGGTAAACACCACCTGCTTGCCCGAACGCAACACCACGGCACTCTTCGGGATTACAAGCTGTCCGCCCAGAGAGCGGTGCACGTTCACCCTCACGTTCATCCCACTGAACAGCCGTCCCTTGCCATTGACGGCAGCCTTCACCTTAACCATCCCCTTGTCATCCACCAGAGGATTGATTTGGGTGATGCGCCCCTCCTGCCTAAAGCCGGCATCCGAATAAGGGGTAACAATCACCTTGTCGCCACTCTTTATCAACGGCAGTTCGCTTTCCAGCACCGTGAAGTCCACCTCCATACCTTGAGTGCCGATAATGGAGCAGAAGGCTTCCGAGGTACTTGCCTCGTTGAACGGTTTGGAGAACAGGTTCGCCACTACCCCGTCAAAAGGCGCAACCAGCGTGGCGTGTTCCTCTTCATACGCGGCAAGCTCATACTGGGCGAGGCTCTGGTCGTAACCGCTCCTCACGCGGGCCAGCTTCATGATGTCAGCAGGTACTTTGGAGGCATCACCCACCGGATAGCCTTGCCCTATCAATACGTCCTGCAGCTCAAGTTCCGCTTTGTCCAGAGCATCCTTGGCTTGCGCGGTCTTGTTCTTCAGACGGAACTTATCCAGTTCGGCAAGTTTCTGCCCTTTGCGCACCGGGGCACCGTTCTTCACGTAGATGTGTGCCACTACACCGGTAGTCTCAAAACGCAAATCCGCCATGGCACCGGCGGTTACTTTTCCGTTGCTCACCAGTTCATGCTCAAAGGTCGCCCGCTTCAGGACTTTCACGGTCACTTCATTGCTTTCACTTGGCAGGACGGTTGCCACCCCTTCCTCGGACTCTTTTCCCTTTCCGGCATCGGAGCAGGCGGCAAGCAGGGCAACGGCCATGCATAGCAGGTATCGATAGTTCTGTGTCTTCATATTCATACTCAATTATAAATTGATAAAATTAATCGTTTCAAAAAAACGAACCGATATTTGCATGTGGACACTTTTTTCATAGCACTTTAGCAATTAGTTCGCTCATTATTAACACTTTCCGTTTTTATTCATCTTTTTTAATATGGACAAAAATAAGCTGAATCTTTTTTATTTCCTCCCTCATCTGTCGTATTGCCGTAGAATGCACTTTTGGCTCTTTCGTCAATACCATCCACTTCATTTTTTCAAACTTGTCCGGTTGCCTGAAGCTTGGTTCCGCATAAAGTTTCGCAAGCAGGTAATAAGGGTAAATACGTCCCGGCAACCGATGGGTGGAACGGATAAACCAGTCTTCCGCTGACAAGCAGTCACCCATCTGCTGATAGTTCTTGCCTATCACATTCAGTATCATGGGGTCACAACTACGCTGTAAAGCTTCTTTCAAAATACGGTTGGATTTACTGAACTGCTGCTGCTTGTGCAATCCATGCCCATATTCGAACAAGAAAGATGCCCGGTCCCTCAACAGAGGATAAAGACGTCCATACTCTTTCTCTGCCGATTGATACGCACCTGCATTATACAGCACCCGAGCATTCATCCACTCCCGGCAGGCCTGCTCCACTTGCAAGTCATTCTTCAGGCGAAGACCGCCAATGATGCCTACTGATACAGCCAGCCCCAACCATTGCCAACGGTCGGCACCGGACAAGCATGCCACAAGCAATCCTCCAAATGTAACGATAAATACCGGAAGTTGTAGCGGATAGGAGGAAAAAGAGAATATCATCAAGGAAAGAATAGCCCCACAGATACCATAACGTCCTTTACGGACTCCCCTATACAAACACAGCACGACCACAACCAATAGACATACCGCCAAAGGAATGCCCAGTTCGACCGCAGCCTGCAGATATTCATTGAATGCATATTCCGGACTTCCCGCCACACGTTCCTCCCACGGTTCATAATCACCTGCTGCAAAATAAGTCTCCTGCGCATTTCCATAGGCTGCTGCGAAATTATGAATCCCATATCCGGTCAACGGCTTTTCTGCAATGGCACGACAAGTTATCTTCCACATGAAAAGACGGCCACGTGCAGAATCGGGTTTCAAGACAAACAGTAAATAGCCCGCCAATAGCAAGACACAGAATCCACCGACCACTACCATCACCACACGCTGCCTTTGCTGCTGCCATAATAATCTGAACTTATCCGTCCAATCCATATGCCAAGCATATACACACAGACAGGAAACTCCTGCCGCCAACCATGCCGAACGGCTCATTCCTGCCGGAAGCACACAAAGGATAAGCAGCATCACACCACCAGCGACCATAGTTCCAGCCTTATCCATCACCTTTTCCCATCTTCTTCCATCATTCCGGTCAGAGCAGAGAATCTCCCCCCTCTTGGTCAGCCATTGATACAGACAGACCGGAAGTATCATGGCCAAATAGCCGGAATAAGGCCCCGGATTGAAGAAAGAACCTGTCAATACATACAAGGAATGGTTGGACACAGCATAACCATAAAGCTGACTCAATCCCCAAACAGCCTCAATGCCCCCCAGCATTACCAATACCCACGAAACCGGTATAAAAAGAAAATACCTTTTTTCCATCATCAATCCAGCCATCAACAGACATCCTGCAACTACCAATGCACTTTTATCGAAATAGAGCCATTGCCCTATAACATCAGCTACAGGAAGTCCGGAAGAAACGTTACATGCCAAAGACAATAAAACTATACAAGCAATGTAGACCAAACTTCCAGTCAATAGATTACGTACATTATTCATTCTATCTATCAAATATTCAATAGTATTCTATAATTCACCAAAAGATTTGTTTCCCGTCTTTATATTCAAAAATCCGTTCATCTTTACCGGCTGTGTGATTCTTCAGATAAAATAAAGCACCTTGAAACCCTGAATAGACAATAGAATCTGACACAGCCATTTGCCGCCCGACAGAATTCCATTTTCCTCCACCCCAATAAAACAATTCATACAAATTACCTTTATAAATAAAATTCACCTCATTACGAGGAGTATACACCACCTTCTCCACACGATGGGGACTTCCAAAGTCCATCCCGGTCCATCCTCCATCCGGATGTATATAATCAAATGAAGTATCCGGATTACCGTCAAATGCGTTCAAATATTCATGTGTATTGTCTTCAAAACTTCCCGGAGTACCTATGATTTCCCCATATAGAGGTATGGTATCTTCCGTATTCTCATAAAAAGCCAGTTCCGAGATATTACAGAAACATCCGTCAGCACCCTTATAGCGCATATACCGATACGGTTTATCAGACTTCAACCGGGCCACAGTATATAGCCGATACGGAGCCTCCTTTATCAAAAGTAGAGTATCCTTCCACCCAAAGTCTGCCCGGTCGCTTCCTTCCACTACTCCCCCAATCATCCGGTCATTGAAAAGAACACTCAAAGTAAGATGGCACTTCCTATACAAGACCAATTCCTGCTTTTCAGCTTCCGGAACAATGAACCGTATCTTTCCGGTTTCACGCTCCAGAAGAAAAGGAGAAGATACTGCAGCGTATTCCTTTCCGTTCCAGGCAGCCAGCGTAAAGACCGCCCCGCCTCCCACATCCTCAAAACGAGCCTCCCCCTTCTTAAAGAAAGTATATCCTATAGGTTGCCATTGTAGTCTGTTGGCAAGGCACAAATACACCATATCCCCCTCACGAAACTGTCCGGAAAGCAAAGAATCCGGAAGAGCTACAGTCCAATTCCTGCTACCGGTATAAAGTGCAGTGACATCGCGGAAGAACGGACGTCGGAATGCCGGGTAAACATCGGAATATTTCCCCAGTTTCCGTACCGCCTCCTTATCAATACTATAGGTTGCCCGGTACATTTTTCCCCTCGAAATGCTATATTCTTCCGCTTTGCTCCATACTTCTTCATAAGGAAGATTTGCAATGTATGTCTTTCCTTCCTTATCCAAAACAAAATTCCAGAAATGAGAGGCATTGTTGTCTCCTAATACCATCACCCTATCTACTCCGCACGGAATGCCCAATGCCCGCAACACATATATCATGGCATCCGTAAACTCTCGGCAACTGCCCGTATGCCATTTCAGTACATCCGGTCCCAAATGAGGCCCCACCGGAAAAAGAGCCGTATTCCGGTAGTTCGCTTTCCGCAACGTATCCATCAACAACTGGGCGGCAACCTTAGGATTATCAGCCTCATCTGTCTTCCTGAATTCATCCAAAATCGGGCTATAGCACTCATAAATTTCTTTGCGCCAGAGAGAAAGCGGCTCATCCCCTATTCTATAAGGCAATATATATTCGCAGAAAGTATCAAAATCAACATGCTTTCCCCAAGGTTGCTCCCGCCAGACTTTGAATGCCCATTCTATATGATTGACCAAAAAAGCGGAATCCACCGTCATAATGTCCCTCTGGAAAATCCAGTGTAAGCTGCCCCCTAAAACCAAGCGATTCTGCCCCCTTAAAA
>OCPY01001307.1_pt1 | contig 11705 bp, 9 predicted proteins | sample 1538821 | NCBI WGS metagenome assembly OCPY01 (sample SAMN04571728, study PRJEB22368) | human gut metagenome | biome: human gut; material: stool | host: Homo sapiens | place: Luxembourg | collected 2012-12-07 | reverse complement strand
CTGATTTACAATTTAGGACTCCTTGCCGGGCCATGGTTTGAGGGAAAAATGGCGGGCTGTCTGGTGGATATCCTTGGCGGCAGGGCAGGATTTCCTGATATGGGAAAACTGGTCGCAGCCTATGTGATCGCAATCGCAGTGGTGCAGAGTTCCAGATATATCAAGCGTTTTTATGTGAGACGTTTTGCAAACAATGTCAACCGGCGCATGAAACATGTTTTGTATGACAGCCTTGTGCATAAAAGCCGGGCAGAACTGGAAGAGGAAGACGCCGGAAATGTCATGACAAAAGCGATTCTGGATGTGGATGACTGTGCGGAGGGCATGCGGAAATTTACCACGGAGATATTTGATACAGGGGTAGCTTTGCTTGCATATGCCGGAATGCTTCTCTTTTATGACTGGAGACTTGCGCTTTTAAGCATGCTGTTCCCGCCGGTTTCGTATTTTCTGGCAGAGAAGATGAAAGGAATTGTGCAGAGAACCGGGGCAGCCTATAAGGAGCAGTCCGGGATCTTAAGTGCCGCTACCTTAGACCGGGCATCCAATGCGGTCACCTATCGTGTTTATGGATGCGAGCAGGAGCGAAAAAATGCGTATGAGAAAAATCTTTCAGCTTACGAAAAATCTGCGGTGCGGGCGAATATATGGAGCGCGGCATTTCTGCCAATCTACCGTGTCATCTCGATGGCGGGTGTCATTTTCATTTTATATTTTGGAGGTAAAAACGTGCTTGGAAGTGGCTGGAGAGTCTGGGATGTTGCGGCATTTACCACATTTCTTACCTGTTTTACCAAACTTTCGGTAAAATCATCGAGTGCGGCAAAACTTTTTAACGCAGTTCACAAGGCACAGGTTTCCTGGAAGAGGATCAAACCCCTCATGAAATGTGTGGAACATGAAAGTGAAAGCAGAGTGCAAAACCAGGCAGAGCTTACGGTTTCCCATTTGAGTTTTGCATATCCGGGCGGGACAGATATTTATGAGGATATCACATTTTCTGCAAAACCGGGACAGATCATTGGTGTTACCGGTGCCGTTGCGTCCGGCAAGTCCACGTTTGGAAAGACATTTCTGTGCGAATATCCTTATCAGGGAAGTATCCGTTTTGCAGGCAGAGAGTTAAACGAGATGGGAAATAGTGTGTTAACCGGAACCATTGGTTATTTAGGACACGACCCGGAATTATTTGATGACAGTATAAAAAACAATATTCTGATGGGAGAAAATGAGGATACAGAAACTTATTTGAAAGCAGTATGTTTTGATAGAGAAGTTGCAGAGATGGAACAGGGACCTGACACGGTTGTGGGAAGTGGAGGAGTCAGACTTTCCGGTGGTCAGGCAAAGCGTCTTGCACTTGCGAGAACTTTGTGCCATAAAAGACCGGTGCTGATCTTAGATGATCCTTTCTCCGCACTTGACCGGAATACGGAACAGGAAGTATATACCAATTTAAAGGCGATGACGTCAGACAGCATCGTGATCCTGTTATCCCACAGACTCTATCTTTTCCCGGAAATGGATCAGGTGATCTGGATGGAGCATGGGCATGCGGCGGTCGGCACACATGAGGAGATCATGGAAAAATACCCGGAATATGCAAGACTTTATGAGGAGCAGACGAAGGGAAGTACGGCGGAGAAAGTAAATGCAGGAAAATGTGCTGAAACAGAACAAGGCAGAAAAGAAAGGGGGCGTGCAGAATAATGCATAGCGGGACGTGCAGCAAATTGAACAGCGGGACGCATAGCAGTAAAAATGTAGGCAGTGTCATGTGGCGGACGATAAAAAAACAGAAGTGGCTTTCCGCCGGGATCGTGTGTGCAGTGGCCGGTGCAATCCTGACAGCGCTTCTTCCACCGCTCATTCTTGGAACTATTATAGATACCATGACGACGGGAAATGTGGTATCATTTTATCTGATCTTTGCATATTTTGGATTTACACTGCTCATGGGGGCACTGGAAAGTTCAAGGGAAGGACTGCTGATTGTGTTCGGGCAGAAAATCACGCACGCACTGCGAAGCAGCCTGATGGATAAATATACGGATCTGACGGCAGATGCACTGACACATCAGGAGCCGGGGTCAGTGGTTTCCCGGTTCGTCGGGGATGTTGATACGGTGGAAAACCTGTTTACATCAGGCATTATCAGCATGTTTTCCGATGCATGCAAGATCGTCAGTATTCTTGCCGTCATCTGGTTTCGGAACAAGGGGCTTGCCATTGTGCTTTTGGTGTTGCTGCCGTTTCTGTTCTGGTTTACGCGCATCGTGCAGAAAAATATGCTGACCGCGCAGATCGAAAACCGCCGTGCTGTCAGCCGTGCCCTGGGCCATGTTCCGCAGACGCTTCACAACATCAGAACGATCCGGAGTCTCGGCAAAGAAAACTATATGGCAGAGCGTTATGATACCTGCATCGGCGAGAGCTACCGGGCGATGGAGCAGACAAATTTTTATGATGCAGTCTATTCACCAGTCATTCTGATCCTGAATGCGGTGGTTGTGGCGGTTGTCATGCTTTTTTCGGCTTCCGGCAATGCGAATGTATTAAGTCTGTTTGGAATGTCGGCTGGTACGGCGGTCGCTGTCATGAACTATATTTCGCAGATCTTTTCCCCGGTGGAGAGCCTTGGAATGGAGATCCAGACCATACAGTCTGCTGTGGCGGGCGTGCACAGGATCAATGAATTTTTCAGTCTGGAAGAATTACCGGAAAAGACTGATTATAGAAAAGAGAGTACACAAAAGAAAGATAACGTATTTGTGGAATTTCAGAATGTGACATTTGCCTACGAAGAACAAAATGTGCTAAATGGTCTCAGTTTTCAGGTAAAAGAAGGAGAACAGGTTACACTTTCCGGTCGCACCGGCGCAGGCAAAAGTACGATATTCAAGCTGCTGCTGGGACTTTATGAGCCAAAGGAGGGCAGCGTGCTGATACAGGGAGTTCCGGCACAAGATATCCCGGATGCAGGGAAACGGCATCTTTTTGGCTATGTGGAGCAGGCTTTTCATATGGTTCCGGGAACGGTAAAAGAGCAGATCACGCTGTACGATCCGTCGATCACTATGGAGGATGTCCGTGCGGCGGCACAGATGACAGGGCTTTCGGATACGATCATGAGTCTGGAAAACGGGTACGATACGCCATGTTCCGATGAAATCTTTTCACAGGGACAGTGGCAGCTATTGTCGATCGCCCGTGCAGCGGCGGCAAAGCCGAAACTGCTCCTTTTAGATGAGATCACGGCAAACCTGGATGCACAGACCGAAAAAGAAGTTTTGCAGGCATTAATGCGGGTAAGTGAGAACCGGACGGTGATCTCCATCTCGCACAGGGTGAATGCGACGACCGGCAGGGTAATTCAAATCTGAAAACATAGTTTGTTCCCGCAGACCGGCTGCTCACAAAGGATTTCTGGAAGCGCTTGCATTAAAACTCCCGGTCATGGTGGTATACTGTATTGTCAATCTGGATGAGATCGTGAAGATACCGGTGGTTTATCTGCATTATAAAAAGTATATCTGGGTGAGAAATATCACAAGGGAGGAAGATTAAGAGAGAAAAATCCAGTCTTGGCATTTTGGAAAAATACTATATAATTACTTCAAAAATGAACAATGCAAAAAAGAAGTAAATGGAGGCGGATCATGATAAATATGAGATCGGAGAAAAGTCGAGCTGATCTGCACGAAAAAAGCAGAGCCTGTGATCGAAAACGGGAAAAAACTGCAGCAGGATTTTGTGGAACAGATACTGTCTGGCGTGGATGAGGAGAAACGGAAAAAGATGGCAGAGATCCTCAACCAGATGGAAAAGAATCTGGATGAAATGCTGAAAGGGGAGCACTGACATGAACATGTTACTTACAATAATCGTTACTTTTTTGCAGGTATGGGGGCAGGGCTTGGAACCGGTTTTGCGGGAATGAACGCCGCGGCGGTCATCAGTCCAATGCTGATCACATTTCTAGGGATGGATCCGTATATGGCGGTGGGAATCGCATTATCCTCGGACGTTCTTGCAAGTGCGGTGTCGGCGTATACATACGGAAAAAATAAAAATCTCGATATCCGAAACGGTATCATCATGATGGTGAGCGTACTTTTATTTACCGTTTTGGGAAGCTATGTGTCAAGTCTGGTTCCATCTGCGGCCATGGGGAACTTTTCAGTCTTTATGACATTCCTTTTAGGAATTAAATTTATCGTGCGCCCGGTCATGACCACAAAAGAGGCGATGCAGGGAGTGTCGGCGGAGAAGCGGGCGGTGCAGTCTGTTATATGCGGTGTCCTCATAGGATTTATCTGTGGTTTTGTCGGTGCGGGCGGCGGCATGATGATGCTTCTGATCCTGACCTCTGTGCTTGGATATGAATTAAAGACAGCCGTTGGAACGAGTGTGTTTATCATGACCTTTACGGCACTTACCGGAGCGGCTTCGCACTTTGCAATCGGTGGTGCACCGGACTGAACAGTATTGATTTTGTTTAGTTTCACATATAAAAAAGCAAAAAATATCTACATACTGTACAAAAATATCAAGAAAATATTAATAAAATCTAAAAAATGTTAAGAATGTGCTAACAATACAAAAATAATACGGTTTTCTTTGTACAAGATTCTGCCTATAATTAAATCATAAAGTTGCAGCGGCAAAGAGGGGCAGCGCAGCAAACAAATTAACCAATTACAGGAGGGTTTCTTATGAAGAAAAAAGTTTTATCTGCAATCGTATGTGCAGCAATGGTATTTTCCATGACAGCGTGTGGCTTACAGTCACCGAACACAGCGACAGGCAACAGCGGAACAACAAATGCAGCAACATCGGATGCAGGTACATCAGATGCAGAAGCAGCAGACACAACGACAGAAGCAGCATCCACAGGCGATAGCGCAACAGAACCGGTTGGACCGGCAGTGACACTTGTATATGCTGAGGTTAACCCGTTAGAGGGAACCATCGTTGGACAGACAGCAACCGCTTTCAAAGACAAAGTCGAAGAGCTTTCCGGCGGAAGCATCACGATCGATATTCAGGCAAACGGTGTATTAGGAGCTGAGTCAGATGTCTTAGATACCATGCTTGGCGGCGGCGGTACGATCGATATGGCACGTATCTCTGCATTCGCACTGACAAGCTACGGCGGAGAAAAATCCAGTCTTTTATCTGTACCGTTCACATTCGTAAACAGAGATCATTTCTGGAATTTCGCTACATCAGATCTGGCACAGGAATTTTTACTTGAGCCGCATGAGAATGGAAGCGGTATCCGCGGACTGTTCTACGGAGAGGAAGGTTTCCGTCATTTCTTTACCGTAAAACCGGTTTCCGGAATGGAAGATCTTGCAGGCATGAAGATCCGTGTATCAAATGACCCGATCATGACGGGCATGGTTGAGGCACTTGGAGCAAACCCGACCGTTGTTGCTATGGGTGAGTTATACTCCGCATTACAGACAGGTGTTGTTGATGCAGCAGAGCAGCCGATCGCAAACTATCAGGCAAATGCATTCCCGGAAGTTGCAAACAACCTGATCTTAGATGGACATACATTAGGAGCAATTCAGGTAGTTATCACAGATGAGGCATGGGATAAATTAACACCGGAACAGCAGGATGTATTAACAGAAGCTGGTGAGTACGCTTCCCAGTACAACCGCAAGATCTCTGAGGAGACAGAAAACAAGATCTTAGACGAGTTAAAAGCAGATGGATGCAACGTTGTTGAAGTAGAGGATATCACACCATGGCAGGATGCATGTAAAGATGTGATCGAAGAGGCAACAAAAGATAACAAAGAGTTATATCAGCAGATTCTTGATATGGCAAACTAAAAGACTGATGTATCAAAGGAGCACAGAGAGAATACCTGCTCTCTGTGCTCCTTTTCTAAAGATGGCTATTTTTAAAGGAGGAAGATGAGTTTATGCCAAAATTTTTTCAGACCGTTGATAAAATAAAACCGGCATATGACATTACATATAAGATCGTTTTATTCATATGTAAATTATTGCTGACGGCAGATCTTGTGATCACAAGCGTCTGCGTTGTCGGAAGATACGTTCCGTTTGTGCCGGATCCGGCATGGAGCGAGGAAGTCGTTCTGACACTGATGTCCTACATGGCAGTATTGTCCGCAGCACTTGCAATCAGAAGAAATGCACATATCCGTATGACGGCATTTGACCAGTATCTGCCAAAATCCGTGATCCGTGCACTGGATATTTTAGCAGATGTGGCAGTATTAATCCTTGGTGTGGTAATGATTACAGTAGGATTTTCCTATGCAGTCCAGATCGGTGCAAAAGGAAATTATGTAAGTATGCCAAGTGTTTCAAAATTCTGGATGTATTTCCCAATCCCACTTGCAGGAATTGCAATGGTGGTATTTGAGATTGAAGCAGTTTATAACCATATCAAAGGAATTTTTGTAAAGGAGGAAAAATAATGAGCGCACAAGGAATTGCAATCGCAGTATTGCTGATCAGCTTTTTAGTAATGATACTCCTTAGATTTCCGATTGCATATGCAGTTGCATTGTCATCATTACTTTGTTTACTGACACAGGGATTGCCGCTTACCACGATCTGTCAGCAGATGGTAAAAGGAATCAGTTCTTTCAGTCTGATGGCAGTGCCGTTCTTTATCACGATGGGTGTACTGATGGGCACCGGTGGTATCTCAGAAAAACTGATTGCACTTGCCAATGCCTGCGTCGGATGGATGACCGGTGGTATGGCAATGGTAAATATCGTAGCATCTTATTTTTTCGGTGGAATTTCCGGTTCTGCATCTGCTGATACTGCTTCTATCGGAAGTATCATGATCCCAATGATGGTAGATCAGGGATATGATGATGATTTTTCTACCGCAGTTACCATTACTTCTTCCTGTGAGGGACTTTTGGTTCCGCCAAGCCACAACATGGTTATCTATGCAATGTCAGCAGGTGGTATTTCCGTAGGAAGTTTATTCCTTGCAGGATATCTGCCGGGTGCTTTACTTGCAGTTTCCCTGATGGTAGGTTCTTACATTATCTCAAAGAAGAAACATTATCCAAAGGGAGATAAGTTCAGCTTTAAGGGATTATTGAAGCAGATTGGTATTTCTATCTGGGCACTTGCAGCGGTTGTTATCGTAGTTATCGGTGTAGTTGCCGGATGGTTCACCGCAACAGAGTCCGCAGCAATCGCTGTATTTTACAGCCTGATTGTCAGTGTATATATTTACAAAGGACTTGACTGGAAAGGTGTATGGAAATGTTTAGAACAGTGTATCGATACCTTATCGATCGTATTGATCCTGATTTCTACTTCGAGTATTTTCGGTTACTGCCTTACCACATTACATGTACCGGATATGGTAGCAAATGCGATCGTAGGATTTTCAACAAACCCGATCGTGATTGCACTTTTAATTGACTTGATTCTTCTGTTCCTTGGCTGTATCATGGATATGGCACCGATTATCCTGATCGCAACACCGATCTTACTTCCGATCGCAACATCAATCGGCATTGATCCGGTACAGTTTGGTATCATCATGGTATTAAACTGTGGTATCGGTCTTTTGACACCACCGGTTGGATCCGTATTATTTATCGGTTCCGCAGTCAGCGGTGTAAAAATGGAACGTGTCGTAAAGGCAACACTTCCATTCTATATCTGTATGATCATTGTATTAATGTTACTTACATTCATTCCGGAAGTAAGCCTTCTGTTACCGAGAGTATTTGGCGGCTACGGCGGATGATTTTAGAATTACGGGAGGAAATGGCATGACATATCAATTTAAGAGCGAAGTGACCGCAGGAGATTTCTGGAAACTGACAATGAGCCGGACATATCGTTCGGTGGCGGGAGTCTGCAACATGGTCTTTACGGTGGCGATGATTTTATTTACAGCAAAATTTTTCCGTACCTCAGGGGATCTGATGCAGATGCTGATGCTCTTTGGATGTCTGCTGTTTCCGGTGATCCAGCCGATCGCGATCTATCTGAAAGCCAAAGGGCAGGCAAAAACGATGCCGAAAGATGTAGAACTTTCCTTTGACGATGCGGGACTCCATGTGACTGTGGGGAAAGAAAAGGAAAGCATTGGATGGAAAAAGCTGCGGGTGGCAAACGAGCCTGGCATGATGATCGTTTTTTCCGATGCAAGACATGGATATATGCTTACAAACCGTATTTTGGGAGCACAGAAAGAACCATTTTTTGCATTTGCAAAAGAAAGGATCGCAGAGACGAATTAGTGTATGCGGGCTGGCAGATCAGACAGCTAAATGGAGAAAGAAGCAGGATGGGACAAACAGCTTGAAGAAAAGGATAAAAAAGTGGTGGCAGGAGCTTACCATTCAAAAGAAAATAGCAGTGTTTACCGGGATGGTCTGTGTGACCATCCTGCTTTCCGTTGTTTTTAATGTCTGGGTTGTCCGGTTTTCACTGACCGATTTTAATGGTATTTTGCAGGACAATGCAAAGTGCAGTGAACTGATCCAGGCATTAGAGCAGGAGAGCACACTGTTTGAAAGCTATATGAGAAATCCGGATACGGAGAAAAAAGAAGCGTTAGAGCGTTCCATGAAACGTACAAAACATGCGGTTTATGATCTGCCATTCCAGTATCGCAGGATCGGGGAACTCCGCTATGCAAAAACATGGTCGATCCGCAGCAGCTATGAAGTTTACTGCACTAAAAGAGATGCAATCCTGTCCATGGAAGATAATGTGACAGATTATGTCAGCAGGCTGTATGAAGTTTATGACATGCAGGACTACTTAAAGGATTATGCCGGAACACTTATGAATTATACGATCGAGGAGGGAGATGTTTCGTACCAGAAAAAAGTTCCGACACTGATCAGTGTTCCGCTGGTGGTAATTTTTGCAGGAATCCTGCTTCTTTTTGGAATTGCAGAGATGGCGGCACTGATGAAAGAAACGATCATGGCACCGATTTTTAAACTGGTACATGCATCACAGAAAATTGCTGCAAATGATTTCTTTATCAGGGATGTTGAGGTGGACAACAAGGATGAGCTTGGTGAACTGGTCCGGGCGTTCAATAAAATGAAATACGCCACAGGAGAGTACATTCAGGCACTGGAGGAAAAAAGAAAGACCTTAGATCTTTTGCATGAGGAGGAGCTTGAAAAGTTAGAGACGGAAAAGCGTCTGGAGATGACAAAGCTTGAACTTCTAAAAAGCCAGATCAATCCGCATTTTCTGTTCAATACCTTAAATGTCATCGGTGGAATGGCAAGCCTTGAGGAAGCGGAAACTACTGAAAAAATGATCCGTGCATTGTCGGCACTTTTCCGCTATAACCTGAAAAATCAGGACACGGAGGTGTGCCTGTCACAGGAATTAAAAATTATGGAAGATTATATGTATCTGCAGCAGATGCGTTTCGGAGACAGAATCACATACCGAAAGGATTGCAGCGTGGATGCAGATAAAGTCATTGTTCCGGCATTTACATTTCAGCCGCTGGTGGAAAATGCCATCATTCATGGACTTTCGAAAAAAGAAGAAGGTGGGACTGTCCGGGTACATATCTGGCAGAAAGATGGATTTACGTTAATTACCATTGGGGATAACGGGCTTGGAATGGACGAAGCAGCACTTATGCATCTGCGGGGAGAACTGGAAAAAGAAGATGGAAAGACAGGCATTGGCCTTGGCAATATTTTCCGGCGGATCCGTGCAATGTATCAGGATGGAAATGTAGAAATCTACAGTAAAAAAGATGTGGGGACTGTGGTAAAAATACAGATCAGACATAAGGAAGTGGGGGAGCATGATGTACCGTGTGTTGGTGGCGGACGATGAGCCGATAGAGAGAATGATTGTGGGGAGAACGATAAAAAAATATTTTTCCGGACAGTTAGAAGTTGTGGAAGCCGTAAACGGCAGGGAGGCGGCAAAGTTTTTTACAGAAAAAGATTGTAAGATCGCGCTGCTTGACATTGAGATGCCGGGTGTGAATGGTTTGGAGGCAGCGGAGCAGATCCGGGAGGAAGACAGGGATTGCAGCATTATTTTTCTGACTGCATTTGATGAATTCAGTTATGCAAAACGTGCGATCTCCGTACATGCACTGGATTATCTGCTGAAACCAGGGACTGAGGAAGAACTGGTGGCGGTGCTTGAGGAAGCAATACGGCTGCTTGAGGAAAAGGCAGATGGATCGCAGAAAAATGTCCGGGAAAAGCCTGTGGATATGCAGGAAAAAAAGAAGGATGCAGAACTGGAAAATGGCAATGTCAGGATGAGCGCTGTGGCAGAAAATATCAGACAGTATATTGACATGCACTATAAAGAAGATATTTCTTTACAGAGTGTAGCAGAGGAGATGAATTATTCAGACGCATATTTCTGCAAAATATTCAAACAGTGTTTTGATAAAAGTTTCATTGGATATCTGACTGAGTACCGGCTGGAACGGGCAAAGCAGCTGCTTGCTGATGTCCGTATCAATGTAAAAGATATCAGCGTAAATGTGGGATACCGGGATTCAAATTATTTTGCAAAAGTATTTAAGCGTGCCATGGGAAGTACTCCTACGGAATACCGCATGGAGATTTTAAAACAGATGAACACAGGGAACACTGCCGGAGGATTGGGATAAATGAAAAAAAGACGAATCTTGATTTTGTTTGCGGCAGTGGTTTTGACCGCTGGATTTTTTCTGTATCACAGGCTGCGCAGCGTGAGAGCTCCCGAATTTGTCCTGTCCTATGCGGAGAACCAGACGGAGGATTATCCGACAACACTTGGGGCAAAAAAGTTTGCCGAGCTGGTGGAGAGGGAGAGCAGCGGAAGAATAAAGATTTTAGTTCAGGCAGAGGGGGAACTTGGTGCAGAGAGCGGTGTGATCGCACAGATGCAGTATGGAGGCATTGATTTTGCAAGGGTTTCCCTGTCGCAGTTAGCAGAGTACATACCGGAATTAAATGTTTTGCAGATGCCATATCTGTATTCTGATTCGGATCATATGTGGAAAGTGTTAGATGGCAGGATCGGTAGTGACTTTTTGGAGAAAGTGAGTAAAAGCGAACTGATTGGCCTTTCCTGGTATGATGCGGGAGCAAGAAATTTTTATAATTCTAAAAAGCCGATCACCTGTCTTGAGGATATGGCAGGTATGCGTATCCGTGTGCAGGAATCGGAGGTGATGGTCGATATGGTGGAGGCACTTGGCGCGACGGCACTGCCGATTCCCTATGCGGATGTTTATTCCGCATTAGAGCGCGGAACGGTGGACGGGGCGGAGAATAACTGGCCTTCTTATGAAGCGATGAATCATTATGAGGTGGCGAAATATTATACAGTTGATGAACACAACCGGGTACCGGAGATGCAGATCTGTTCGAAACATACATGGAACAAGCTTTCGGAAGATGACCGTCAGATGATCTTAGAGTGCGCAAAAGAATCTGCGCTGTATGAGAGAAAGTTGTGGAAAGAACGTGAGGCGGATTCTAAGGAGATCGCTTTGAAACAGGGTGTGGAAGTGGTAGAACTTTCTGCGGCAGAAAAAAAGCGTTTTCAGGAGGCGGTCATGGGCGTGTATGAAAAGTATTGCGCGGACTACATGGACGTGATCGAACAGATTATCGAAGAAAATAATGAGTGAGGAGACCAGCTATGAAAAGTCAACCATAAATTAGTAAAAAATTTCTTTTTCATATC
>OCPY01001301.1_pt1 | contig 11724 bp, 9 predicted proteins | sample 1538821 | NCBI WGS metagenome assembly OCPY01 (sample SAMN04571728, study PRJEB22368) | human gut metagenome | biome: human gut; material: stool | host: Homo sapiens | place: Luxembourg | collected 2012-12-07 | reverse complement strand
AACCAGCCGAATGACCTCGTATTCGTCCAGCGTCAGCAGGATCGGCTCGGTATTCTCGCACCCGTTGGGGCAGAAGGTATCAACTTGTGGCGCGCCACAAATCCGACGGCACCGTGGCGGTCTTGGCATGGACGCTTTCCTCCTTTTATTTTCGGTATATACCGATTATACAACGTGATTAGAGAATTGTCAATAAGAAGTGAGCGTTTTACCACCCTGGAATTTGAAGGTCATTCGTCTGTCGGCGTGAACGGTCACTGTGTCAATGACTGTCAGCCAGAGTTTTTCGTCAAACTCGTTGATGGTGTCCAGCTCCTGCATCTCGAACATGAAAGCTCCGATGGCTTCTGCCTGGGCTTCCCGTGCAGCCTTTGTAGTGCGGAGCTGCTCAAGCTGTGCCTTGGCTTTTTCATACCGCTCTACAAACCCATTGTACCGGGCGGCGTATTCTTCCTGGTTCTGTGCCGTTTGCGAATTCTCTGCGATGCAGCGTTTTGTCAGTTCGGTCACAACCTCGATCTCCTCAAGCAGGGTCTCGATTTCTGTATCAATGCCTGTACAGTCTGTCAGGGTGGCTTGCATCAATCGGCAATCTTCAAGGATGTTGTCTTTGCTTTCGATGATAGCGTTAAGGGCGGCCACGAACCGCGCTTTAATGGTTTCCTCGTCCAGATGCGGCGTTTCGCATTTGTGCTCACCCTTGAATTTGCCGTTGCATTGCCAGATGACCCTGCGGTATTTTGAGGTCGAGTTCCAGACTTTTGAGCCGAAGTAGGAACCGCAGTCCCCGCAGACGATGCGGGAAGAAAAAATGCTCTTTCCGCTGTACTGACGGCTGATCTGCTTGCGCCGTGCAAGCTCCGTTTGAACTTTATCGAACTCTTCCGGCGTAATGATCGGCTCATGGCTGTGTTCCACATAATACTGCGGCACCTCGCCCTCATTGACCTTCCTCTTTTTCGTGAGGAAATCGACCGTGAAGCATTTCTGAAGGAGTGCAGCGCCCTTGTATTTCTCGTTTTGAAGGATGCTTTCCACTGTACTGGTCTGCCAGCGTTGTTTTCTCGATGGAGTCGGAATCCCATCTGCTGTCAGTTCCTTTGCAATGGCCCCCGGCGTCAACCCCTCCATGAATCGAGTATAAATCCGGTGGACAACGATCGCCTCATCCGGAACGACTTCTGGAAAACCGTCCGCTCCTTTGCGATAGCCGAGGAACTGCCTGTATGGGAGGTTGACCTTTCCATCGGCAAACCGTTTTCTCTGTCCCCAGGTAACATTCTCGGATATGGAGCGGCTTTCTTCCTGTGCCAAGCTGGACATAATCGTCAGCAGCAGTTCGCCCTTGCCGTCAAAGGTGTAAATGTTCTCCTTTTCAAAGTAGACTTCTACGCCTTTTTCTTTCAGCTTGCGGATAGTAACCAGGCTGTCGACCGTATTTCGGGCGAAGCGGCTGACCGACTTTGTGACGATGAGGTCGATTTTACCGGACATGGCGTCGGCGATCATTTCATTAAAGCCGATGCGATGCTTGGTATTCGTGCCGGAAATGCCCTCGTCGGTGTAAACCTTAACAAACTCCCATTCGGGATTGCGTTTGATGTATTGCGTGTAGTAATCCACCTGTGCCTCGTAGCTGGTGAACTGCTCATCGCTGTCTGTGGACACTCTTGCGTATCCTGCGACCCGCCGTTTTTGTACAGCCACCTTGGAAAGGTGCGTCAGCGGATTGATGGTCGGCGGAATGACTGTGACCGACCGTGCTACTGTTCTGCTCATTTCTTTTTCCTCCTTGCCTGCAGTGCCCGCTGTCGTGCTTTTTCCTTCATTTCAGGCGTCCAGCTTTCTGCTCTGGAGCGGTCTGTCCACCTTTTAACGATTTCAGAACCGTCGTCCATGCAGAACACCACCATATTGCTTTTCTCTGCTCTGATTGCCGTTATTTTGCTTCTGACCATATCGGGGTCAAAGCTTACTGCGCCCAACACCTCGCAGGTGAGGACTTCGAGCGTTTCTTCTGGAATCCGCTTAGCGGCACATTCAGATTTACCTTTGGTTTGGAATGTAGTGCAATTCCAGTAGTGCTTTTTTCGGTAAGTTACGCGCTTATAGGTATTGCCGCACAGTCCGCAGTGAATCAGCCCCGAAAAAACTGAACGAGTCGGTTTCTTGCGGTTGGCAGTCTGCTGCGCCAGCATTCTGAGCCGCTCCTGTGCCTTATCAAATGTTGCCTGGTCGATGATTGGCTCATGCGTTCCCTCGGCATAGTACATTGGAAGCTCTCCCCGATTGGGTAACAGCTTCTTTTCAATGTGGTTGTTGCGGTATCGCTTTTGCAGGAGCGCATTGCCAAGGTATTTTTCATTGGATAAGGTATTCCGCATCCGCTCCGCACACCATGTGCCGCCGAGAACGCCTTTATGTCCTCTGGCATCAAGGTCACGACAGATGGAACTCATGCTCTCGCCACCGTTGAACCGTGCAAATATTTCTCGGACGATGGCAGCGTCCACCTCATTCACCCTTATGCCGTCCGGCGTGATGTCATAGCCGAACAAAAAGCGGAGGTTGATGATTTCTCCATTTTCAAAGGCTTTTCTGACACGCCATTTCTGATTTTCACTGGCTGACAAACTCTCTTCCTGTGCGTAGGACGCCAGGATGGTCATCATCAGCTCACCGTCCGCACTCATGGTGTGGATGTGCTGCTCTTCAAAGAACACATCTACGCCCAGGCTTTTCAGTTCTCGGACAGTCTGAAGAAGCGTCACCGTATTTCTGGCGAAACGGGATATGCTCTTCGTAATAACAAGATCGATGTTCCCTTGGCAGCACTCCTCAATCATGTGCTGAAACCCGGCTCGTTCTCTTTTTGTGCCGGTCACAGCCTCATCGCTGTAAACGCCGCAGTACATCCACCCGTTGTGGCTCTGAATCATTTTACTGTAATAACTGACTTGCGCGGACAGTGAATGCAGCATAGCATCCTTTCCTGTGGAAACACGAGCATAAGCGCAAACACGCAAAGCTCTCGGCTGTGCGGGAATTAGGGCATCGACCCTTTCTACAACTCTCTCCATTTGATTCACCTCCCTTTGGTGTGTGACATATTACCTCTAAAAACACGATTTATCCAGCGATTTCAGCGGAATATACTACACGAAGATATACCGTATTTATTGGCTATAATTGTATCGATCTTAGCGTACTCTTTGGCTGATATCAGCCCCTTGGAACGCATACTCCGGGCGAGTGCCATCGCCATCTGGTAGGCAAATAGGCGCTTATCGTAATCACTCATGGTCGGCCTCCTTCCTGCGGAATTTCAAATAGCAGTCACGGGAGCAGAACACCCGATGGCTGTTGCCATAGCTTTCAAACTGCTTCCCGCAATGTCGGCAAGTGAGTGTGTAGTACGCTTTTCGCTGCACACTTTCAGGGTGCGCGTTCCACCACGCCATTCGGCAAGCATCGGAGCAGAACATCCTTTTCCGTTTATGCGGTGTCTGCTCAAGCGGAGCCAGGCAGTTTCGACACAGGGCATTTGAGCCCGGTAGCTCTTTGATCTGCACAGGATGCCTGGCGCAAAAGGACTTTACTGTGTTTAGCGGTAGCCCTGTTATAGCGGATATTTTCTTATACCCGTAGCCCTGGTGTTGGAGTTCCACAATTCGTGAGCGTTCCATGTCTGTCATAGTGATACCTCGTTCCTGAGAAATAGCGTTTCTCGCTATACCCAGAGAAAAGGCACTTTTGTCAGGGTAAAATGGGCAAAAAAAATAACGCCCTCCACGGAAAAATCCGCAGAGGGCGTGTGATAGGTTCGGTTTACTTGTTCGGAATCTTCAGCTTCATGCCGCTGTAGATGACATTGCTTTTCAGCCCATTCAGGCTGACGATTTCCTTATAGCGGCTGCCGTTGCCGAGATACTTCTTGGCGATTGCCCAGAGGGTGTCACCATGCACCACGGTGTGGATGCGGTAATCCTCGGAGGGTTTCGTGCCTGCCACGGCAAGTGCAGAGGTCTTGACCGGCGACATGATAGCGTACCTGCCGGACTCGTCCTTGTTGATGACCGTGCGGTCGCCGCTGACCTCTACCACATACCAGCGGAGCTTCTTCACCCAGCCGGGAATGGCTTTGCCGTTATAGTAGGTGCTGCCCGTGATGGTCACGAGGTCACCGGCCTTGATACCTACAGGTGTGGGCTTGACCGTGTCGGCAGGTTTTACATCACCGCCGAGAGCTGCCGTGACCTTGGATGCCAGATCACCCATACGGGCATACATCCAGTTGCCGGGACAGGATTTATTCGCAAACCACCGATGGACGGTCAGAACCATCTCGTCGGATTTCGGGGTGTAGTTCAGCGTCTTGGCCTTATCTCCCAGCCAGAGCAGCTTGGTTTTGCCGTTGCGCTTGCAGATGTCGGTGCAAAGTTCAATGAGCCGCTGGTACACCACATCCTTAAAAGCGTAAGGCTCGGTGTTGTCGCTGGCACACTCGATAGTGACGGCTCTCTGGTCATTAGCATTGGAGGAAGAGCACCAAGAGCGGTTTTTCTCCTCCACATACATTCCGACCCTGCCGTCCACGCCAATGCCGTAGTTGCTGCTTGCCTGCCGTGAGGTCGGCAAGAAGATGTTGCCGAGCGTTTCAACTGAGCACTGACCCACCACGCAGTGGGGCGTGATGCGGTCAATGCTGTGGGTGCGCTGCCCGGAGTGGTTCGGGCTGAGTTTGGTGTAGGACACCAGAGAGCTGTTCGTGTAAGCCATATTATTCATCCTCCTTTTCACTGCGGTCATGAAGCTGCTCCAGCACGGATTTCAGCTTCTGCGGGATGGGCAGTCCCAGGTATGCGGCGTTTTCCAACAGGGACACGCCCTCGTTCGATAGGTAGAAGAAAATGACGGCGGTACGCATCACCGAGCCGCTGCAGATGACGCGGGTGTCGAGAATATGCCCGATGCCGACCAGGGCGAAGATTAGCACCTTTTTGAAAATGCCCTTGAAGCCGACTTCGCTGGACAGCTTCTTGTCCACCACGGCGCACATGATGCCGGTGATGTAGTCGATGACTACGAAAGCCAGAAGCGCGTAAAGCAAGCCGTCACATCCTCCCAAGAACCATCCGAGCCAGCCGCCGATACCGGCGAATACCACCTGAATGGTCGTCCAGAATTCTTTCATGTTGTTTGTCCTCCTTTGAAATTAAAAATGGGTATGAAAAAAGTGACGCCGGAGCGTCACACTTTTCCGATGGCATAGATTGATACCTTGTAGGTTGCCGATGGTACCGTATTTGGTCTTACGGCAAATATCTTTCCGGGGTTGGTCGTTGTAGACCAGCTACTCGAACTGCCTCGCTCCACAAACATGGCGTAATTGCTGTTCTCCGTGGAGATATGGACATGAGGAATTTCCGCGAAGGTAAACGGAAAATTAGGGAGCGCAATTGCGCCGCTCTCATAGAGCACGCCCCATGCCGTCGAAATGGCGGTCGTAAAGGAATACTGACCCCAACATTCCGCTGTACCGCTTTTCCATTTACGGTAATTCCAGATGCCGCTTGTCCCTTGCTGAATGACAAAATCCGCAAGGGGTGAGCCATCCACCCGCATATCCCCGGCAACATCCAGCATGGCTTGTGGCTCCGGCGTGTTGATGCCGACCTTCTTTTTCCGCAGTGCAATGAGGGGCGTACCCTGCGGAACAGTAAAATACAGATCCAGACTGCTCAAAGAATAGAGCTTGTCTTGGATCTGCAAATGGAAGTCGTAGGAACTGTTGGCACCCAGATTGCACAGTTCCAAATTGGAGTAGCTGAAAGAGGTTCCGCTTTTTGTCGTGCCGGAATAGATGCTGGTGTAGCTGCCGTAGCTGCTCTCACTGGTTTTCTTGTACCGATACCGCACATAAACCACGCTGTTTTTCTGCGTCCCGTCAACGGTCACAGCGGAAATAGAACCGCTGAATTTGAGCTGCATTTCCGCTTCAATGTCGTTGGTTCGTCGGAGCGTCACCGAGGATATCTTCGGCTTGGTGTACGGAATGACTGTCACCGTCCGTGAAGTTTCGGCGGTGTAGCCGCGGGAGTCCGTGACCGAGAGCGTGACCGTCACACTGCCGGACTTGGCGATCTTTCCGATCGTAATTGCAGCACCGGTCGAATTGGATGCGGATAAACCGTTGCAGGAAGCGGTATAGTTGGAAATGGACGCTCCGTTCTTCGCAGTCGCAGTTCCGGGGGTGACCTTGAGGGTTGAGTAGTCCTGTACGAACAGCTGATCGTTGCCCGTGAGGTTCTTTGTGGTCGTGTAGCTGTCGGCATAAGTGAATCCGCTTATGGTCGGAGCGGAATTGGTTGCCGTGGTCAGTACAGTGGCGGTTTTGCTTGAGGTGCTGCCGATCTGCGTAGACCCGCTGTAAGACGAAACCGCAAAGGTACCTGTGAACGACTTGATGGATGCCATAGCGTTCAACAGCGTGGTTCTCTGCGCCGATGTCAGCGTGACCGTGCGGTTCGCCGTGCCCTTCGACCAGGAAAGCCCGGAAATAGTCAGGATGGTCGTGCTGCCGTTTTTGAGCACCAGCGTATTGGTGTAGGAGGCTTCGTACACGGTCACATTGATGGTAATGGAAACCGTGGCATTGTCCGCCGTCACCGTGTTGACACTATTCACCACAGCACCGCCCAGCGTCTTGACCGTGGAACTGCCGGAAGTGCCGTAGACATGGTTGTACTGCCGCCTTGCTCTGACCCTCACCGTGTAGCTCGTGTTCGGCGAAAGCGAGGACAATGTTACGCTGGCGCTGGTGGATGCCGTCGTTGAGAACTGCGTCCAGCTCGAACCGCCGTTTGTGCTGTACTGCCAGATGTCCGCCGTGGCAGAGGATGTAGCGGAGATTTTGAACCCGTTTGCCGTGACATTCGATGTACTGAATGTAACTGTGGGAGCAGAGCGGTCAATGGTAGTCAGCGTCATGCTGCCGCCGTATTCCTGTGAACCGTAGATATAAACACGGGTCGAGAATCCGACCGCAATCGTTTTGCTGCCGTTGCTGTTGTGAGCTACAGTAATCGTGCCGCTGACAGAACCTTTCTTTGCCGGGAAAACACGGTCATCCCAATAGGTACGGTCCTTTGAATATACGGTCGTACCATTGATCGTTACAGTGGTCGTGTCAATGGTGTAGTAAGTGGATGCGCCACCGGTAGAGGTCAGCGTCCAGGAAAGTGTCGAGCTGTTACCGACCACATTCACGCTTTCTGAAATGTCCAGTTGAAGATAGCGCCCATCGTATGCCGCGCTTTTCCAAGTTGCCATAGCTTTCCCTCCTTAATCCAGAATGACGATGTTCAGCCCTTCGGACGCCGTCGGCATCGGGACAAACTTCGTTTTGCCCACGGTCAGCTCGCCATCTACCGTGGTTTTCTTAGTCTGCGTTTCGTCCTTGTTCAGGGTAAAGATCACCTCATCGTTGTAATAACCGGCGAACTCCGTGTTCGTGATGACCGTCCGCTGAGACGATGCGCTGTTGGATACCTCAATGCCCCGCTTGTCGATCTTGACCTCCTGCGTGTAGATCTCGTTGGGAGCAGGCGTCCACTTTCGGGGAATCGCTCCTTCGGAAATCATGATGTCGGCGAGATAAATGGACGCATCCCGACAGTAGCAGTAAATACGCAACGTGGGGTCGGTCACATCCGTGAGCGTTACGGAGTAATCCGTCCAGTCAAACGCCGTGGACTTATTGAACAGGTACTTGGTTTTGTTCCCGTTGTAGGTCACATAGAAATACCCGGACATGGTCGAGGTTTTCTTTGCCCGGACCGAGATAGTATAAGTGCCGGGGACTACCCCTCGGATGTACTGCGACAACGAGGAATAGGCTCCCAACACAAAGCAGGAGTCGGAAATGGTGTTGTTTTGCGTATCTGTGGAGGCATCCGTTTTCACCGTACCGGAGTAGCTCCAATCGTCCGTGATGCCGTTCAGCCCGGAAGAGTTCTGCACATAGTTGATGCCGCCGATGTACTGCTCCTGCATGGTGACGGACAGTCCATCCACGGTGTGTTCCAGCTCCGAAACACGGCTTTCGGAGTTCAGTACCCGTTCCTCCAGGACGCCCTGGTCGTTGGACACTGTTTCCACCGTTTCGGTGAGGGTCGCCACATAGCTGTTCAGCCCGTCGATGGTCTGCTGGAACTGTGCGTCCTTCTCGGTCAGAATGGAAATGGTGGTGCGGATCGTTTCAATGTCGTTCTGCACCACCCATTCATTTCCGTCCCATATCTTCGTTTCCGGCGGGGTCACGGAAGTATCCACCCAGAGCTGCCCCTCATAGGGGTTCTCCGGCGGCGTGTCCGAGGTGACCACATCGCAGAGACTGATAATCGTGAACTGTGCTGATGCGATCATCTCACCACCTCCTCAAAGCGCCACAACGACCATAAAGGTTGCCTTGGTATCCACATCGGTGCTGGACACCGACAGGGTCTTGCCGGTCTTGCTGCCGTTGGTACCCCAAGAGGTATCGACAACACCGTCTTTGTTGTACTTCGTCCAGGTGTAACTGCCGTTCCCGGCCGCATCCACCTCGGAGCCCGCCTGGTAGCAGACGGCGGTCAGCACGGTCGTGCCCTGACCGTTCTTGAACACATCGCCGCCCGTGGAGGTGACGATGATCTGCAACGGGTCGGAGTTGTCGATGAAGGTCGCCACATCGAAAAACTTCGTGTTATAAGAAGCGGATGCGGAATCCGTATCCTGGGCGCAGCACTTGAACACAGCGTAGCTGTCCACCGCTGCGGCGTAGACCGTGAGGGTATTGGTGGCCGTGCCGGTGTACTTGTCGGCAGCGTCCGAGAGCTTGCGCCAGCCGATGCCGAAGTCTGCATCATAGCCGGTGGAAGAAGTAGCGGTGACGGAAGCGTCCATGACCGCCCACTTGTAGCTGACCTTGGTGGCGTCCACCGTAGAGCCGCGCCACAGCTCTGCCTTGGCGGTCAGACTGGCGACCTCCTCGTTCTTGAACACATTTCCGTTGGGCGTAGTGACCAGCAGGTCAACGATGCCGGAGCCGTTGACCACACGGGAGAAGGAAATGGTCAGCGGATGGGTCAGCGACAGACCGGTGCTTTCGTCCTTGTAAGTGATGACACAGCGATAGTCGATGCCGGGCAGTTCCGCCATGACATTGGCCTTGACCGTGAGGATGTGACTCTTGGCACCGCTGAGGGCGTAGTTCGTGCCCGCGGTGATGGCGGTGTTGCTGTCACCCACATACCACTTGACCGAGGTGACATTGGCGGTGGCGATCTGGTCGGCAGTGGTGCCGATGACATACAGACTGGGTGTCAGAACGAGGTTCTTCGTTTTCCAGTCGGGGGTGTAACTGCCGTTGTCGGGGTTATACATCTGAGTCTTGGCGAGGTTCGAGCCGATGTACCCCGTCAGCGTCAGTGCGTCATTGTAGTCGATGATGGTAAACTGACCTTGTGCTTTGCTCATGTGAGAAGCCTCCTTTAAAGTTGTTGTATCAGGAACGGGCACTCTGCCGGTTCCTGTTGTGGGTTCTGCGGTTGCCATAATGAATTCCTCCGTTATAACAGGCTCTGCCTGGTCGTGGTGTCAATGAGGTCACAATAAAAAGTGGCGCGGACTTTGACATCCGCACCGGTAATGGCCACAGACTTTGCACCGCCGAAATGCTGTTCATTCCAGAGCTTGTCCGCTTCTGTGTCCTCCGACACCCTTGTCCAAATAAACTGATTGGCGTCCAGCGTGTCGGTGATGTCCTCGTCCCAGGAGTACACCTTGGCGGAAAGCAGCGTTTTCACATTGCCGTTCTTGAAGATGTTCCCGTTGGACGAGATAATGACCAGCCGGAGCATTTTCTGCTCCTCAATGGTGGTGATGCGGTCGCTGACCTCGGTGACCTCCTTGCTGGTGGCGTAGGCTCGAAGCACGACTTCGCCGCTCTCCAAGTCCCACCAGGACGAGCCATCCTGCGACTGGATAACACCGGCCTTGATGATGTTCGCTACCAAGGAGCCGGAGGTGATGAAGTCCGCGACGATCTGACCGTCTGCCGTGATGGCAGTTTCGTAGGGGCCGTTGTAGCCGTTATGGGAAAAGCCCAGGCCGCCCACATTCCAACGCCAGACATTTACGGCTTCGTCAATGGAGGGAGCGTCCAGAATGAGCAGCTCATAGGGCTGTCCGTTTTCCTCGGAAGTATGGATTACCACATAGCCGCCGCTTTGGCCGGTGATAAGCCCGGTGGCTTTACCGATGGCGGTTTGGAGCAGCTTTGGAAAGCGTCCCACCGTGGATTCCACCTTATCAACCGAGGACTGCACCTCGGAGATGGTGGTGATCATGCTGGATTTGCTTTGACCGAGGGAAATGCTCACATACCGTTCGGCAAGAGTGTCATACACGGTTTCAATGACCATAGCCGACACGCTGACACCCAGAAGCGAGTGCCGGATGGTGACGGTATCACAGAGATTGACCCGCTCCAAGAGTGCCGAATACTCCGGCTGTTTCCAGAGCGGCTCAAAGGACACCTTCACCGTGGGAATGGTCGCTCCCAGCGGATTGGCCTTGATGTAGCTGTTGGCTTTGGCTCTGAGGGCTTCTTCGGTCACAACTCCGTCAAACTGGTCGGAGAAATCCATGATGAGCGTTTTCGCCCGGACGATTTCCGAAGTCATAATGGGGAGCGTCACCTCTGGAAGCGTGACTACCGTTTCGGTGTCCGAGCCTTCCGGGGTGTACACGGCATACGGGAGCAATGCCGTATATACACCGCTGTTGTCCTCGTCCTGCTCCATGGCGGTGAGGTTCTTGCCGTATTCAATGACCACTCCGGTCTTCTGCCCACGGTGCGAATGGAACTTTACCGTGAAGTTGTCCCATTCAAACTCACCATACCATTTGGAGAGCATGGAACCTTCCGTGCCGCCAAGGCAGGCTCGGACACTTTTCGGTTGGGTGACGGAAAATGCCTTTGCATCCGAGTAGTCCGTCCAGCCGGTAAAGCGTGTATCTCCGGCAAGAAGCTGAGAGAGGATAAGCTGCGGAGAGCGGCTATCGGTACTGAACGGCAGCACCGGCACATTGGCAAGGTCATAAGAAATGTGCTGACCGTAGACGGTGACGATGCCGTTTAAGGGTTTCGTGATGCGGTAAATGCGGAATGCCTGGTCGGCGGCGGTGTCGTTGGGTTTTGCCTTGATGATGCACTCCTTGGTGATAAGCCCATAGTGCTGTCCACTGACCGGGTATTTGAGCAGGCACTCAAACACACCGTTTCGCTCTTCGCTGACTTCGCAGGAAATAGTGTCCGTCAGCACACCAAGACCGAATGAGGAAAAGTCCGCAGCGTTGGGCAAATAAAGCACCGGGATCATGAAAACCACCTCCTTTCGGGCAAAAAATACCACCGGGGATTTCTCCCTGGTGGTGTAATAAAAGTGATTCGTTTGTTGTTCGACAAACCGGAATTGCTCCAAGTTTTCTCGGCTGCACCTTCTTGCTCTTCGGACGAGGAGTCTCCCTCGTTCAAAGAACTCGGTCAAATTTCTGTTTAACGATTTCTTTTTCCTGTATTCTCTGTCCCACGGATTTCCTCATGATAGAAATAATCCACAATCACCGGATGTCCCTGCGGGACTCTGCCATAAGGCATTTCATTATCCACAAAGGGAC
>OCPY01001286.1_pt1 | contig 11812 bp, 10 predicted proteins | sample 1538821 | NCBI WGS metagenome assembly OCPY01 (sample SAMN04571728, study PRJEB22368) | human gut metagenome | biome: human gut; material: stool | host: Homo sapiens | place: Luxembourg | collected 2012-12-07 | reverse complement strand
GGGGATGGACGTATTTTAACGTTTCTTATTTTGAGGGAATCATGTATAATGGAAATGAAACATCAGTGACAAACTATGACATGGGAAAAGGAAGAGAAAACAATGAAACATAGAATAAAAATCCTGCTGCTTGCAGTTCTGATCGCAGCGCTCTGCAACTGTATGCTGATGATCGGGATGACCAAAACGAAAGAGAAGAATACCATTCCAAAAGATGCAAGCCTGATCTGCGAAGAAACCGTATCGCCGAACAAGGACTATATTACGGATGAAAAAGACCTGGTAAATTATACCGTGCGCGTTTATCAGGAAAAAAACAACGACATCATCGTCTACGCCGAATCCAACTCGCCGCTGTTCGATGAAGCACAGTACATAGTAACCTGCGACCACACGATCACCGCCGATGACATCCAGATCAAATGGACCACCCTCATGGGCAGCACCGAAGCGAGCGAGAAAGATGAGATCGGACTGGCACACGTTTCGATCTCAAAAGACGGGGAAGTGTTCAATGAAAAGACGATCAGCTTTGTGGCGAAAGCGGTGAATGCGGTTACGGATGTGATAGGGTAAAGAAAATAGGATAACAAAAAAAGAAACGAGCAACTCCCTCGGCTCCTGATGAGCTTACCGGACAAAAAACCCGTTTCTTTTTTTATGCTAAAATGACTTTCCTGTTTTGTCAAGAACCGCATAGCATTTTACATCGCCAAAATCGTGGCCACCAGTTTCTTGCACTGCACGAGCAGCGACGACGGAATCGCATACTCATCAAGTGAATGTGCGCCTGAGCCCTGGATGCCGAGGCTGCAGAGGGCGGGGATTCCGATGCGGGTGACGAAGGAAGTGTCGGAGCAGCCGCTCTGCTGGATGCCCTGCGGGATTGGTTCGCCGAGGAGTTTACAGCTTTCCTGGTAGAGGGAGAGGAGGTGGTCAGCGCCGTCGACCATTTCCATGGCTGGGTAGTAGCCGTTCTGTTCCATCGTGCAGCTTGTGCCCGGAACGGTGACGTGTTCGCAGAGATTTTTTAAGAAAGCGATGGCTTCCTCATACTGAGCATTTGCCGCATAGCGGATGCCGATGGAAAACTCACAGGAATCCGGGATAACGTTAGCGCCGATTCCGCCCGAAATGCGGCCGCAATTGAAGGAAAGATAGCCGAAAACGGAGCGGCTTTCAATCTCTGTAATCATGCGTGCCGCCTGCAGAATCGCACTCGCGCCTTTCTGCGGTTCCTTTCCGGCATGAGCAGCTTTTCCTTTTACTTTCACGCGGATGATCGCGCCGCCGCTTCTTCTCGTAGTCACTTCACCGTTGGTATAACTCGATTCCAGATTAAACGCCGCCTCACAGCCGCTGGCATATTGTTCGACAAGCTTTCCGGCCTCGCCGTGGGAAAACGCGTGGGCAACTTCCTCGTCACCAGTGAGAACCAGCTTGATCTGGCGGTCTTCATATCCGACAGCATTCAGCGCGCGGAGCGCAAACAGCGCAATGACATCGCCGCCCTTCATATCATAAACGCCAGGGCCGTACACGCGGTCATCCTTCACAAGAAACGGTTCCGGCCCAAATTTTCCGACCGCATGCACCGTATCCATATGTCCGAGCAGAAGAATCGGCTTCTTCTCCTGCGGCCGAGTCCATGCCGCAAACGTCGGACCGGCCTTCTCAAAATGATGAATCTCCCGCTCCATACCAAGCGCATCACAGTATGTATCAAGATGCGCCGCAATCCGCTCATTCGCCTCGCGATCAGCCGAAGGCGTTTCAATGGAGACAAGATTTTTCAGCAGCTCCATCATACTGTGTTCGTTTTTCTCGAGATAGGCAAATGCCTGTTCCGTTCTTTTAGCCATAAACATTCTCCATTTCTTATGTTTTATAAAGTGATTTTCATAATCCGTGCCGGCCGTCCCCTGCCGCCGCTGATTTTGCCGATCGTGGTCACACAGTTTTCCTGTTCCAGCCGCAGAATCAGCCGGTTGGCGCTCCGCTCCGTGATCCCCATATCTGCAGCGAGCTGTGCGGAAGTGATTACCTGATCATGTGACCGCAGAATCTCTTTCAGTTTTTCATACGTACTGCTGCTGATGTGAAGCCGGTGCAGAAGATACGCCGTGTGATCGGTCGGGTCATTGATCTTAATTTCGGTAAACTGATGCTCATCCTCCGCAATATAGTTCGCGCCGGAGCGGTCCGCGATCGAGTGGTTGAGCGCCATCGCCGCGCGGGATTTCGCCTCCATGGGAGTATCACCGTAGCCGATGCCGATCCACAGCCGGTTGTGCGGCGTCTGCTGTCCGTGAAACAGAATCTTCTGATATTCCCCGTTCTGAATAAATTCCCGCATCAGAACCGGACGGGATGACATGATATAAAAAATAGAAGCGCCCTCGGAGAACGCAGCAGCCCCCATGCGGTGGGCGGCAGAGTAGATCAGCTCGCGCATCTCATTCTGATAATGAATCTTCTCCCATTCCCGGAGCGAAAGATCCGTCTCCTGATCAAAGGAATAATCAAAATAGATCTGCACGGAAGCACTCTGCCCGCGGTTCTTCTGCGCCGTATTTTCCAGAAACTGAAGATGATAAACCTGTTCCAGAATTACATCCTCGGAAACCGAGATGCGGATGCAGGGAATGCCTTCTGCCGACAGTGCCTCATACGTTTTTTCCATGTTGGTAAAGCAGATTTTTGCCCCGTTGTGAAAATAGTTGTAACGGTGAAAATCCGTGAGGGCATCCTGAAAATCGCCCTGATCGGGAGAAGAGCCGTGTGCCACAAGGACGCGGCCATTGGAAATGCCGATCTCTTCCAGCGTTTCCTGCACAAGCTGTTCCTCATACATATCGATACTGATGACATCCGGCACGCAGGAATAACGGACAGCAGATTCCGCCAGCGCTTTTAAGATGGAAGCCTGATTGTGCGGAAGAAAGGTCCAGGGAACGTTTGGCTCCAGCCGCTTTAAAGCATAGTGATAGTTGGTCGGCCCAGTAAAAATAATGCCGGATACTTTCCCTTTCTGAAACTGGGCAGCCGCTTCCAGACCGTACCGGTAATCGTTGGAACGCCGGTAGACCACTTCAAGGTCTGGCATGCGCTTCTCCAGCGTTTTCTGAATCCTGTCGCAGATATGGTCAGAACCTGTTACGCCGATTTTCATATATAAAATTCCTTTCCGAGAATTAAAGACATAAAAATGAATTATGGCATAATTTTACACCTATTAAGGACGAAAGGCAAATGGTAAGATGTAGAAGAATTGTTTTTGAAAATTTTTTTCAAGAATGGAGAGTGGAAAAGAAATGAAAAATCAACGTATGTTAGATGAACTGACCGAATTGATGCGGATTGATGTGTCGAGCGGTCAGGAGACGGAGATTGCAGAGCATCTGGTGAAAAAACTGGAGCAGATGGGATTTGCGATTACGCGGGATGAGGCCGGGGCTACGTTTGGCGGCGTGTGCGGCAATATTCTGGCGGTTCGGGAAGGAGAGCGGGACGGTGTTGTCTGTTTCTGTTCCCATATGGACCGTGTGCCGGGCGGCATTGGAATCAAACCGGTGGAGGAGGATGGAATCCTTCGTTCTTCGGGCGACACGATTCTGGCGGCGGATGATCTGTCCGGTGTGGCAGCCATTTTAGAGGGCGTGCGTCAGGCGATTGAATCCGGGAAGGCGCTTCCGAAACTGGAGATCCTCTTTACGGTCGGCGAGGAGGCCGGTCTGTACGGTGCAAAAGCATTCGATGTAAGCCTGCTGACATCAAAAACGATGTATGTGCTCGACTCCCCGGGACGCATCGGCCGAATTGTAAATGGTGCGCCGGGCCGTGCCCTTCTGGAAGCACAGGTTTTCGGCAAGGCAGCCCATGCGGGAAATGAGCCGGAGAAAGGCATTGATGCGGCAAAAATTATGGCGGAAATGCTCGCAACGATGGAGACGGGAAGACTGGATGAAAATACAACGTCGAACTTTTCTCACCTCTGGTCCAAAACATGCGAGGCAATGAACGTTGTCTGCGACCACGCAATCCTGCGCGGAGAGATGCGGAGCCGGTCGGGAGAAAAACTCGACCGCTATGAAGCGTATTTCCAGTCGCACTGCCGTGAAATCGCAGAAAAGCGCGGTGCGCGTGTGGAATTTAAAAGAGAAAACACCTTCCTGCCGTTCTTCATCCCGGAGGATTCCGAGATGATTCAGATCGTCACGGAATCCCTGAAAGAGATGGGAATCGAACCGCAGATCAACGGCGGAGGCGGCGGTATGGACGGCAATATTTTCAATCAGAAGGGAATCACCTGTGTCGGTATCGCAACAGGATATTTCAAGAATCATTCGACCGAAGAATATCTGCATCTCGATGACTTCTATCATGCCGGAGAGCTTGTGGCGCGGATAATTGGAAGGATTGCATAAATATGCAAAATATAAAATAAAAACTGGATAAAACTTGCAAAATAAAAGAAAATTATGTATAATTTCAAATTAAAAAGAGCAAGGGAGAAAAAGAAATGGCTGAGATTTTAACAAACAACGCAATGTTCTCCAGCTTCATGATTGTTCTGATCGTGTTTGCACTTGGCGACATTGTCGGTAAAATTACAAAAGGAAAGCTGTCCGGAATGATGGTCGTCATGCTCCTGTTCCTGGTAGGCTTTCTGACGAAACTGATCCCGGCGGACATCATCGACCAGGGAGGCCTTACGGCGTTATCAAAACTGGCAATTGCGATGGTACTGTTCAACATGGGTACTACCCTGAACGTGAAACAGCTGATCGAGGAGTGGAGAACCGTATTAATGGCGGCACTCTGTATGCTGGCGTCCTGCCTTGTGATGTTTCTGGTATCCCCGATCATCGGATTTGACACTATGCTCGTCGGCATGCCGGTTATCAACGGTGCGGCAATGGCAACTTCGCTGATGGCAAGCGCCGCAGCAGAAAAAGGACTGGCAACGGCGGCAGCACTCTGTGCAGTCATCTATTCCGTACAGAAATTCGTCGGTGCGCCGATCGCATCTGCCATGGGTATCCGTTACGGAAAAAAACTGCTGAAAGCATACCGCGAGAATCCGGCGCAGTTTAAAAAGCAGGAGACCGGAAACGGTGCTTCCGCAAAAGTTTCCTTTGCAGATAAACACAAAGAATGGTATTCCGCCAACGTCATGATGGCGCTCGTTGCAGCCGGTTCCTGGGTTGCCCACATCCTTGGCGATCTGACTCCGATCAACTACAGCATCTGGGCGCTGCTTCTCGGCGTTGTCTGTGCCGCTTCCGGACTCGTTCCGACAAAACCGCTGCAGAAATCGAATTCCTACGGCCTTATGATGGTTGCTGTCTTTGGCTCCATCATCCCGTCTCTGGCGAAGGTTTCCTTAAGTGATCTCGGTACCATGGCATTCCAGACCATCGTTCTGTTTGCCGCGGCTCTGATCGGTGTTGCACTGGTTGGATGGGTTCTTCCGACCTGGAAACTTGTCGGCGACAAGGATCTGGCTGTCGGCATCGGTGTCGAGCAGTTCCTCGGATTCCCGAGCAACGTGGTCATCTGCCGCGAGGTCGGCGATGCGGTCGGAGAGACACCGGAGGAGAAAGCGTTTATCGAAGATACCTTAAACGTGCCGTATGTCGTGGGAGGAATTACGGTTATTACGGTTCTGTCCACAATGCTGGCTGGATTTGTTATCAATATGCTGTAAAATTTTAAAATCATAGGAAAACAAACATGACTTTGATGCAGAGGAAGAGTCCCCTGATCAAGGTCATGTTTTATGTTGGCATGCGGAGCAGTTCCCTCTGCATGAGACGATTAACTTTACGAGAAAAGAAAAAAATATCCCCCCACCCGGCTTGTGAGAGCTTGAAATATCAAATATAATGAACGAACAGTACATGGATCAGGCGCGCAGATCATGGGAGTACAAAGCAAAAAAGCGGTCAGTCCGGGTAAAAACGGTCTGAAAATGGGAGGAAAAGGATGAAAAAGAAAATATTATCTTTGATGCTGATGGTGTCTCTTGCAGCATCCCTTGCGGCATGCGGTCAGGACAGCGGGAAAAACAGCAACAATACAGATTTGTCGAAAACAGAGACGGAAGCTTCTTCCGGCCAGACAGGGGAGGAAGAGACGACCCTGGTTTACGGTTCTGCTGATTATACCAGGATTAATCCGGCGATGGATGAGCACGGTGAAATTAATCTGCTGCTGTTCAACGGACTGACCGCACACGATGCGGATGACAACATTGTTCCGGGTCTGGCAGAAAAATGGGAGTACGATGCAGAAACCTGCACCTACACCTTTCATATCCGGGACGGCATCCAATGGCATGATGGAGAAAAATTTACGGCGGACGATGTGAAATTCACCATCGAAGCGATCATGGATCCGGAAAACGGATCTGAAAATGCACCAAATTATGAGGATGTAGAAGAGATTACAGTTATAGATGACAGCACCGTTTCCTTCCGCCTTTCCGAGCCGAACGTGGCTTTCCTGGAATACATGACGATGGCCATCCTGCCGAAGCACCTGCTGGAAGGTGAAAACATGCAGGAATCGGATTTCTTCCGTGCACCGGTTGGAACCGGCCCGTATAAACTGGAGAGCTGGGACGAAGGCCAGTCGATTGTTCTGGTAAAAAATGAAGATTATTACCTTGGGGCACCAAAGATTGACAAGGTCATTTTCAAAATTGTACCAGATGATAATGCACAGGCGATGCAGCTGGAATCCGGCGAACTGGATCTGGCGCTGCTTGACCCGAAAAATGCGCAGAATTTCAAAGAAAAAGACGGTTTTACCTGCTACGATATGACAACGGCAGATTACCGCGGAATCTTATTTAACTTTGCGAATGATTACTGGACGAAAAACAGGGACATCATTCCGGCCGTCTGTTATTCGATTGACCGCCAGGCCATTATCGATTCTGTGCTTCTTGGCGAGGGAATGGCGGCATACAGTCCACTGCAGCGGAACATTTACAATAACGAAAACGTAGAACATTATGATTACAATCCGGAAAAAGCACAGGAAATTCTGGAAGCGGCCGGATGCACCAGAAACAGCGATGGTTTCTATGAGCGGGACGGCGAAGAAATCGGTTTTGTCATCAGCGTGATGTCCGGTGAGCAGGACCGCATTGATATTGCCCAGGCAGCAGCACAGCAGCTCCGGGAAACCGGAATCAACTGTACCGTAGAAATTCCGGCACAGATGGACTGGGGCGGACAGATGGCCTGCCTGATCGGCTGGGGAAGCCCGTTCGATGCGGACGATCATACATATAAGGTTTTCGGCACGGACAAAGGGGCAAATTATTCGAGCTATTCCAATGAAAAAGTAGATGAGTATCTGTCTCTTGCCCGTCAGAGTGACGATCCGGAAGTGCGGAAAGAATATTATGGAAAATTCCAGGAAGAACTGGCAGAAGATCCGGCCTATGCATTCATCTGTTATATTGATGCAAATTATGTGGCAGATTCCGGTATTCAGGGCATTTCCAAAGACACGGTGCTGGGCCACCACGGCGTTGGTATTTTCTGGAATATTCAGGACTGGACAATCGAAGAATAAAAATAAAAAGCAGACGAAGGAGGTATGGTTACCTCCTTTTTGTCTGTACAGGAGAAAAACGGAATGAAGGAACGATTAAAAGTGGAACATCTTTCCGTCAGCTTTTTTACGGATGAGGGGGAAGTACAGGCGGTCCGCGATGTCAGCTTTTCCCTGAATGCAGGTGAGGTGCTCGCTGTTGTAGGCGAGTCAGGCTGCGGAAAAAGTGTGCTCTGCAAAAGCATTATGAAGCTGCTGCCGGAGAATGCAAAGATCAAAAACGGAAAAATTCTGGTCAATGGAGAAGAAATTGCAGGATACGGGGAGCGAAGAATGCGGAAACTGCGGGGAAAACTGTTCTCGATGGTTTTCCAGAATCCGATGACTTCCTTAAATCCGACGATGACAGTCGGAGCGCAGATTGCAGAGGCAGTGCGGGCGCATCAGAAAGACATGGGAAAAGAAGAAGTGGAACAGAGAGTAACAGAACTGATGCAGCTGGTGGGAATCGAGCAGGCAGAAGAGCGGAAAAAGGCATATCCGTATCACTTTTCCGGCGGAATGCGGCAGCGGATCGTACTGGCGATTGCGCTGGCGGGCAATCCGGAAATTCTGTTTGCTGATGAGCCGACGACAGCGCTGGATGTGACGATTCAGGCACAGATTCTGGACCTGCTTCGGGAAATTCAGAAAAAACTGGGAACGGCGACGGTCTTTGTCACACATGACCTTGGCGTTGTAGCGCGGATCGCAGACCGGGTAGCTGTCATGTATGCGGGAAAAATAGTAGAGATTGGAACCGTGGATGAGATTTTCTATGATCCCCGTCATCCGTATACGTGGGGACTGCTGCGTTCCATACCGGCGTTTTCGAGGGGAAAAGAAAGCCTGCCGTCTATCCCGGGAATGCCGCCGTCTCTTCTCCATCCGCCGAAGGGCGATGCCTTTGCCAGCCGCAATGCTTATGCGCTGGAAATTGATTTTGAGGAGGAGCCGCCGATGTTCCGGGTCACAGACAGCCATTATGCGGCAACATGGCTGCTGGATGAGAGAGCACCGAAGGTTGTGCCGCCGATAGGAGGAAACACAGATGGAACATGAGATTTTGCTGGATGTGCGTCATCTGACCCATATTTTTCCACTGTCCCGGAAAACAGCAGTCAAGGCAGTCGATGATGTATCGTTTCAGATTCGAAGAGGAGAAATTTTTGGACTGGTAGGAGAATCCGGTTCCGGAAAATCTACCGCTGCACGCTGTGTGATGAATATTTATCAGCCATATGCCGGCCAGATTTATTATAAAGGGATTGATACCTGCGACAGAGGCCAATTCCGGAAAAATAAAAAAATGCTGCAGACGACACGCCAGATGATTTTTCAGGATTCCGGTTCCAGTCTGAATCAGAAGATGAAGGTCCGCGACATTATTGAGGAGCCGATGCGCGTGCAGAAAAATCCGGCCGCTGCGGGGAAGCTATGAGGAGGAAGCCAGATTCCAGATGAAATACGTGGGGCTGGATCCGGAATATCTGAAAAAATATCCGGGAGAATTGTCCGGCGGACAGCGGCAGCGCGTTGCGATTGCACGGGCACTGACGATGGAGCCGGAGCTTCTGGTGGCGGATGAACCGATTGCATCGCTGGACGCGTCGATACAGGCACAGATTGTGAATCTGTTCCGTCATCTGCAGAAGGAGCACGGTTTTTCGTTCCTGTTTATTGCGCATGATCTGGATATGGTCGAATTTCTGTGTGACAGAGTAGGTGTGATGTACCATGGAAAACTGGTGGAGACCGGCCCGGCGCGAGCCGTGTTTGAAAATCCGCTGCATCCATATACGAAAGCACTGATCGCGGCCATTCCGATTCCGGATCCGCGAAGGGAAAGAGCGAGAGCCGTACCGGATTTTTCCAATACAGAATTTTCCCGGACGGGAACACTGCGGGAAGTGGAAAAAGATCATTTTGTGCTGAGGGAGGCGATGCAGGATGAAAAGCCGGAACAGAGTGCTTTACTATGGAAAAAAAACAGCGGCATTTCTGGCAAGTGTTCTACTGCTGTCTGTGCTCGTATTTTATATTTCAAGGCTTGCGCCGGGAGATCCGCTGGTATCATATTACGGAGACCGCGTGGAAAAAATGACGCCCGAAGAAAGAGCGTGGGCCGAAGAAAAATTGGGACTGAAGGATCCCATTTCCGTACAGTATATCCGCTGGGCAGGCAATGCACTGCATGGGGATTTCGGAATTTCGTACAAATATAAAATGGATGTAACGCGCGTGATCGAGGGAAGAATTGGAAATACGCTGGTGCTTGGCGGCATTGGATTTCTGCTGATTTTCACCCTCGCGCTGCTTCTTGGAATTCTCTGTGCATGGAAGGAAGATACTTGGCTGGACCGCATCATCTGTAAGGTGGGAACCATCACGGGATGTATTCCGGAATTCTGGCTGTCGCTGCTTCTGATTCTTGTTTTTTCCATGCAGCTCAAATGGCTGCCGAGTTCCGGTGCCTACTCTGTTGGAAAACAGGCAGATTTTTCTGAACGTGTCTGTCATCTGATCCTGCCGATGACGGTCGTAGTGCTGAGTCATTTGTGGTATTACGCATACATGATCCGCAATAAAATTCTGGATGAAGTGCGGGAAGAGTATGTGCTTCTGGCAAGAGCCAAGGGGCTGAAACGAAAGACGGTTCTGTTCCGGCATTGCCTGCGGAATACGATTCCGTCGTATCTTGGCATCATGGCCATTTCTGTTCCGCATGTGCTGGGGGGAACCTATATTGTAGAAACGGTTTTCTCGTATCCCGGTATCGGAACGCTGGCGTATGAGAGCGCACGGTACAAAGATTACAATCTTCTGATGCTGCTTTGCCTGATGTCCGGAATCGTTGTGATTCTGTGCAATATGGCGGCACAGATCATCAACGAGAGAATTGATCCGCGGATGCGGGAGAAAGAAGCGGCAGAAACATCGGAGGTAATGATGCTGTGACAGAAAAAACACAATTATTTCAATTTGCAGGAGAGAGGCCTGCAGAAAAAACAGAAGCAGAAAAAAAGAAAAAATGGTATCAGGACCGGCCGGTGGCAGCAGAGCTTTTTCTGGGTCTTCTTGTGCTGGGCTGCCTTTTCTGTGGGCAGATTATGACGAAGGATCCCTCGTATATGGATCTGAAAAACTGTTCCGTCATGCCGTGCCGGGAATTTCTGTTTGGAACCGATACGATGGGAAGAGATATTTTCTCGATGATCTGGTACGGCGGCAGAATATCGCTGGCGATCGGTCTGCTTTCCCGCTGACTGCGCCGGTGCACATCCGTTCTCTTCGGCGCAGTCAGCGGATGTGCACCGGCGTGGCTGGACGCGCTTCTGATGCGGCTGACCGAGATCTTTTTGTCGGTGCCGAATCTTCTTCTTGTCATTTTTCTTCTGGCCGCTGCGGGAAAATCCAATGTGATTACGATTTCTGCCGTGATCGGAATGACAAGCTGGACAAGCATTGCAAAGGTTGTGCGGACCGAAGTACGGCAGATCCGGAACAGTGAATACGTGATTGCGTCGCGCTGTATGGGAGGCAGTTTTTTCTATATTTTATGGCACCATCTGGCACCGAACTTTTTTTCGTCTATTATGTTTATGGTGGTTATGAACATCCGGAGTGCGATTGTAGCAGAATCCACACTGAGTTTTATGGGAATCGGTCTTCCGCTGGAGGTGATTTCCTGGGGCAGCATGCTGTCACTTTCGGAAAAAGCGCTGATGACAAAGGCATGGTGGATCATTCTGATCCCGGGTGTTTTTCTGATTGTGACGCTGCTTAGTTTTACAAGCATTGGAAATTATCTGCGGAAGCAGGCAAACAGAAAACAGAGAAATCTGTGAGCTGTTCAGAGAGGCTGCGGTCTGTGGGGAATCCCTGCAGACTGCAGCTTTTTTGTCTTGCAATCAAATACAGGGATTGCTATAGTGAAAAGCAGAAAGAGTATTTTTAATACCTAAAAAACAGCGGGAGGAGAAGGAAATGCTGAAGAGTCAGGAAATGCGGAAACTTGCACCGGAGATGGATCCGCTCCGGATTGGAACAGGATGGAAAAAAGAGGATCTTGAAAAACCGCAGATTATGGTGGAGAGTACGTACGGGGACAGCCACCCGGGAAGTGGCCACTTAAATCTGCTGGTCGAGGAAGTGCGGAAAGGCGTTGCGGAAGCGGGGGGCTTCGGGGCGCGGTATTTCTGCA
>OCPY01001270.1_pt1 | contig 11932 bp, 7 predicted proteins | sample 1538821 | NCBI WGS metagenome assembly OCPY01 (sample SAMN04571728, study PRJEB22368) | human gut metagenome | biome: human gut; material: stool | host: Homo sapiens | place: Luxembourg | collected 2012-12-07 | reverse complement strand
TATGTCATCCTGCTCACCCTGCTCATCGTCCTTCCGCTGGGCGTGGGCGCGGCAGTTTACCTCACGGAGTACGCCTCCAACCGGAAGCTCATTGAGGTCATCGAGTTCACGAATGAGACGCTGGCGGGAATCCCCAGCATCATCTACGGCCTCGTGGGTATGCTGGTCTTCGCCCAGACAATGGGCTTTAAGACCTGCCTGCTCTCCGGCAGCCTGACGCTGGTGGTCATGAACCTGCCCACCATCATCCGCACCACGCAGGAGTCCCTCAAAACGGTGCCGCAGGGCTACCGGGAGGGCGCTCTGGGCCTCGGCGCGGGCAAGTGGCACATCATCCGCACCATCGTGCTGCCCTGCAGCATCGACGGCATCGTCACCGGCTGCATCCTGGCCGTGGGCCGTATCGTGGGTGAGAGCGCGGCCCTGCTCTTCACCGCCGGTGCGGCGGAAGTTATTGCAGGCAGCATCGCCAAGGCTTACACATCCAACGGCGCGACCCTCTCCGTCCTGCTCTATCTGCGGGCCTTCGAGGACGGCGACTTCGCCTCCGCCTGGGGCATCGGCGCAGTGCTGCTGGTTCTGGTGCTTCTCATCGACCTCGCAGCTCGTCTGGCAAAAACAAAGCTCAAACAGAAACAGTAAGGGGTATTTTATGGACAACAATATGCCGGTCATCTCGGCAAAAAATCTGAACCTCTGGTACGGCGACTTCAAGGCCCTCAAGGGCATCTCGCTGGACGTGGGCGAACAGGAGATCACTGCCCTCATCGGCCCCTCGGGCTGCGGCAAATCCACCTTCCTCAAGACCCTGAACCGGATGAACGACCTTGTGCCGAACGTCCGCATCGAGGGCGACGTCCGGCTCCGGGGCGAGGATATTTTCTCAAAGGAGATGCAGCTGACCGACCTGCGCCGCCGCGTGGGCATGGTCTTCCAGAAGGCGAACCCCTTCCCCATGAGCATCTACGACAATATTACTTACGGCCCCAGGCTCCACGGCGTCCGCAATAAGGCGGAGCTGGATGAGCTGGTGGAAAGCTCCCTGCGGGGCGCTGCCCTCTGGGACGAGGTGAAAGACCGCCTGAAAAAGAGCGCGTTGGGCCTATCCGGCGGCCAGCAGCAGCGCCTGTGCATCGCCCGGGCTCTGGCTGTCAAGCCCGAAGTCCTGCTGATGGACGAACCCACCAGCGCCCTCGATCCCGGCTCCACCATGAAGGTGGAAGAGCTGATGAGCGAGCTGAAAAAGAACTACACCGTCGTCATCGTCACCCACAACATGCAGCAGGCGGCCCGTATCAGCGACCGCACGGCCTTCTTCCTGCTGGGTGAGCTGGTGGAGTGCGGCCCCACGAGCGAAATTTTCAGCACCCCGAAGGATAAGCGCACCGAGGACTACATCTCGGGCCGCTTCGGTTAAAAAGGAGGGTTTGCGATATGAGCACACGCACACAGTACGAAGCCGACCTCGCGGCCCTGAAGGGATCGCTGGCCAAGATGAGCCAGCTCTCTGCCGACGCGGTGGAAGATGCGCTGGAAGCCCTCTGCACGGCGGACGCCGAGGAAGCAAAGGGCATCATCAAGGGCGACACCGAGGTCAACCGGATGGAGCGGGACATCGAGCACCGCTGCATGACCCTGCTGCTGCGTCAGCAGCCGGTGGCAAGTGATCTGCGCTTTATCTCTGCTGCCATGAAAGTGGTGACAGACGTGGAGCGCATCGGTGACCATGCCGCCGACATCGCGGAGATCGTCCCCCATCTGGCCGGCGCCCGCAAGGCGGGCGACCCCGCCGTGAGCAGGAGCATTGAGATGGGCCGTAAAGCCCACAAGATGCTGCAGGACGCCATGAGCGCCTTTGCGGCAGAAGATGAGGCGGCGGCAAAAGCCGTCATCGACGCCGACGACGCCGTGGACTACGACTTCAACACCATCAAGCGGATGCTGGCGGCGGAGATCGCCGCCGACCCCGGCAAAGTGGACGCCGCGCTGGATGTGCTGATGGTCATCAAGTACCTCGAGCGCATCGGCGACCACGCCGTGAACATCGCCGAGTGGGTGGAGTTCCTGCGCACGGGCCGGTATCACCACGAGAAGATGTTCTGAGTTCTGTTTTCCTCTTTTTCTTTTCCTGAAAAGCTGCTGTCCGAGGCGGGCGGCAGCTTTTGCTTTATCGAAACCCCGTCTGAAAAATTTTGGAGTTTTTTCTTGTCTTATGCAATTTCCGGCCCGGATGCGCCGTATTATAAGCAGAAGCCTCCCAACAGAGGGACGCTTATGAGACCTGAGCGCGGCCCGGCTCCGACATCCCCCATGTCCCCGGCTGCGCCGCAACGGAGGATACCTATGAGCATCAAGAAATTCCCGCTGGAAGCCTACGGCGCGGCCGTCAGCCGCGAAGAGCTGGTGCAGGCGGCTTTGGATGAGATCACCAAGAATTACCGTGAGGCCAGCCTCTCCAATGTGGCCCGCAGTTACGGCGTCTCTCTGGCCTATGTCAGTGAGTGCGTCCGGGCGCAGACAGGCCGTACTTATAAGGAATTGCTCCAGAAGCACCGGATGGAGACTGCCGCCCGCCTGCTGCGCCGCAGCGACTGGAACATCCAGCAGATCATCACCTACGTCGGCTACGAGAACACCAGCTATTTCTACCGCCTGTTCCACGAGCGGTACGGCCAGAGCCCCCGTGAGTACCGTCAGAGCCGCGCGGCCCGCACCCGCACACTGGCCTGACCTTTGAGCACACCGCGAAAAAAGACGTCCCGTGTCTGCGGGACGTCTTTTGATGTCTTAAGATGGAAAAACGATGCAGAGTGTGTTACAATAAAAGCCAGACCTGAAAAAATGCGGGAGTGCGCCGCGGCGCACGGAAAGAGAAGGTGGAAACGGAATGTTTCGTGGAGCACGGCGCTCTGATTTGGAGCAAATTTTAGAGATCTATGCCCATGCCCGGAAAGCAATGGCGGATTCGGGCAACCCGACCCAGTGGGGCGACAGCTATCCGCCGCAGGAGATGCTGGAAGAAGACATCGACTCCAACCGGCTGTTCGTCTATACGGTGAACGGCTGTCTCGAGGCGGTGTTTGCCTTCATCCTCGGGCCGGACCCCACCTACGCGAAAATCGAAGACGGCCAGTGGCTCAACGATGAGGTGCCTTACGGCACCATCCACCGGCTGGCCTCGGCGGGTGACCGCAGGGGCGTGGCGTCTGAGGTCATCGCATGGTGCCTCGAACACTGCGAGAGCCTGCGGGCCGACACCCACGCCGACAACAAGATCATGCAGCATCTTCTCGAGAAGAACGGTTTTGCCCGCTGCGGCATCATCCATGTGGAAGACGGCACGCCCCGCGTCGCCTATCAGAAGCTGTCGGCCACCGTACACATGCAGGAAGAATAAGGAGGGACTGGCATGAAGATCACACAGGTAAAGCTGGGCCGCATCTCGACCCCGCTCCGCGTCCCCTTCAAGACAGCGCTGCGCACCGTGAGCAGCGTGGAGGACGTCATCGTTGAGCTGCACACCGACACCGGCGCGGTGGGCTACGGTGAGGCACCTCCCACCGGCGTCATCACCGGCGACACCACCGGTGCCATCATCGGCGCCATCCGCGACCACATCGCCCCGGCCATCCTGGGCCGCGACCTCGACGAGTTCGAGGATCTGACCGCCGCCGTGCAGAAGGCCCTGGTCCACAACACCAGCGCCAAGGCTGCCGTGGATATGGCCCTGTGGGACCTGCTGGGCCAGAAGTACAGCGCCCCGGTCTACCGGATGCTGGGCGGCGCGCGCAGCAATATCGTGACGGACATCACCATCAGCGTCAACCCGCCCGAGGAGATGGCCCGGGACGCCCGCACCGCCATCCAGCGCGGTTACGACTGCCTGAAGGTCAAGGTGGGCATCGACCCGGAATTGGACGTGGCCCGTCTGGCCGCCGTCCGCGAGGCCGTGGGCAAGGACGTCAAGCTCCGCATCGACGCCAATCAGGCGTGGAATGCAAAGCAGGCTGTCCGCATCCTCGACCAGATGCAGGAGAAGGGCCTGGACATCGAGTTCGTCGAGCAGCCTGTCCCGGCGGCTGACCTCGAGGGGATGCAGTACGTCACCCGCCACGCCAGCGTGCCGGTACTGGCCGATGAGAGCGTGTTCAGCCCGGCGGACGCCCTGCGCATCATGCAGACCGGCGCAGCCGATTTCGTGAACATCAAGCTGATGAAGTGCGGCGGCATCACCAACGCCCTCCGCATCGCCTCGGCGGCAGAGGTCTACGGCGTGGAGTGCATGATCGGCTGTATGCTGGAAGCCAAGATCTCGGTCAACGCAGCCGTGGAGCTGGCCTGCGCCAAGAAGATCATCACCAAAGTGGACTTGGACGGCCCGGTGCTCTGCAGCGAGGACCACATCCTCGGCGGCGCGGTCTTCGACGAGAAGAATATCACCGTCTCGGATGCACCCGGCATGGGCATCCAGGGTTTCGTCCCCGGCAAAGTGACCTATCTGGACGACTGAAAAATCAGAGAAAATAAATAAGAATGACTACCCCCGGCAGACAAACTCTGCCGGGGGATTTTTCTGCCCTAAGCGGTGAAATATTTTAGTTGTGTATTTCTGCGGCGCACACATAAGGCGGCGCGGAGGAAGGCCGAAAACGAAAAAATCTGCCGAAGCAGCCCGAAAAATTCACTGAAAACCTTTGACTTTTCTTCCGTGTGTGCTATAATAACAACTGTCTTCGGGTAAGAGACAGGAAAAGTGTGCGTCGAGGACGCACAAATACAGAGGAGTGTTTTATATGATGAATGGTGCAAAAGCCATTGCGAAGAAGTACAATGAGGTCAGCCTCATCCTTCGCATCGTCGTCGGTCTGGTCATCGGCGCGGTGCTGGCGCTTGCGGTGCCGGGTGCAGGCTGGGTCGGCGAGCTGGGCAGCCTGTTCGTCGGCGCACTGAAGGGCATTGCTCCGGTGCTGGTGTTCGTCATCGTGGCGAGCGCACTGGCACAGGGCAGCTCCAAGCTGGACCGCCGCTTCGGTACGGTCATCTGGCTGTACATGCTCACCACCTTCCTTGCGGCTGCGATCGCTTCGATCACCAGCTTCATGTTCCCTGTGTCGGTCGTTCTGGCAGACGCTGCCCAGTCGGACGTGGTGCCGCAGGGTCTGGGCGAGGTGCTGAGCACCCTGCTCACCAACTTCGTCGCCAACCCTGTCAGCTCTCTGATGAGCGGCAACTACATCGGCATCCTGTTCTGGGCCTGCATGTTCGGCCTTGCCATGAAGAACATCGGCTCTGACACCACCAAGAAGTTCCTTGCCGATACAGCCGACGCTGTGTCGCAGGTGGTGCGCTGGATCATCAATCTGGCTCCCTTCGGCATCATGGGTCTGGTGTACACCAACGTGGCCGGTAACGGTCTGGCCATCTTTACCCAGTACGGCAAGCTGCTGGCTCTGCTGGTGGGTACCATGCTCTTCATGGCGTTCATCGTTTCGCCCTTTATCATGTTCATCTATCTGCGCTGCAACCCGTATCCGCTGGTGTTCCGCTGCCTGAAGGAGTCCGGCCTGACCGCTTTCTTCACCCGCAGCTCTGCGGCCAACATCCCCGTCAACATGGCCCTGTGCGAGAAGCTGGGCCTCGATAAGGATATGTATTCCGTTTCCATCCCTCTGGGCGCTACCATCAATATGGATGGTGCGGCTATCACCATCACCATCATGACGCTGGCTGCGGCCAACACGCTGGGCATCCCCGTGACCCTGCCTGCCGCCATCGTCCTGAGCGCCATGTCCGCTCTGGGTGCCTGCGGTGCTTCCGGCGTGGCCGGCGGCTCTCTGCTGCTCATCCCCATGGCCTGCTCCCTGTTTGGCATCTCCAACGATGTGGCCATGCAGATGGTCGGTGTCGGCTTCATGATCGGCGTGATCCAGGACTCTGTGGAGACTGCGCTGAACTCCGCCGGCGACGTGGAGTTCGCCGCGACCGCCGAGTATCATCAGTGGCTCAAGCAGGGCAAGCCCCTGCCGGACTTCCTGAAGTAATTGCCTTCCTTCTTTCTTCGTGTATGTTCATAACGCAGAGCGAAAGCCCTGAAAAAAGACCAGCATTGCATCCGCAACGCTGGTCTTTTTTGCGTGTGTAAGGGATCAGAAGAAGAACCCGAAAATCAGGCGAAGCTTAGAACGGGAAAAGGTCCTTGACCTTGTTCCATACCGCTTTCAGGCCGGAGCCGGAAGCGGAGAAAACGCCGTTGGTCGTCAGCTGGATATCGCTGAAGGTGACATTTGCATTGCGTGCCACATAGAAGCCGACATAGATGTAATCGGAATCAATGGCGGTCAGTGCGTAGTCGAAGCCTGTGGAAGCCGTCTCGTTGTCGCCGTAGATCAGAGTGAAACCGTCTGCCGTGCCGATGAGCTTCAGGTCAACGGTGTCGCCTGCACCGTACTTGACAGTCGCAGCCGGGCCGTCGTACAACTCACCGCTCTTGCGGCCGAAGCAGTTGATCGCACCCTGATTCCGGGTGCCGACGGCGACATAATCGCCGATGGGGTCGGAGATGCTGGTATCAACATACATCTCATCACGGGCCATCAGGCCGAAGGAGACCTGATTGTTTTTTGCCAGTGAGTTGACGGTGGCCTTTGCGGTCAGAGTGAAGTTGGTGCCTGCAGGCAGCTTGACGTAGTACATCATCAGGCCGTCCACCGTGGACGCGATCTTACCGCGGTTGTTGGTGACGCCGAGGGTGATGTTTTGGCCGTCAACTGTTGCGGTGAAATCGCCGCCGGAGATTTTATCATTGCCGCCGACATTGCCGAAGACGGAACCATTCCAGACGGTGCCGTTGGCGTCGGTAAAGGCCGGCCAGAGCGTGCTGTTCTCGGTGGGAGAGACATAGCTGGAAGGAACGTAATCCGGGTTTGCGGCATCGCCGTAGAACTGCTTGTAGGTGGGCTTTTCCTTGTGTTTGCTGTACGCGCCCAGCGGCGTGTCGATGGTGAGCTGGTCGATGAGCCATGCGTTCAGCTTTGCACCATAGCTGTTGGTGTGGGTCAAGTCAAGACCGGTGGGAACCAGATTGCCCTTTTTGCCTTCTTTTGCGCCGGTAAAGCTGTGGGTGTACTGAGCCTTTTTGCCCATCGTGATGTTCTCGTTGATGGTGGCATCGGTCAGATCCACGCAGATGAGGTGCAGCTCGCTGCACATATCACGGATGGCCTGTGCGTAATAGCCGCCCTCATAGACGGTGTCGCCAATGGTGACGGTCTGGGTCTTGTGGCCGGAAGCACTGTCGTAGCTGGCCTTGGTGTTCTCGTTCGTCAGGCGCGCAATAGGCGTGCAGACGACCGGGATGACACCGCGCTCCAGAGCAGGCTGGATGTAGTTGACATAGAGGCTGTTGGCAAAGGAGCCTTCGGTTTTGTAGTCGCCGTTGGGGTTGGTGTAACGGGCAGGCTCGGTCTTCTCGTCATTGTGGCCGAAGCCGATGATGAGGAACTTGTCGCCGGAAGCGTCGCCCAGAGCCGGAACGGTATCGGAACCGTTCATCAGGGTATTGTAGCTGCTCATGCCGGTAAAGTCCTTGCTGGACGCACCGGAGACAGCCAGATTGTAGACATCTGCGTTGAAGTAGTTCGCAATCTCCTCACCGTAGCCTTCACGCGGCAGATAATAGCTGTCGTCGAAAGCGGAAACGGTGGAGTCGCCGACGACCCAGATGGTCGCCTTGGCCGCCTCGGGCTGACCCCATGCGGAACCGCGTGCGCCTGCATCGGTGGCGGCCAGACCCTCAGCGGTCAGCAGGAGCAGGCCGTGCATATTGATGCTGCCGTCTGCGTTCCGGGTCGGAGCAACGGAGGTGTCGAGGCTCTCAAACCAGCTCTCCTTCACCGTGACGGTGTTGGTGGATTTGTTGTGGCTGGTCTGGGTTTCGGAATCCCAGTAGAAGTTGTTCGGGCCGTAGACAGCGGTGCTGCTCTGGCTCTGGAGGGCCAGCTGCTCCTTGCCGTCGGTACCCTTGCGGAAGGAGATGACACCGTCGGCGGCATAGTCGGTCACAGCGGACTTGTTGCCGGTGTAGAGCGCGACGTTATAGCCCTCGTTGTTGTAGGAAGTGGAGCTGTAGACCTTGACGTCCGGGCAGGAGTTGGAGTCGATGCCCTTGGCGGCGTTGTCGTAGGAGATGGAGTTGAGGAGCTTGTGGTTGCCGGGCAGATTGGTGCCGCCCATCTTGAAGCCGTTGCCGTTGCCTGCCGCGATGGTGACAGCAACATTGCTGAAGCTCAGGTTGCCGTCGTCGTCACAGGTGACGGTCGGGAACTGGAGCGACTGCTTCTTGACCGGCTCTGCAGCCAGCATCAGATAACCGTTCTTGTAGGCGACGCAGTTCTGGATGGTGACCGCGCCGATGGAACCGGTTGCAGCCTTTGCGAAGAGATCCCAGCCGTCATCGGCGTTGTAAGCAGCGATGCAGCCGTCGAAGACGTTGCCCTCGCCGGTGGTCAGTTTGGCGGCAAAGCCGTCGGCGTCTTCCATCGCGCGGTCTGCGTTGTTCATGGAGGTGCAGTTCTTGATGGTGTTGTGGCTGGGCCACAGAGCCTTGTTATCAGTGGACAGGCCGGAGACCTGCAGGCCGGTGTTGCCGTTGTTGTAGAAATTCATCTGCTCGAGGACGCAGTAGCTGCCAGCCAGCTGCATACCCTTCGCGCCGTCTGCGGTGTTGGTGATGTTGATCTTGCTGATGTTCCAGTAATTGCCCCAGACACTGAAACCAGTGCCGACGCCGCCGAAGTCCAGCGTTGCGTACTTGCCGTCAGCAGTCGTCATGGTTATGGGAGCTTCTGCGGTGCCGTCGCGGCCGCGCTCGACTTTCAGCTCACCGGTCAGATGGTAGGTGCCGCTTTCCAGCTGGATGGTCTGGCCTGCTGCGGCGTAGTTCAGCGCGGTCTGAATGTCAACTGCGTCTTCCGCACGGGTGCCATTGTTAGCTGCGCTGCCGTCCGGGGTGACGACGATGATGCCGTTCGCGCCCAGAGTACGGAGCGAAACCTTCTTCTCGATAGCAGCGGAATCGTAGCTGCTCAGCTTTTCGTACGCGCTGATGGCGTAGTTTTTGTCCGGGGTGAACTTGACCTTAAAGGTGGTATCGCCGGTCACGGCGTAGCTCTTGGAGAAGGGCTCACCTGCCTTGATGTCCACATTTTTGTCCACGACCACACCGTTTGCGGAGACGGTCGCTTTGCCGTCGGCGTTGGCCTTGAACACCAGTTCATAGCTGTCACCGGTGCAGGTGGCAGGGCTGGTGATCTGGTAAACGGGGGCAACATAGCTGGTAGGCTGGAGCGTCCACTCGGAAGCGTTCCACGTGCTCGTGGTGTAGGTGATGTTGGAGAAGGTCACGTTCATGCCGCGCGCCGCCGCAAAGCCCAGATAAGCTTTGTTGGCTTCCTGCACGGTCATGGGGTCGTCCAGCTCTGCGTACTTGGAGACGCTGGAAGCGGTGCTGTCCTTCGCCGAGATGTACAAGGTCGAAGAGCCGACGACGTCGCCGGTCGAGCCGTCGGCGTTGATGGCGTACTGGGTGGCGACGTAGCTGTTGCTGGTCTTGGCAAGGCTCACACGGTAGGTGTCGCCCTGCTTGATGGCCTGCGAGCTGAACGCCGCACGATTCGACTTGACGTCGTTGGAAGCAGCCGTCTCGTTGGAGATGATGCCGGTGTAGCTGCGGACGCCCACAGCGTCTTTGATCTCAACACCGTCCAGAGGGAGCTTGGTGCCGACGACAGAAATTTGATTCGAGAAATAGCTGCCGGAGCCGCTGATGCTGTCGCGCACCATGAGGGCAAATCCCTCCTGACCGTCCGGAGCCGGGTTCACATAATCGATGGTGACATCGGCCTGCAGATAGAAGTTCTGGGTGGTCGGGTCGATGGTGGTGTAGTAGAAGGACAGGCCGTCTGCCGGGGAGTCCGCGACGAACTTGCCGCCCTTCTTGTCGATGGTGCCATCATCTTTGATGGTGCAGGAGTTGAGGGTGACCTTGCCGTTGATGTCCGCGCCATCTGCGATGGTGTTGACTCCTGCTGCAGTGGAGGTGCCGAAGGCTTTGAACTGCCAGTCGCCCGATGCGGAGGAAGACCCCTCCGCAAACGCGGCCAGCGGTGTCATGCCCAGAAGCATCGCGCCTGCCAGCAGTCCGGCCACGGTGCGCCGGATGCTTTGCTTTGCGTTTCTCATAGAAACTCTCCTTTTCCTGCCGCCCTGCCGGAAAGCGCAATCTCCCCGTTGCGGTTGCGACACAATGTTGTATTCTAGTTTACATGATTCCTGCAACTTTACAAGATTTAATTGAAGATCGCGGGCAATTTCGGCGTTTGAAATAAACTTTTTAGGATTTTTTTGGAAGAAACGCCGAAATACGTCAGGGAGAAAGCAAACGAAAAACCTCTCCGTCATGGCTTCGCAATGCCACCTCTCCTACGGAGGAGAGGCTTTGACAGAGAGAAAAACTTTCTCTTTTTGCCAGAGGCTCCCCCTATCAGGGGAACTGGCGAGCGTAAGCTCGACTGAGAGGCTTGATGACAGCAATTCAACTTTTTAATGCAACAGCAACAGCGTTGAATTGCATATCGAAAAGATGTTGTTTGGATGCTGCACCAATTTCTTGACTTGCGATAAAGGCAGCGAGAACCTGTTACTCCAGCACCTTGGCTTTCTGCAGAGCGGTGATGATGAGGGGGATGAGCACCAGCTGTGCGATGATGCCCGGCACAGCGGTGAAGAGCGTACCGGACAGGAAGGCCGAGAACGGCGGACCGCGCCCCAAACGAGGCGTCCGGCCACCATGGCTGCCGCGAGGGTGGCGTAGGTCATGGGCAGGGTGTGCTTCACCCGGCGGTAGAGCCAGCCGGACACAGCGCCGTAAGCTGCCAGCTCAAAAGCCATCGAAATGGCGATGGGGAACATCGGGGGCATCCCGAAGAGCACCGAACGGAGCAGCGGGGCCGCAAAGCCCACAGCCAGACCCCAAGGTCCGCCCAGCACGAAGCCGCAGAGCAGGATGGGGAAATGCATCGGGCAGAGCATATTGCCTACCTGCGGCAGATGGCCCGTCACCATGGGCAGCACGAAGGCCAGCGCCAGAAAGAGTGCGGCCAGCACGACATTGCGGGCCGGAGAAGAGTTTTTGGTTTTCATCTGTTTCCTCCTGTGACTGCGCCGCAGAAAAACAAAAAAAGGGGCCTGCCAGTCGGCTTGCAAGCCAACGGCAGACCCCTTCATGGCGTCTGTTTCAAAAATGCGGCGGCTGAAAATAGTGTAAGGCGGGCTTCGGCCCGCAGGCCCGGCTTCCTGCCGGAAATCGTGAAAATTATAGCAGAGTGCCGCAGGATTTGTCAAGACAGCCCCCGGACAGGCTGCAAATTGACCAAAAAAGAAAGCGTTTGGAGCAGTTTTTGACCGCCTGTGTACATTTTGCTGAAAGAAGCTTGACCTTTTTGCACAGAATAGATAATATAAACTTGAATTATAGCGCAATGGGGCGGCGGGAGCTGTGCCTTGCGCGGCTGTATACTTGCAACTTCTGAGGTTCATACGGGAGGACCATCATGACAAATGCAGAAAAGCTTACCCTTGCCAAGCACGCCTGTCACATCCGCATGGGCGTGATCGAGGGAACTCACAGCGCCAAGTGCGGCCATCCGGGCGGCAGTCTGGACATCGCCGAGGTGCTGTCTTATCTCTACTTCGTGGATATGAACATCGACCCCAAGGAGCCGAAAAAGCCGGACCGCGACCGCTTCGTGCTGTCCAAGGGCCATGCAGCTCCGGCACTTTACGCCACGCTGGCCGAGCGCGGGTTCTTCCCGGTGGAAGACCTCAAGACCCTGCGCAAGATCGGCAGCTACCTGCAGGGCCACCCCAACATGAA
>OCPY01001269.1_pt1 | contig 11956 bp, 8 predicted proteins | sample 1538821 | NCBI WGS metagenome assembly OCPY01 (sample SAMN04571728, study PRJEB22368) | human gut metagenome | biome: human gut; material: stool | host: Homo sapiens | place: Luxembourg | collected 2012-12-07 | reverse complement strand
CGCGGTCGGCGCAAGCCGACCGGATAAATTTTGAGCGGAGCTCAAAATTTGGACATCCCTCCTATTCGACCACGCCCCCATCGCATTCAGCATCAACCCGGATCCCCTAACATGGAACCTATGACCGTACCCAGTCCCGACCGTTTGCCGAGCAATAGGGTCGCAATCGGCGCCGAACATGTACTATGTACGGGCATTGTCTAAACCCGTAACTCAAAGGACCCCATCTTGCCCGTTGCCGCCGCTATGATCGTTACCGCACACGCCTCGGATGCCATGGTTGCCATCCCGTTTTGGCTCGAGATGTTCGCCGTCGTCGCGGCATCGATCTCGGGCGTGTTGGTCGCACGCGAGCACAAACTCGACCTGGTGGGCGCCATCGCGCTCGCCGTGGTCTGTGGACTGGGCGGCGGTCTTTTGCGCGATATGACGCTGCAGGTGGGCAACGTCTACATCCTCAACCAACCGATGGCGCTCCCGCTCTCCATCGCCACCGCGGCCATCATCTACATCTTCCCGGCAATCGTCGACAAGCCCGAAAAGCTCATTCCCCTGCTCGATATCATCTCGGTGGGTATTTATGCGGCAACCGGCGCAGACAAGGCGCTGGTCTACGGCTTTGCGCCGGCGGTGTGCATCATGATGGGCTTTTTTACCGCGGTGGGCGGCGGCATGCTGCGAGATGGTTTTATGGGTGTGGTGCCGGGTATCTTCCAGCGCACCAACTTCTATGCCATCGCGGCCATCGCCGGATCGGCAAGCTATGTTTGCCTTGTCATGAGCGGCTTGGTCAGCAATGTCGTCGCACTGGTCGTTTGCGTCGTGGTGACCATGGGACTACGCTGGCTGTCGCTGCGCTTTGATATCAAAAGCCCCACCGAGGATGACATCGCACGCTTTTTGCACCGCAAAAAGTAGGTGGCGCGGGCTCATCCCTCGAAATGCAACCGAGAGGTTCTTTTAGAGCGCCCACGCGTTGGGTACCCTGTTAGGTGCATGTCGAGCATCTGACGAAGGATTCACTATGCCCTGTAATCAATTCCCGTCGACCCAGCGCCGTAAAGCGTGGGGCCGCATCACGATCTTATTCGCGCTCATCGCTCTAGCGGTCACCGCACTTCCCACGGCGTCGTTCGCCGGCACGGACACCGCAGGCAACGTACTTGCGACCGACAATGACGCCAATTCGTCCGGCGTCGAAGGTGACCTGTACTGGGCAGGTCAGGCCCTCAACTTGGACGATGCGTCCATCGGCCGCGACATAATTGCAGCAGGCGAGAGCCTCTCCATCCGCGACTGCACGGTGGGCGGCGCCGTCCGCTTGGCGGCACGCACTATCGATATCGCCAAGACCACGGTTGATGGCAGCGTCACGGTCGTCGGTCAGCACGTTGTGCTCAATTCCGACAGCACCGCCAACTGTTTTTACGCGATAGGCGAGACGGTTGCCCTGCGCGGCTCTACCAAGTCGGCAGCGCTTGCGGGCGACACGGTGACCATCGATGGCACCGTCGAGGGCGATGTCGAGGTTTGGGCCGACAAGCTCATCCTGGGCAAGAACGCCCACATCACCGGCACCGTGAACGCGCACGTCTCCGAGGACCCCGAGCGTGCCGCAGGAGCCGAGGTAGGCGCGCTCAAGATCGACCGCACCGAGAACGAGGATACTTCCACCGTTAACGATGTCATCGGCGGTATCGTCGCCGCGGCACTCTCGACCTGCTTTGTCGCTCTGCTGCTCGAGCTCGTCTTTCCGCGCGCGACCGCCAGCGCCGCCGGCATGCTCCACCAGCGCCCCATGCCCCTGTGGGTGAGCGGTCTTCTGGGCACGATTGCTATCGTCCCCGCCGTCCTACTGCTAATTATCTCTATCGCTGGTCTGTCGCTTGCCGGAGCCCTCTTGTGCGGCGTTATCGGCATCGCGTTGGTGTCGAGTGCCTTTGCGGGGTGCGCGATCTCCCGCATGGTCGGACACAACCAAAACCGCTACGCCATGGCAGCCGTGGGCGGCGTAATCGCAGGCGCCCTCACGGGGCTTCCCCTCGTAGGTGACTTCATCAGCGGCGTAGCCTTTGTCTTTATGCTCGGCTACGTTATCCAGATCATCTGGCGCAACGCCCACCTCAAGCCGCAGCAGCCGGCTAACATGCCAGGACTCCCCACCGCTTAGCCACCAACCACCACAAAGGTGCCAGGTTACTTTGCACCAACAAACGAAGCGGGGCACTCGGTCATGTCGACCGGGTGCCCCGCTTTTCTTGGAGGGTTCTCTAGTAACTTTTTCAAAACCAATGATCATCAGGTCGGTAGGCCTGTGCGTCACTCGCTACGGAGGCAGTACGCCATTGAGCAAGAAGGGCAATTATTTTTCACGGCGACCTCCTCCCCGCTTGATGACGAGCGCGACAACAATAGCCGCCACTCCGATGGCAGCCAAAACCGCCACCAGTACCAACGTTCTATCTCCCGTCGAGGGCATAAAGCCTCGACCTGCTTCTTTGCTTGGGGTGTTGAGCACCGACAGCTCAATCGAACCCGTCCTGGCATCGGCGGTATCAACCCGCAGAGGGTTTTCGACCGATACGGTCACCTTGGGCTTCGCGGTCGCCACTTGTTTAACGTCCAGACCCTCAGCCGTAACCGTCACCGCACGCTTGCCCTCAAAGGCGGTGTAGCCCTTGGGTGCCGCGATTTCCTCGACGGTATAGACACCCGCGTCCACACCGCTCAATTCCACATGGCCATCCGCGTCCGTGGTGATGCACGCGTCGGCATCCGTCGACCACGAGCCGTCAGTCGTTAGGATGCGACCGCGGTCGTCGATGATGCGCAGTTTGGCACCCGCGAGCGGCTTATCGTCTGAGCTTGAGCGCTTGATCAGACTGAGTCCCCAGGTGTAGGCGCACGCGTCATCGCTCGGCGTGCGGGTAAAGCCGGCGTCGCCGGACTGGTCGGCGAGGGGAGAGCGCGGGTAGCGCAGGTACACCTCGTTGGGGTTGCCCTTGGTAGCGCCTTGATTGCAGTTGGCCCCCAACGGCGCATTGTAGACAGCGATCACGCGGGCGCCAGCGGTGAAGGCGTCGGCCCCGCCGAGCGCGGCGACCAGGTCGCCGGTGCGCACAGTGAAGGCATTGCCCTCGATCGAGACCTTGCACTGTGAAGTAATGTCTGTCCACCCTTTAGCCGGCGTCGAGCTGGCGTTGCCGCCCTCACATGCGACGGCGTCGAAGCCGCCGTCCGCGCCCGTCGCCACGTACACGCGCATGCTCGCGGCGACCTTGGAGGGGTCGAGTCCCGCGCCCATGGCGTCGACGAACCGCACCGTATAGGTATCGTAGGCCGTGAGCCCCGCCGGGACCGTGGCCGAGAGGCGCCAGTACAGGTCGTCGGCGACCGTGGCGTCGGCGGCCTTCTGCCAGGCGGCGGTGCTGTCCTCCAGCACGTGCTTGGACACCTTGGGCGTCGCCGCCTTGGGCTTGACGATGACGGCGCTGCCGCCCACTAGGGCCATGATCGGCGCGGTGCCGGCCTCGCCCTGGGCGATGGCGTCGTCGTCGGCAACGATGAGCCAGTAGCCACAGGGCAGCTCGGCCGCCGTGCCCGCGTTAAGGGCCACAGAAGTTGCGTCGGCATTGCAAATCGCACGGGCGAGCTTTGCCGTCAGTGCGGTCGTCATATGCCCGTCGGCATTCATCCATTCAGCAGCCTCTTGCGCCGTCGATGCCGAGCTATCGAGCCCCGCATCATGAAGCACCGGAAGAACGGCTTGACGAACCACGCCATTCGCCCACGTTACGTCAGTTGCAATTTTCTGGCCAGCATCGTCATCGTCGACAACGGTCGCCGAAAAGAGTTGGTACGCGTCGTAACGCGTCGCGACTGTACCGTCCACCGTAATGGCTCCGGTATCGGCAGCACGGGCCGCCCCAGGAGCAATCGCGAAAGACAGAATAGCGACCATGATTATCGTCGCGACAGCCAACAAGCTGCGGCTAAGCCTACTCATGGCGATCACCTCGATCCAGATCGCGATGGCGACGAGCATGCATCCACGTCGCGGCGAAGCACAGCAACGAAGCGCCAGCAAGATATGTCATAGTCAAGCCAGCCCCGCCCGCCTCAGGAAGCGTGGTCGAGTACTTGTTGGTAAAGGTCGGTGGGGTCGTGGTAAAGGTCGGCGGGGTCGTGGGGTCAGCGGGGGCGTAAGTGACCTTGGTATCGAGCTGCTTCTTACCGTTAGTCACCTCAACTTTGACGTTGTACACAGCCCCATCGTAGGTGATGTGGTCCTTGACGCCATTCACAGCGTCCTTGGGAACGACCTCGGAGATGGTGTAAGTGTAGGTACCGGCTTTGTTGCACTCAACGCTAAAGGAAATGCTACCGTCGGCACCGTTCGTTACAGTCTTGAGCACCCTACCCTTGTCATCCTTAAGTTCAAACGAGAACTGCCCCGCCCTGAATGTTCCACCTTCGAGCACCTTCTGCGCCTTGATATCCACAGAGCCCATTAGGCGATTGTCGTAGATCCAGATCTCGTCCTTTTTGTCATCGCCGATGATTTCGGAGTCTTTGACGATGCTCTTCGCTTTATTGAGCTCAGTTTGATACTTCTCATCGTCAGCATTGCCCTTAAGCATGATCCACGTGGGCGCCGCCGCGTCATAGCCGTCAGGCGCTTTCGTCTCCACGAGCTGGTAGAGCACGCAATTTACCATCGCCTTGTCTTCTGCGCCAAACGAGATTTTGCCGTTGGCGTCGGTGGGGGCGGTTTCAAACTCAGTCCTTGCATTCTCGATACCCACCGTTGCAACCTGGTCCATATTCACGCTGTAGAGCGTAAACCTCGCATGCTCGAGCGTCGCACCGACCTGCTGGGCGTCGTACTTGGTCATCGTGATGCCGTAGCCGTTGCCACCTGCGCTGGCGGACGCATTTTGAATCTTCCATTTTTGCTCGTCGATCGCCGAGCCCTCCGTCACCCCCGTAAGCTCGGCGGTGTTGGAAAGGGACACCTCTTCGCCGGGGTTTCCGGTCGGGATAACCTCGTACTCAACCTTGAGGTATTTCTTGTCGGGCACATTAAGCGTCAACTTCGTGCGTACGCCAGTTTTGTCTGAGACCTGCTCCATCTTCGACGAATAGTCCTTCTGAGACAGCGCAACCCAGCCACCGTTCACGCGCTCATAGACCTTAAGCGTCGACGGCACCAGCGTGCATTTGGCATCCATGGTATCGACGAGCTCAAGGAAGTCGGTGCCATTTTTAAGGGCAACGGCAGACTCGTTAACAAAAATGGTGTATTTGATGCAGTTGCTATTGGCAACCTGCTCGCCAGACTTTTTGATGACGTTGTTCTTAATGGTGACGTCACCTTTACCGGAATCGAACTTTTTAACTCCTGACCCCGCGCTGGCCTTGTTGGTGAACTTCACCTCGTTTGTGGAGGTATCGAGCTCACCGCGCTTGACCGCCGTCTTGTACGTGAGCTTTGCGTAGCCGGCATAGTCGCCGAGATCTGTCGTAGGGATGGAGAAGGTGACCGTGTTGCCGTTGCTGCTAACGTTGTCGGCGGCGAGCTTCTGATCCGTAACGACCTCCTTGGCCTCGCCTCCGCGCCCAAGCCCCGCATGTAGATCGTAGGGGTTCTGCACGATCGTGTACTTTGCGGAACCCGCGACATAGCTCATCCCGTCCGGAATGGTATCGATGATGTTCAGCGGCACGCGGCCGAGCTTTCCAGCTCCATAACAATCTCCTGCCGCGGTCTTCTGGCGATTCGCGTACACCGTCCAGTCGACGACCCAGGCTCCCTTCTCGTTCGAGCCGTCAACGGCACTCCAGTCGAAGTCCTCGTTCCAAGTTACCTTCGCCTCAGCTTTCGGCTTCTCGACCGCGGGCGTCGTTTCCTTGTTGACGACATACATTGGGCTATCGGTGTAGTACGGCCAACCACCATTCTGCCCCGGCACCGTAACAGATGCGAAGTTCGAGTACCAGCCCGGCAGCGCATCAGAAGTGGTGGTGTACGTGATGTCGGCGTAATCCTCGTTCGCGAGAGCCGCCTTCACCTTGTCGTTAATGTTTATGTCGAGGTTGAAGTTTCTTTTGTGCCCATCCTTCTGTACGACGTTATTTCCATCTTTCAACTCATTTGTCGTCAGCTTCCAGCCGTCACCTACGAACTAGCTCAGTTTTGCCAATCTTGATCTTTATTGAGTTGACATCAACACCGATATCTTGTTTCCACGCCGATTGAAACGTATCCTTCACCGTCACCTTATCAAGGTTGGCCGCATTGACAATAGCTTTCAGCGCCACGCGCGTCTTCCACTTCGCCTCGCCAGTTGTTGCAGCGTTCTCTCGACCCACGAGTTCCTTGGTGATCGGTGTGTCCACCAACTGCGGCGTAAACTCACCTTTACCAGTGCCGGAAACGGAACCATCGTGCTCGATCGTTGCGCTGTTGCGCACGGTGTCGTACGAACCCGTTTCATTCATCTTGGTGTGATAAACAATGCGATAGGTGATGTACTTATCCTCAAGGTTGTCCGAGAACTTGTAGGTAAAGGATTTCTTAGACTGATCGAGCTCACCGGTGGCAAGAACAGTCGACCCAGAGCTGCCTTTATAAACCGTATAGTTCCCCGCATACGTCTGCTTATCGTCCAGCGTGTCGGTGAACACATAACCGCTCATGTCGGCCTTGAGCTCGCCTTGGTTGAGTGTGACCGTCCACGTGATGTCGGACGGCGTACTATTGCGGTCGCTAGACTTGCCAATCATGTCGTAACGAAAGGGGCTGGGGGCAAACGTAACCGTGCCGTTCTGGCGATCGTTGGTACCGCCCCACCCCCACGACGCCGTGTTCTTGGATGCTTCCTGCTTGTCGATAAATTCACCGTTGCTCGCAGAAACGCCGCTTTTCAGCACCGTTTCATACGTAATCTTATGGTCTCCCTGGGAAAGGTTGCCCAAGCTGTCGAGGAGCGCGGTCTGGCCGTCGATCTTCGGCTGTGGATTGAGCTTCTCTCCGTCGAGCATAAAGCTGTCGTTCACAAATTCAAAGTTCTCGCCCAGCGTATCGGTTAACTTGACGTTCGTGGCATATGACTCGACGGTGAGTTTAACGGTCCAGGTAACCTTGGCCACGCCGTCTGCTCCCTGGGAGAAGGTCCCCGACTTCCCTCCCGTTACTTTGCCGTCCTTGGTAGGAATCTCGACCGCTCCCGCACCAGGGAACACGACAGATGCGTTGCCACCAGAACCGATACCCTTGTTTTTAAGCTGGAACGAGAAGTTTGCCGTAACATAAATGTTCGCAGGGTTTTTTTCGAGCCATGCCTTGTCGAACGTAAAGAAGGCCTTGTTGTCTTCGATCTTCCATGTACCGGCTTTTACAGCGTCAGCACCAGGCCCATCCCTAAAATCGCCGCCATCATTGTTGCCGACGTCAATGGTGTCAGGGAATTTGTAAACGGCAACATTGTTCCCAGATGCAGGCGCCTCACCAGTCTTGAATTTTGCCGAGAAAGCCCCGTAAAGGGTTGATACAGAGGTCACGGCACCTTCTAGCTTCTGAGTGCGATTCTCATCGGCATACAGCCCAACCGTAACGTCCGCCGTCTTCTCATCAATCACAATCGGCGTCGGCGTCGTCGCATCCTCGGCGCGCACGGGGGCTGCGCCGTGAAAAACTGCAGCGGTAAGGCTAATCAAAATGAAGACCAGGGCCGCCATACCCAGCGACCGCGAGCGGTGTGCGTTCATAGTTGTCCCTTAATTCCTACAACACGGTGTGGAATACGGCGAATCGTCGGATCGAACACAAGCCCCAACATCTACGAGAACCTACCTAGCGCATTGCAAGAACCCATTGGGGGCAACTTCTAAGACGGTTCGTCTATGCCACATGCATAAAATACAATATAGATACCAGTCATGTAAACCGCAGGTAAAGAGGTATTTTAATTTAATACCAGCTGATATTTAACTGTTAACGGTTTTGTATCAAAGCGGTTATATCCTGTGGAATTATGTATATGTTTAAACAACTTAACTTTGATCGGCAAGCCGACGGGGGGTAACCGCCCCCGCTGTGGTGCAGACGAACCTGTCCCCCTTGCACAAGAAAGGGCGCCGACCATTGCGGTCGACGCCCTTTCTTGTTAGACGCTATAAAGCCCAGCGCTTATTTGTTGACCTGGCCAGCGCGGACGGCAGCCTTCTTGCGGTCGGTGGCGTTGAGCAGACGCTTGCGCAGGCGGATGTTCTTGGGAGTGATCTCGACCAACTCATCGTCGGCGATGTACTCCAGCGCCTCCTCCAGCGAGAAGGTGCGGGGCGGCACCAGCTGGACGGAGATATCGGAGGTCGAGGAACGCTGGTTGCCCAGGTTCTTGGTACGGGCGATGTTGACGACCATGTCGCCAGCCTTGCTGCGCTCGCCCACGATCATGCCCTCATAGCACTCGGTGCCCGGCTCAACAAACAGCTGGCCGCGCTCCTGCAGCGTACCTAGAGCGTAGGCAACGGCCTTCTCGGTGGTCATGGAGATCATGGCGCCGTTCTGACGGTTACCGATCTCACCAGCGTAAGGACCATACTCCAGGAAGGTGTGGTAGAACACGCCCTCGCCGTGGGTGACGTTCATGATGCGGTTCTTAAGACCCATGATGCCGCGGGTCGGAATCTTAAACTCGAGGTGCGTCACGATGCCCGAGGTATCCATGCTCGTCATGATGCCGCCGGAGGTACCGAAGACCTCAACGACCTTGCCTGAGTACTCGTCCGGGCACTCGACTACGGCCTGCTCGACAGGCTCCATCTTGTTGCCGTTCTCGTCCTTCTTAAACAGAACGCGGGGACGGCCGACCTGGAACTCAAAGCCCTCGCGGCGCATGGACTCCATCAGGACGGACAGGTGCAGGATGCCGCGTCCCGAGACCTCGACGCCGCTCTTGTCCTCGAGCTCCTCGATCTTCATGGTCACGTTGTTCTCGGCCTCGTTGAACAGGCGCTCCTTGAGCTGACGGGCACCCACGATGTCGCCGTCGCGGCCGACGAGCGGGGAGGTCGAAGCCTCAAAGACGATGGACAGGGTCGGCGGGTCGATCTCGATGGGCTCGAGCTCGACGGGGTTCTCGGGATCGGTGTAGACATCGCCGATATCGGTGCGGTCGATGCCCACGACGGCAGCGATGTCGCCAGCGCCGACTTCCTGGCACTCGGTACGGCCCAGGTAGTCGAAGGTAAAGAGCTGCTTGACGGTAGCGGTGGCGCTGGAGCCGTCGTTCTTCACAACCAGGATCTGGTCGCCCTGGTGGATGGCGCCGGAGTACACGCGACCGATGCCGATACGGCCAACGAAGTTGGAGTGGTCGATGGTCACGCACTGCATGGCCAGCGGGGCGTTCTCGTCAACCTCGGGCGCGGGCATGTCGTCGATAATCATATCGAGCAGCGGATACATGTCCATGTTGCCGTCGTTAGGATCAAGGCGGGCAAAGCCATTCATGGCGCTGGCGTAGACCACGTGCTCCATGGCGAACTCAAGCTGGTCGTCGGTGGCGCCCAGGTCGGCCATAAGGTCGAGGCAGTCGTTGTAGGCCTTCTCGGGGTTAGCACCCGGACGATCGATCTTGTTGATGACGATCATGATCTTAAGGCCGGTGTCGATAGCGTGACGCAGCACGAAGCGGGTCTGGGGCATGGGGCCCTCAAAGGCGTCGACCAGCAGCAGGGCGCCGTCGGCCATACGCAGCACGCGCTCGACCTCGCCGCCAAAGTCGGCGTGGCCCGGGGTGTCGATGACGTTGATCTTAACGTCCTTGTACTCGATAGAGATGTTCTTGGCGAGAATCGTAATGCCGCGCTCGCGCTCCTGGTCGTTGGAATCCAGGACGCGGTCCTCGACCTGCTGGTTGGCACGGAAGGCGTCCGTGGCACGCAGGAGCTTATCGACCATCGTCGTCTTGCCGTGGTCGACGTGGGCGATGATGGCGATGTTCCTCAGATTGTCTACGCGCATGTAGTTCCCCTATCTTCTATCCATATACAAACGGCACGCGTATGCGACCCGCCCAGCGATGCAACGCTCAGCGGGAATATTGAGCCTTTTACCGAAAACTCGTTTATTTTAGCGATTTTAGATGAGAGGGGTTTCCTCACCTGCAGGTTCAGGGTCGCTCCACATAAAACCATCGCCGGCGCCCATGCCCTCATACAGCACATATGCCGAAAAACCACTCTCGAGCGTGGTTTCGAAGAAGCTCACGAGCAGAGCATCGTGATAGCCGCCGTCAATCTCGACGCAGCCGGTGTAGCCGATGGCATAGCGGGCGATACGGCCCAGGCCCTCGTCCTTAAGACCCATCTTGTGCTCGGAGATAAAGTTGGTGGCCGCCTCCAGGCACGCCTCTTCGCCGTCCTCGTCGAGCGCCGCCAGATATCGGTTGGAAGCAGCGTCCTCGATCGCCACAACTACGCCCGGATTCTCGCCGGCGGCAAGGTCGTCCAAGAACGCACCAATCAGGTCACACACCATGGCGTCGAGCTCGGCGGAGACGTTACCGGCGTCCTGCATATCCTGTGCCATCTTTAGACCTTCCCATCGAGTCCGGCGTCGTTACAGTTCCTGTGCCTCGGCGGCGATCCTGGCGGCAGCGTCGCGGGCGCGCATCATATCCATCGCGCGCTTGTCGAGCACCTTGATCTGACTGGTCAGCATTACCGCGTCGACCACACCCCAGATCACCAGGCCCGTAGAGATCGAAAACCCAAGCGCACCAACTGTACCACGAAGGCGTGAACAGATTGCCGCGACAAGGGCGGAGATAACAACCATCTTGATAAACGAGCCGCGGCGTTCGCGAAGCGTGCGGGCCTGCGTCACATAGGCAATGCGCGCCGCCTCAGAAGCCTCAGAGCGCATCTGGGCCTCGCGCGCGATAGCCGCTGCCTCGGCCGACATGCCGCCGGCCATCAGCGAACGCTCCACAACCTGGCCGCCCCGCATTTAGAAATCATCAGGGGAGAGCGTATGGACGAACTCGTCGAACTTCTCGAACTCCTGCTCGTCGTCGACTTCCTCGGCGTGGGTAGAAACAGTGCCCAGGCGATTCATGATGTCATCCTCCACAAACATGGGAGCATTGCTGCGCACGGCAAGGGCAATGGCATCGCTGGGGCGGGCATCGATCTTGCGCTCCTCGCCATCGGCCAGCACGACGATCGTCGCGTAGAACACCGGCGGCTCGGCGCGAACGATCTCGATGCGCTCGAGCTTGGCGCCCAGGGCGTCAACGGTATCGAGCAGCAGGTCATGGGTAATCGGGCGCTCGGCGCGGCCGCTATCGATGCCACGGCTAATGGCAGCAGCCTCAAACGAACCAGTCTGAATGGAAAGGGAACGCAACGGCGCGGGCGAGTCCGATTTGCCGCAGCGCTCGCGAAGCACGATAAGCGATGGCACGGGACCGGCGGCCATGACGATGGTCTCTATGTCGACACGAACCATGGAACACCTCCGGTACGTAGCGGTTAACACGCGGCAGGGTCGCCGCATTGAATAGCTATACTACCCAATCTTTCGCACAGCACACAAAACCAAAATGAGATTTATCACAGACAAGAAAAAAGCCCCGAGGCAACGCCTCAGGGCTCTTCACAGTTTTGATGGTGGACCTGACAAGATTCGAACTTGTGACCTCCCGGTTATCAGCCGGACGCTCTAACCAACTGAGCTACAGGTCCATCATGGTGGAGGTTAGGGGGATCGAACCCCTGACCTCAGGCTTGCAAAGCCCGCGCTCTCCCAGCTGAGCTAAACCCCCACGGAGACAGTAATAAACACCCCAGCGGCGACTCGGCTCTCGCTGGGGTGTTTATTGCGAAAGAAAGTGGTGGACCTGACAAGATTCGAACTTGTGACCTCCCGGTTATCAGCCGGACGCTC
>OCPY01001256.1_pt1 | contig 12073 bp, 9 predicted proteins | sample 1538821 | NCBI WGS metagenome assembly OCPY01 (sample SAMN04571728, study PRJEB22368) | human gut metagenome | biome: human gut; material: stool | host: Homo sapiens | place: Luxembourg | collected 2012-12-07 | reverse complement strand
TATAGGTTTGTTCGCCTGCATTTTTGTACTGTTGTCATTCATTGCATACAACATTGTAAAATGGGACGGCATCAAAAAGTTTGCAACAAATCTTCTTCGCACAGGCATCTACTCATTGATTGCAATCGGACTTACTGCGTTTTTCCTGTTGCCGGCATTCTTCGGTCTGCAAAACACAAACGCATCGGGGGCAACTTTCCCGACAACCTTTGCAATCAATATAGGCTCGACAAATGACCTTATGGGTGTGCTTGAGGCAATCAGAAAGATTCTTTCCAATTTCATAACATTTGCCGCTCCTGCAATTAAAGAGGCTGACGCATTGCCTAACATTGCCTGCGGTACACTTTCTCTTGTACTCGGAATTCTTTTCTTCACAAGCAAGAAAATTTCGCTCAAAGAGAAAATCGTTGACGGCTGCCTTATCGGTTTTATGATTATCAGCTGTATCATCAGACAGCTTGACTACATCTGGCACGGTTTCCACTTTACAAATATGATTCCGTACCGTTTCAGCTATCTTATCAGCTTTGTACTTGTTATTATGGCATTCAGAGCTTTTATGCTCCTTGAATCAAGCTCTTGCTGGGATGTTATTCTTGCCGCACTTTTTGTTGCACTTGTTATCATCTTCGGTATCGGCACACAGGAGACTTATGCGCTTGTCGGCACGGCAGTTATTGCGACTGTAATCTGCGTTCTGCTTTTCCTCTATACAAAGAGAATTGTTCCGAAACAGGTTCTTTTGATTGTATTCGGCGTAATCATAATAGGTGAGAGTGCCGCCGCAGGTTATATCGGTGTTAAGACAACAACTGTAACGGGTACTTACGATTAACCGAGAGGCGAGGAAAGTACTGCACAGGTAATTGACTATATGGACAGCCTTGAAAGCAACACAACCGAAATGTGGAGAGCGGAGATGACATCAACTCAGACGCTTAACGATGCGGCTCTCAACCACTACAACGGACTTTCAATGTTCAACTCAATGGCTAATGTTGATATGACCGTGCTGTTTGAAAACTTTGGCATGATGGGTTGGAAGAGCGGTAACCGCTACACCTATGCCGAGGGTTCACCGGTTACAAATCTCTTTATGAATCTTAAATATCTTATTGCCCGTGACAATATCTATATGAACACCTATGACCTTACAGAGGTTTACGGTGTCGGTAATGTAAAGCTTTTGCAGAACAATCACTATCTGCCGATGGGCTTTATGACAAACTCCGCACTTGCAAGCTGGCAGGTTGATGAAAATGAAGATCAGTTCAATCCGTTTGACAAACAGAATGAATTTTTCAAACTTGCAACAGGCATTAAGGATGATGTTTACACTCCGCTTGATGTTGTTTCACAGGGACACACAGACTACAATCAGTTCCCCGTAAATAAGACAGGTTACGGACGATATTCATTCAGCTGTACCGATACAACAGTTACTCCGCATGTAAAGTGGAATTACGAAGCACCTAAGGACGGCTTGTATCTTATGTATGCGGATATTTCGGGCGGTGACGATGTTACCGTTATGATTAACGATGTTGCCCAGAGCAAGACCTACGGTATGGGCAGAAGCTATATTGCCTGCATCGGCCAATGCAAAAAGGGTGACAAGATTTCCGTTTATTCAAATCTCCAGCAGGGACAGTCGGGTTCTGCAATGGTATTTGTTGATGTTCTGAATCAGGATGTCTTTGAAGAAGGTTACAATAAGCTTTCAAAGAGCGTAATGACAACAACAAAGCTTACAGGCAGTTCTATGGAGGGAACAATCAATGCACAGGAAAACGGATTGTTCTACACCTCTGTTCCGTATGAAGAAGGCTGGAAGGCATATGTTGACGGCAAGGAGGTAACAATTACTCCTGTTGGCAACGCACTCGTTGCATTCAATCTTGACAAGGGTGAGCATACAATCAAGCTTGAGTATTATCCAAAGGGATTTGCAATAGGCTTGACCGTGACAATCATATGTGCCGCAACCTTTGCGTTCCTCTGTGTATGGACATATATCATCAAAAAACGCAGAAAAAAGAAAGGCGATATTTCTGAAAATCCCGAAGAAGTTCAGATTAACGCTGAATAATAGAATTAAATATCTTTAAACATTACCGCCGTACAGCAAATAATCTGTACGGCGGTTTTTGTTGTAAAACAATTACAATACTATGCCCGGGTGCAATAATTTTCTATATCATACTGCCTTTACTTATCTCCCGATTTTGTACACAGGGCGGCGATAAGTCCGAAAACTATTGCGGCGGAGATTCCTGCGGCGGCGCTTGTAAGACCTCCTGTAAGAATTCCGAGTGCGCCGTCCTGAGCGAGCGCCTTTCGCACGCCCTCGCTCATAAGAAAACCAAATCCGCTGATCGGCACACTTGCGCCGGCACCCGCAAAATCAACAAGCGGTTTGTACAGTCCGATTGCCCCCAGAATTACGCCTGCGACAACAAAGCCCGTAAGTATTCTTGCGGCAATGAGAATCTGACCTGCCACGCAGATCAGTCCGCCAACCCAGAATGCATTTACATATTGCATACTGACACTTCCTTTGTTTTGTCATTATCAATAAATATTGTTCCGAGTTTTTGGTGAATAATTCCCCAAGACATTTCTTTATGTGATGAAAAACTGAATTTTTGTGAGTTTGCGTTGATTTATTTGGAAAAACTCTACACAAACTGCTCGTTTTATAGTATAATCAATAATGTTCGTTTCTGTGTTTTTGTACGGCACATTCAAATCACAGAAATTACGCAATTAATTTTAAGGAGTGAAAAGTCACATGGTCGAGGTTAAAAACCTTACAAAATTTTATGGCAGCATAAAGGCCGTTGATGACATCAGCTTCACTGTTGAAACAGGTGAAGTTCTGGGATTTCTCGGACCTAACGGTGCGGGCAAATCCACAACAATGAATATGATAACAGGTTACCTTTCATCAACAAGCGGTACTGTTACCATTGACGGATGCGAAATTCTTGACGATCCGATTCACGCAAAGTCAAAAATCGGTTATCTTCCTGAAATTCCGCCTTTGTACATTGATATGACGGTTAAAAAATATCTTGAGTTTATGTTTGATCTCAAGAAGGTGAAGCTGCCGAAAAAGGAACACATTGACGAGGTTATGCGTTTGACAAAAATTACGGAGCAGGCTGACAGAATTATCAAGCATCTGTCAAAAGGTTATCGCCAGCGTGTAGGTCTTGCTCAGGCGCTTCTCGGCAATCCGCCCGTAATCATTCTTGACGAGCCGACTGTAGGTCTTGATCCTAAGCAGATTATCGAAATCAGAAAGCTTATCCGCAATCTCGGCAAAAAGCATACTGTAATTTTTTCATCTCATGTTCTTTCCGAGGTTTCCGAGGTGTGTGACAGAATCGTCGTTATTTCAAAGGGCAAAATTGTTGCCGATGCAAAAACAGATGAACTTTCTGCTCAGGTTTCGGGCGGTCAGAAGCTCTCGCTTACTGCAGAGGGAAGTACCGCTGACATTACCGAGGCAATAAAGAAAATCCATGCTGTTAAGCGTGTTACAAAGACAGGCAGTAATGCCGACGGCAGCGGAAAGTATATGATTGAATACGAAACATCAAGCGACATCAGAAGAGATGTTTACAATGCCATGGTAAGAGTAGGTGCGGTAATTCTTGATATGCAGTCAGGCAATGAAACACTTGAGGATATGTTCCTCAAGCTTACCTCGGGTAAATATGACAGCAGAAAGGAAGATATGTAATGGGTGCTATTTTAAAGAGGGAGCTTTCCTCTTATTTCAATTCGGCAATTGCATATGTTGTTCTTGCCGCTTACTTCTTCTTTTCGGGTGTGTTTTTCTACAACTACTGCGTTGTGTACAACTCGGCAAGTTTAAGCTATGTATACGGCAATATGCTTTTGATTATTCTGTTTATAATTCCGATTATGACAATGAAATCTTTTGCAGATGAAAAGTATCAGAAAACAGATCAGGCGCTCTTTACTGCACCTGTAAGCCTTACAAAGGTCGTTTTAGGAAAGTTCCTCGGTGCATTTGTGCTTTATGCAATTTGCAGTGCAATCTTCCTTCTCTATGCGGTTGTAATTTCATTCTTTGCAACTCCGGAATGGTCGGTTATTCTCTGTACATTCATCGGACTTCTCCTCTTTGGTGCGGCTCTGCTTGCAATTAACATTTTCATTTCATCACTTACGGAAAGCACAATTGTTGCCGCAATCGTAAGCATGGCAGTTAACCTTGTTATCTATATGATGACAAACTTCACAAGTATGATTTCAATTGACTGGATCAAGAACATTGTTGAAAAGATTGATTTTGCTACATATTATAATTCATTCAAATACGGTCTGCTCAGCGCACCTGATATCGTATTCTTCCTGAGTGTGGCAGGATTGTTCGTATTTTTTACTGTTCGTGTTCTGGAAAAAAGACGCTGGAGCTAAGGAGGTAATATAAATGAGCGAAGAAAATAAAAACCTGAATACTATCTCCGAAGATACTGCAAATGCAGACAGCAATGCAGTGGCGGAAACAGCCGATAAAAAGGAAGATACAAAGGCCAAAAAGAATAAGAAGAATAAGTCCGAAAAGGGCGGATTCAAAAAGTTTATGAAGTCAAGAAAAGCAAAACACGGCACGGTTGCAATGGCAATTACGGCGCTTGTTATCGTTATGGTAATTATTGTAAACATTATTGTCGGACTTCTTGTTAACAGATTCCCCGACCTGGAGCTTGACCTTACATCAAACAAGTCGTTTGCACTTCAGGACGATACAATTGACTATGTTTCACACCTTGACAAGGATGTTACGGTAAATATACTTATGGCAAAGGAATCATTTGAGAGCCAGGGTACCTACTTTGTACAGGCTCAGAAAATGCTTAACAAAATGGCGAGCAAGTCAGACGGCAAGATGAAAATTAAGTATGTTGACCTTACATCCAACCCGTCGTTCACATCCGATTATCCGAATGTTGACTGGCAGTCAAGCTCGGCAAATAACATTGTTCTTGTTGAATCCGGCAAGCAGTACAAGGTGCTTACTCTTACGGATTGCTTTGAATATGACGAGCAGACCTACAATTACTACGGTTCATACAGCTTTACCGGCACAAAGATTGAGCAGGCTGTTGTAACGGCTATTCTCAATGTTACAACAGATGACAAGGTTGTTGTTGATATGATTAAGGGCAACAACGAGCAGGATTATTCATCACTTAAAACACTTCTTGAAAACAATGCTTATCAGGTGAACGAGGTTTCACTCGCAACAGGCGACTTTGACAGCAACGCAAAGATTGCAATTATGTACGCACCGTCTGTTGACCTTGACGAGAAGATTGTTGAAAAGCTTTCGACATGGCTTTCAAATGACGGCAAATACGGACGCTCACTCATCTATGTTCCGACTGCCGATATGGGCGAGATGCCGAACCTTGACGATTTCCTCAAGGAATGGGGTATGTCAATTGACAGAGGATATGTGTTTGAAACTGATGAAAGCACCCTTGTAAGCGCAAGCTCACCGTATGCATTCACGGTAAGCTACGGTGATTACTACAAAGATAACCTCAAAAACAGCAAGATTCCTGTTGTTGTATCAGAGTCACACGCTGTTAATATTACAGATGAAAACACTGCACACGCATTGCTTAAAACTTCCGATAAGGCAGGCGTATTGCCGATTGACGCCGACAAGAACTGGGACTACAAGGACGCAGTTTCGGGTAACGGTGAAAATGTTGCGGCAGAAGGTGTTATGACAAACGAGGACAAGAACTCATCGAGAGTTATCATATTCGGTTCATATGTTATGTTCAGCGACACAATTATGAAGTACAACAGCTTTAATAACTCCGCTTACTTTATGAATGTAATCAACACAATTGCAGATAAGGAAGATGTCGGTATTACAATTGAGAGTAAGTCGATTGACAATACGGAACTCGGCATCACCGATGTTGCAACACAGAACACAATGCTTGTTGTGTTTGTAATCATTATCCCGATTGCAATACTTGTTGCAGGCTTTGTTTTCTGGTTACGCAGGAGGAACAGATAATGAAAAAGAATACTAAAATATTGATTATTGTCTGCGCAGCAGCATTGATTCTTGCGGGACTTATGTGTCTGCTCATCTTTCTTCCGAAGGGCGACGGTTCGTCCTCGGGAGCAGCGACATATGATGAGGGTGTAAAGATGAGCGTTACAACCGATAAAGACGGTGTTCATCAGGCACAGATTCAGACAAACGATAAGGGTGAAATTGATAACAACAGCTACGGCACTCTTATGGATTATATCCCTGCAAAGATTTCAAAGATTCATCTTGAAAACAAAAAGGGTACTTTGGACATCAAGTCATACACACCGACCGATAAAAACGGCAAAACAAGTGCTACACAGTACACTATTGTAGGTTATGAAGATTTTGACCTTCAGGGCGGTATTGCCGACAATATCGCAAACAATGCCGCAAGCATTGACTTTACAAAGGTTATGACTCTTGACGGCTCAAAGCTTGCAGATTACGGACTTGATAAGCCGAGAGATACTGTTACCGTAACTTATACCGACAAGACAAAGGCTATTATCTATGTCGGTGATGATGCTCCGCAGAATGCCGGAACATATATTAAGTTCGGCAGCAACGATACTGTTTATCTTGTTGCAAAAGATTCTGTTTCTGCATTTGACTACGGCCTTACAGATCTTATCAGTCTTACAATCAACGATGCGGCATCTGATAATGACAACAGTCAGGCATCGTCAATTGAGATTTCAGGTTCTAATTTTTCAAATACAATCACACTCAAGCCAAATTCAGACAATAAGAACTCAGCTTCTTATGTTATGACAAGCCCTGTTGAGTGCTACGCAAACGAGAAGGAAAGCAGTCTTGTTGCAGGCGGCATCAGAGGTCTTTATGCCCTCACGGTAAAAATGGTTAATCCGTCATCCTCACAGCTTTCAAGCGTAGGTCTTTCTAATCCGTATGCAAAGTTAAAGGCTGTTTATCCCGACACAACAGTCAGCCTCAGAGCTTCAAAGCCTGACGGTGACGGCAATGTGTGCCTTATGAAAGAGGGCGAAAATATTGTATATACAATTTCTGCCGAAAAGGTTCCGTGGGTTAAAACAAGCTATGACAGCCTTGTAAACGAATATGTGCTTTATCCGAAGATGAGCGCATTGTCGGAGGTTTCCGTAAATGACGGCAAGAATACCTACACATTCTCGCTGAGCACTGCACAGAAAACAAAGACAGACGATAACGGCAGTGAGTCAACAACAACCACAACAACCGTTAAGAACGGCAAGACAGAAATTGAGCTTGCAACATTCTCTGGTTTCTATGAGAATCTTACAATGGTTGAGCTTGCCGACACAAAGTCTGACAGCAAAAACGGTTCGCCTGTTCTTACCGTTACATATAAATACTCATCTGACGGCTCAACAGACACCGTAAGCTATTACAAGTCTGACAGCAACCGTTATGTTGCGGTTGTCAACGGCAGAGTTGCAGGTCATGCATATCAGTCAAAAGTCAATACTGCTGTCAAACAGGCTTCAAGTGTTGCCGCAAATAAATCGGAATAATCTTTGAGTTAAATTTATTCTTTTACACCCGAACTTTTTAGTTCGGGTGTTTCTTTTGTCTGGTATATACAGGCACAAGTTTTATAAAATTCAGACAATATATTGCAATGCGATAATTTCTATAGTATAATGATTTTGTAGAAGTGATTTATATTAACTTTAAACGGTGAATGTTATGAATATGATTTTGCATTGTACAATATGTGATGATAACCCTTCGGCGGTTAAACGGGAAAAGGAAATAGCCGAACGTGCTTTTTGCGAAATGAATATATCGGCGGATATTTCGGTATACACCGACAGCAGTCAGTTTATGTTTGAGCTTGGCGACAACAAACAAATGGATATTCTGATTCTTGATATCGAAATGCCAAAAATGTCGGGTTTTGAGATTGCGGATTATGTGAAAAAATCAAACCCGAATTGTCTTATTATTTTTATGACCTCCCATGTAAATTATGCCGTTGACGGATATAAACTTGATATTTTCAGATTTGTTCCAAAGCAAGACGGAGATTATAGGCTGAAGGACGCATTGCTTGACGCAGTTAATGTCATTGACCTTGAAAGCAAAAAATCGTATCTGATTGAACGGCACGATATGTGCGGTATGTTGCCGTGTAAGTACATTCTGTACATTATCAAAAGAGGTAAAAACAGTGAAATTTACCACCTCAAAAGCAAAGAGCCGATAAAAATACGAAAACCGCTGTCTGTTGTGTTTGAAGAACTTGACTCAAATGAATTTATTTATATTTCCAGAGGCTGTATAGCAAATATGGAGAATGTGGAGAAAGTTGACCGCCGGGAATGGGTGTGCAAAAACGGCGACAGAGTGCCGATAAGCGCATCACTCTATGCGGAAATTAAGGAGAAGCTCCTTGATTTCTGGGGAAATAAAATCATTCATGATTGATGCGTGTTGACTAAAGTGTTAAATTAGCGGTCAAAAATCGGCAATTTAAAGACTAATTAATACAAATATATTTTTTGTGCTATAATAATATTGAAAACAGGGTATGTGAATTTAACCGGTCACAAATAAATACACAGACCTTGTTCTTTGAAAGTTATTCCGAAAGATATGTTATTTTGGAAAACCTTATCCTGTTTCGCACATCCTAACCCCGAAACACTTTTAACACTGCTGCATTTACATTTATGCGAAACAGAAAAAGCCTGAGCATTTTTGCTCAGGCTTTTTGAATGCGGAAAATAAATTATTTTGTGCCGAAAATTCTGTCGCCTGCATCGCCCAAACCGGGGCAAATGTATGCGTTTTCGTTAAGCTCACGGTCAAGACAGCCGACATAAAGCTGAATATCGGGGTGCGCCTTCATAAGAGCGTCAACACCCTCGGGAGCTGCGATGATTGACATGAACTTGATTTTCTGACCGCCGTGCTTTTTGATGAAATCAACAGCGGCAATAGCCGAACCGCCTGTTGCGAGCATCGGATCGACAACAACAATCTGACGCGGATCGGGGAGCTTGCAGTAATATTCGTGCGGTTCGTGAGTTTTGGGGTCACGGTAAAGACCGATGTGACCTACTCTTGCAGACGGAACGAGTGCGAGAATACCGTTTACCATACCAAGACCTGCACGAAGAATCGGAACAACGGCAAGCTTTTTGCCTGAAATAACAGGCTGAACAGACTCCTCAATCGGAGTTTTAACTGTGATGTCCTGAGTTTCAAGATCAGAGAGAGCCTCGTAACCCATAAGCATTGCAATTTCTTCAACCAATTTGCGGAATTCGTTTGTTGATGTGTCTTCTTTTCTGAGAAGTGTAATTTTGTGTCTTATAAGCGGATGTGTCATGTACGAAACTGACATATCATTGCCTCCTTGTTGAATTTTGATTATTTGATTAACTTAATGATACTAAAAACCGTTCAAAATGTCAATGATATGGGAACTTTTGGCATTAAAATAAAAAGTTATTGCTTTTATATCTGTGTAAAGGTATAATTAACAGGAATGGGTTTTTATAGATTTTAAACCCGAACATGAGAAAGAGGGAATTCTAATGGACAAAAACAACGGCGCAATTTATGATGCCCGCAAACTCGGAAAACCGAAGATGATAATTCTCGGTGTTCAGCATATGTTTGCAATGTTCGGCGCAACAATCCTTGTTCCGATTTTAACGGGACTTGACATTTCAACAACTTTGCTTATGGCAGGTTTGGGAACACTTTTGTTCCACTGCATTACAAAGTTTAAAGTACCTGCCTTCCTCGGCTCGTCCTTTGCTTTTTTGGGCGGTTATGCCGCAATCAAGGCTTTTTCACCCAATGACCCTAACAGTATGCTCCCGTATGCGTGCCTTGGCGTTGCGTGTGCAGGTCTTATCTACTTCATCCTTGCCGCAGTTATCAAGGCGGTGGGCATTGAAAAGGTAATGAGATTTTTCCCGCCTGTTGTAACAGGTCCTATCATCATAGCAATCGGTCTTGGACTTGCTCCGTCGGCTGTTTCAAACTGCACAACAAACTGGTTCTTGGCTGTAGTTGCTCTTGCTGTAATTGTTGTTTTCAACATCTGGGGCAAGGGAATGGCTAAAATCATTCCGATTATACTCGGCTTGCTTATCTCCTACGGCACAGGTCTTGTGCTTTACTTCATTTCACAGGCAAATCCCGACCTTATTCAGAATGTTCCGTGGCTTTTCTCGGGCGGTGCTGACGCAAACGGTGTTTATCAGCCGATTTTTGATTTTACAAGCCTGAACACAATTTGTGACAACATCTCAAAAGGTCACATTTTCGGCAGTGAGGGACTTATCGGAATTCCGATTCACTGGGATAAAACAGTATTCGGCGGTATTGATTACTCAAACGGTGCGCTTATCGCATCTTCAATCATTGCCATTGTTCCGATTGCTTTTGCTACAATGATGGAGCATATCGGTGATATTTGCGCCATCAGCTCAACAACAGGCAATAACTACATCAAAGATCCGGGACTCCACAGAACTCTTGTCGGTGACGGCCTTGCAACAACACTTGCATCACTTTTCGGCGGCCCTGCAAACACAACATACGGTGAAAACACAGGCGTTCTCGCTCTTACGAGAGTTTATGACCCGAGAGTAATAAGAATTGCCGCTTACTTTGCCGTTGCAGTATCATTCTTCCCGATTGTTTCGGTAATTATCGGTTCAATTCCAAGCTGTATCATCGGTGGTATTTCGTTTGTTCTTTACGGTATGATTTCTGCTATAGGCGTCAGAAATGTTGTTGAAAACAAGGTTGACTTCACAAAGAGCCGTAACCTTATTGTTGCCGCAGTTATTCTTGTTTGTGCGCTCGGTCTTTCAAGCGACACGGTAAGCTTCACAATCGGCAGTGCCGCAATAACACTTTCGCCGCTTGCTGTTGCATCAATTGCAGGTATCGTTCTCAACGCAGTTTTCCCCGGTAAGGACTATAAGTTCGATACGGAAGATGTTGCCGATGCCGTAAACTTTGAAAAAGAAGTTAAACCAAAGGAAAAGAAAGAAAAGAAGTAATTTTACTTTAATAGTCGTAACACAAAACAGCCGTATTTTTACGGCTGTTTTTTTACGCTTTGTTTAAAGCTATGTATTCAAAGTTGAACGCCGCTACTGAATGGCATAAAAAACAGGGTACTCGAACGAGTACCCTATATATGTTTAATTATTAAGTTAGCTGTGTTCGGAAATATGCAGATGTTATTTAATCAAACTACCTACACAAACAAGGAACAGCGGTTTGCCGTGCTCGGGAATTGAAAGCTGTTCCAAACACAAACTGCCTACACGAACATGCCACGGGGCAGCCCCGTTACATTTCGGTGATGATTTCGTTGATTGTTTTTCCCGGAGGAATCATCGGGAGAACATTTGCATCGGGACTGATGTGGCAGTCAACAACAACGGGCTTGTTCATCTCAAAAGCCTTTGTGAGAATCGGCTTGATTTCTTCGGGCTTTGTGATTCTTAAACCGTCAACGCCGAAAGCGTTTGCAAGCTTTACAAAGTCGGTTGCTCTGTGCGGATCGGTCTGTGAAAAACGACTGCCGTAGAAAAGCTTCTGCCACTGACGAACCATGCCGAGAACCGTGTTGTTCATAACAACTACAACAATGGGGAGTTCATAGGACTTCATTGTTACGAGTTCGTTTAAGTTCATGTGGAAACTGCCGTCACCTGTGATGAGGCAAACCCTGTCATTGGGACGGGCACACTGCGCACCGATTGCGGCGCCCATGCCGTAACCCATAGTACCCATACCGCCCGATGTGAGGAGCGTTCTGCTTTCCATAATCTTGCTGAACTGTGCAACCCACATTTGGTGCTGACCTACATCTGTTGCGATGATGTCTGACGGACACTTGATTTCGTTGATTGTATCAAGAACCTGCTGTGGGAGCGGGAGGTCGCACTCGGGGAGCTTTTTATCGTCAAAATGATGCTTCCATTCTTCAATCTT
>OCPY01001245.1_pt1 | contig 12154 bp, 10 predicted proteins | sample 1538821 | NCBI WGS metagenome assembly OCPY01 (sample SAMN04571728, study PRJEB22368) | human gut metagenome | biome: human gut; material: stool | host: Homo sapiens | place: Luxembourg | collected 2012-12-07 | reverse complement strand
GAAGTATGGGGGTACTTTCCGATTCTTTTTTTGTATGGGGTAAACTATCATATTCATAATCATTATGTTTTTAAAGGTTTTGAACTTACCCGTGCAACGATCATTCAGTACTTTTAGATTCTCTACTGTAATCTTCACATTATACATTTCTCCAATTTAGTAAGAGTGCAGTTGAAAGAAGAACCGTCGAAAGAATATAAGCCTTCCCACCAACGCAGATAATCATAGAAAGGCAGAATAGACTTTTTATACTTCCCCTGCAAAATGTATTTAAAGAACACATCTTTTCGCAGAAAAGCAAAATAACAGACAAAAAAATAGCCCGAATACTTAGTAATCGGGCTATTCCATTATCTAAAAGCGATCTGCTTTTTTACTTCTTTTCCGGTCTTGGCATCAACACTTTTCTTGAAAGTTTGAATTTTCCTGTCTTCGGATCGATGTCGATCAGTTTCACTTCAATCTCATCACCTTCCTTAATTCCGGCTTCTTCTACTGTTTCCAGACGTTTCCAGTCGATCTCGGAAATGTGCAGCAAACCGTCTTTGCCCGGCAGGAACTCGATGAATGCACCGTAAGGCATGATAGAGCGAACTTTACCTTTATATACCTCACCTACTTCGGGAACAGCAACGATTGCCTTAATCATGCGCATAGCGTCTTCAATGCATTTCTTGTTTGTTCCGGAAACTTCGATGCGTCCTACACCATCTGTTTCTTCGATAGTGATCACTGCACCGGTTTCTTCCTGCATACCTTGAATGATTTTTCCACCAGGGCCGATTACAGCTCCGATAAATTCTTTAGGAATAGTCATTGTTTCAATGCGGGGAGCATGGTCTTTCAGGTCAGCACGCGGTTCGGCGATAGTCTCAGTGATCTTATCGAGGATGTGCATACGTCCTTCTTTAGCTTGATTCAAAGCGCGTTCCAGAATATCATAAGAAAGACCGTCTACCTTGATGTCCATCTGAGTAGCTGTGATACCGTCTCTTGTTCCGGTTACTTTGAAGTCCATATCTCCGAGGTGGTCTTCGTCACCGAGGATGTCAGACAATACTGCATATTTTTCTTCGCCCGGATTCTTGATCAATCCCATAGCGATACCTGATACCGGTTTTTTGATCTTCACACCGGCATCCATCAATGCCAGTGTTCCGGCACATACGGTAGCCATAGAAGAAGAACCGTTAGATTCGAGGATTTCTGAAACAACACGTACTACGTACGGATAGTCAGCAGGAATCTGTCCTTTCAAAGCACGCCAAGCCAAATGACCGTGACCAACTTCACGACGGCCTACACCACGTTGTGCTTTTGCTTCACCTGTAGAGAAAGGAGGGAAGTTATAATGCAACAGGAAACGTTCTTTTCCATGTTCCAATACATTGTCGATAATCTTTTCGTCGAGCTTGGTACCCAGAGTGACAGAAGTCAGAGATTGAGTTTCACCACGAGTAAAGATAGCAGATCCGTGAGGACCAGGCAGAGGGCCAACTTCGCACCAGATCGGGCGAATTTCCGTAGTCTTACGACCATCCAGACGCTTGCCTTCATCCAAAATAGAACGACGCATAGCTTCTTTCTCTACATCATGATAGTAACGGTCGATCAGCGCAGCTTTCTCTTCGAGTTCTTCTTCAGAGAACTGAGCCTTGAACTCTTCGCGGATAGCATCAAAAGCTTCGAAACGTTCGTGCTTATTATTATTTCCAGAAGCAGCAACGGCATAAGCCTTGTCATAGCAAGCCTCACGAACTGCCTTGCGCAATTCTTCGTCGTTTACTTCATGATTATATTCACGTTTCACCGTCTTTCCTACTTCTTCCATCAACTCCACCTGAGCCTTGCAATGAACCTTGATAGCTTCGTGAGCCACCTTCATTGCTTCCAGCAATTCAGCTTCGGATACCTCGTGCATTTCACCTTCTACCATCATGATGTTATCATAAGTAGCGGCTACCATCAGGTCCATATCAGCTTTTTCCAGTTGATCAAAAGTAGGATTAATTACAAATTGACCATCGATACGTGCTACACGTACTTCAGAAATCGGTCCGTTGAAAGGAATATCTGAAACAGCGAGTGCTGCAGAAGCTGCAAGTCCGGCCAGTGCATCCGGCATGTCTATACCGTCAGCAGAAAAAAGGATGATGTTTACATATACTTCTGCGTGATAATTATCAGGGAATAGTGGACGGAGAGCACGGTCTACGAGACGGCAAGTCAGAATCTCATAATCAGAAGCTCTACCCTCTCTCTTGGTGAAACCACCAGGAAAACGGCCGAATGCCGCAAATTTTTCTTTGTACTCTACCTGTAAAGGCATGAAATCTGTTCCGGGAACTGCATCTTTAGCGGCACAAACAGTAGCTAATAACATGGTGTTTCCCATGCGTAGCATTACAGAACCGTCTGCCTGTTTTGCCAACTTTCCCGTTTCGAGTGTAATGGTTCTTCCATCCGCCAACTCGATCGTCTTAACAATTGGGTTAATCATAAAAATTGTTTTATCTATACTTTTCTTTCAAAATTCCTGCAAAGATATACATTTATCGTTGTAATCAGGTGGAAATGAGCTAAAAAGTTAGATGCTATATGTTTTTTTTGCAAAATAGAGGTGAAGAAGCAGGCAAAAAGCTTTGAGTAATCTCGAAAAGACGTATATTTGCAACTCTTAAAAAACACACGAGATATGAAAAAGATAACTTTTGTAGCGCTTGCCGCACTTACCATTACAGCTTGTAGTTCCGGTCCTGAGTTTGAAGTGAACGGAGACATATCAGGAGCCGACGGGAAAATGCTTTATCTCGAAGCTTCCAGTCTGGAAGGTATTGTCCCGCTTGATTCGGTTAAATTGAAAGGAGAAGGTACATTCAAATTCAAACAGCCCCGCCCCGAATCGCCTGAGTTTTACCGCTTGCGGGTAGACGACAAAGTCATCAACTTTTCTGTGGATTCTATCGAAACGATACAGATCAAAGCTCCGTACGTCGATTTCTCTACTGCCTACACGGTAGAAGGATCTGACAACAGCAACAAGATTAAGGAACTGACACTGAAACAAATCAATCTTCAAAAGAACGTAAACGACCAACTGAATGCGTTGCGTGCCAATAAACTGGGACACGACACGTTCGAAGAAAACCTGGCAACGTTACTGAAAAATTATAAAGAGGACGTAAAAGTGAATTATATATTCGCCGCTCCCAACACGTCAGCTGCTTACTTCGCCCTGTTCCAGAAATTGAATGATTATCTGATTTTCGATCCGCTGAACAATAAAGAGGACGTGAAATGTTTTGCGGCTGTTGCTACCAGCCTCAACAATGCATATCCGAACGCCGTACGTTCGAAAAATTTGTATAACATCGTGATCAAAGGTATGAAGAATACCCGCCAGCCACAAAGCAAGTCTCTGGAAATTCCACAAGACAAGATCATAGAAACAGGCATCATCGACATTGCTCTGCGTGACGTGAAAGGAAATACCCGCAAACTGACTGACCTGAAAGGAAAAGTAGTATTGCTGGATTTCTCCGTGTTCCAGTCACCGGCAGGAGCACCGCATAATATGATGCTTCGTGAACTATATAACAAGTATGCTTCGCAAGGACTGGAAATTTATCAGGTATCTCTCGACGCAGACGAACACTACTGGAAAACAGCTGCCGGCAACCTGCCCTGGGTTTGTGTGCGCGACGGAAACGGCGTCTATTCTACCAACGTAGCTGTATATAATGTTCGTCAGGTACCGTCCATCTTCCTGATCAACAGAAACAACGAATTGAAGCTTCGTGGCGAAGATATCAAAGACCTTGAAGCATCCGTCAAGTCACTGCTCTAAGTTGTTATAATTTAGCATATTTCATTTAAATATGTTACATAGCATCTTTTTTCACTTGACAGATATCACTTAAAAGGCTATCTTTGCAAAGAAATAATTGAGAAGAGGGTTCCAACATGTGCCATGTTGGAATTCTTTTTTGTTTATATGACCATTTTAAATAAAAAGGAGGAAAAACATCATGGCTTATATGTCAGAAGAAGGTTACAAAAAGTTAATGGCAGAATTGAAAGAACTGGAAACAGTGGAACGCCCTAAGATCTCTGCGGCCATCGCCGAAGCCAGAGATAAAGGAGACTTGTCGGAAAATGCAGAATATGATGCAGCCAAAGAAGCACAGGGGATGCTGGAAATGCGCATCAACAAATTGAAAGCGGTCATCGCAGATGCAAAAATCATAGATGAATCCAAACTAAAGACAGATTCTGTACAGATTCTGAACAAGGTGGAACTGAAGAACGTAAAGAATGGTATGAAGATGACTTATACCATCGTTTCCGAAAGTGAAGCCAACCTGAAGGAAGGCAAGATTTCCGTTAACACCCCGATCGCACAAGGTTTGCTTGGCAAGAAGGTGGGTGATGTTGCAGAAATTACCGTACCGCAGGGTAAAATTGCATTAGAAGTAGTAAACATATCCATTTAACAGTAAGGCAGGTCTCCGTGTGAGGCTTGCCTTCTTTTATCTATCAAAAGTTATGGCAACCATATTCAGTAGAATCATCGCAGGCGAAATTCCTTGCTACAAGATAGCGGAGAACGATCGTTTTTTTGCTTTTCTTGATATCAATCCGTTGGTAAAGGGACATACACTGGTAGTCCCCAAACAGGAAGTAGACTATATCTTCGATTTAAGTGACGAAGACCTCGCAGCCATGCACGTATTTGCCAAACAGATAGCCCGTGCCATCGAAAAAGCTTTCCCTTGCAAAAAGGTAGGCGAAGCGGTTATCGGTCTGGAAGTACCGCACGCTCATATCCACTTAATTCCTATTCAGAAGGAATCGGATATGTTGTTCTCCAATCCGAAACTGAAACTATCGGATGAAGAATTCAAATCCATTGCGCAAGCAATCAACTCCTCTCTATAAAACATGATGATGACATAAGCAAGCGGGCACCTTGAGAAAGGCGCCCGCTTTTTTGTATCATAACCGTCATCTTCTGATGTATATACAACTACTTCTTCAAAGGGTCCGGCGACTTATCTTTACTTTCGGCTACCTCAACCAGATATACACCAATACAGATAAAAATAATAGCGGCTGTCTGCGTCCAGCTAAAACGGTCCTGCCCCAAAGCCAGAGAAGCAATCGTCGCAACAATCAGAATCAGATAACCGTATATCGCCACAACTGTCGTTTTCAGATATTTCAAACCGACCGGAAGCAACATATAGCTGATCGTTGTTGGAAATACAAGTACAAACATCAGAATCAGGAAAGGTGTCCAATGGAACGGCATAGAAAACACCGGTGCATCGAATCCAGTAATAAATGTAACTATAATAGCAGAGACTGCCGCACCGGAAAATGTATATCTCAACATGGTCATCGCCCCGATGGAAGAAAGGATACGCTGGCTAAGTATCAGATAAACTGCATAAACGACAGAACTGACCAGACAAAGCATATTCCCCATGAAAGCATCGGATGCCAGATCATCACTCTGCTGTGTCAGGATACAGACCAGCGCACCGATCAAACCGATCGAAATCCCGAGAATCTTCTTCCATGTCGCTTTCTCTTTATAAAAGAAGATCATAATCAGAAATACCCAGATAGGCTGAAGACTGGTAAAAATGGAACTGGACACCGGAGTTGTTTTACTCAGTCCGGCCAGATAAAGAAACATAAAGCCATACAGTCCGAATGCTCCCAACAGGAAAAGCAACCATTTATCTTTAGTAGATGACTTCTCCGGCGGCATGAACCATCCGATCACCCAGAATGCAACGGCTGCAAAGGTGCAACGAAGCGTCGCACCCGTCAACGGGCTCATCCATAAGGGAAGCAGATACTTCAAGGCATTCATATTTAAACCGCTGAATATTTTTGATACAGCCATACTCAGATTGGCTTCCAGTTTCTTATTCTTCATCTTTATTATTTCAATTGATCATTAAACAAAAAGGAATCGCGTCTCAGATAGGCCCAGAAGAAAGTAACGACCGTTATCAATAAATTGAAAATAAAAGGAAACTCCTGCGACTGAGTGTGAAACAACTTCTGGAGAAAATCGACAATAAAAGGATATAGCAGTATGGCAAGATAATTCATCATCATCACAAAAGCCAGCGCCAGGGTCGTCTTCTGAGGAAGTGCCGTATGTGTCGTTTTATCATAAAGCATAGGCTGGATAACTCCATATCCCAACCCGACAAAAAGACACCCCGGAATAATCATCCATTCGATCGGGGCAATCCAGATCAGAGCCAGCCCCACAGCCATAGATAGTAAGCTGTAAGCTTTGGTACGCTCTTTCAGCTCGTCCACAATCTTATCCAGACAAAATCCCGGAGCCATAATCGCCAAAAAGAAAAGCGATATCATCAGTCCCGAATCACCGCTGGTAAAATGGTGCTTCTCCATCAGGAAGGGCAGATTGAAGATAACTGCCAGCACAATATAGGTGGTCACCCCGTAGAAAAGCATAATCTGAAACAAGTGCTTAGCATGGATTCCATATTTACTCCCTCCTGTATCTACAGAAGCTGATTGTTCGGGAGAGGAAGTTTCTGATTCAGGCTGCCGGACAACCGATTCATCCTGACGATCCTTCAGATGACCGACCAGCAGAATCGAAACCAGAGGAAGCAGATAAACCAAAAACGGCAAATGCCAGCTAACTTCCGCCAGATAACCCGTGACGGCTGTAGCTATTACCAATGTAAAATTGGTGATAGCGGAACTCAGTCCGAACTGTTTCACCCGGTAAGCGCCCACAAAGTATTTCGACACCAATCCGGTAGATAAGGGAATGATTAATCCGGCTCCGATGCCCAGCATGGCACTCACTACGATCAGTTGCCACATTCTGTTGGAAATCAGATATAAAATGCCGCTTGCCGCAAAAAGCCAGAGTCCGATCTTCAGGATACGGACCAAATCAACTTTTTCCGTCAGCTTACCGCCCAGAAGGATAAAAGGGATAATCAGCAACGACGGCAACGAAGTCAACATCTGAATATCCAAGTCCGTTGCTTCCGGAAATATTTTAGTAAGGTCGCCCAGTATGGGCGAAACAGTCAGCCCCGGCAGAGAGGTCAGTGCCGAAATAGACCAGATAGCTAGTAAAGTGATGAGAGGTATAGTACCCCTTCCCGTCTGTATTTTCATATACCGGTTCGTTAAAAGTTTAGGTCTGATGAAAACAACAATGACCTTATAAAGTTCAAATGAGGCATTATTGAATACTCAAAAACTGAGTGAAAAACACCCATAAACTATCAGTTTATGACCTAAAAACTATCCGTAGACAGTTTTTAGGTCAAATTCCGTCAGTTTCTCCCCCAACGAACTTAAAAAAATCCCGTAAACTTGCATCATCGAAATTTAACAAAGAATACTCACAATTTAAAAAGCAACGTATATGAAAAGTTTAAGCTTCAGAAAAGATTTAGTAGGGGTACAGGAAGAACTGCTCCGTTTCGCTTATAAGCTGACAACCGACCGCGAAGAAGCAAACGATTTGTTGCAGGAAACATCATTAAAAGCATTAGATAATGAAGATAAATACACACCTGACACAAATTTTAAAGGATGGATGTACACGATTATGCGCAACATCTTTATCAACAACTACCGCAAGGTAGTTCGCGACCAGACATTTGTTGACCGTACGGACAATCTTTACCATTTGAATTTACCGCAGGACGCAGGTTTTGAAAGTACGGAGAACGCCTACGACCTGAAAGAAATGCATCGGGTAGTCAATGCATTACCCAAAGAGTACAGAGTACCTTTCGCCATGCATGTTTCCGGCTTCAAATATCGTGAAATAGCAGAAAAGCTGAACCTTCCGCTAGGTACTATAAAGAGCCGCATTTTCTTCACTCGCCAAAAACTACAGGAAGAACTGAAAGACTTCCGCTAGACTTTAACGACATATTTCAATAGGTATCAAAATAACGATAACAACCGGCTACCATTCACACAACCAAAGGCAAGAAGGATTTATTTCTTTCTTGCCTTTGGTTATTTATATTCCGCCCGCCTTCCATTGGCAAAAAGTCCGCCCCCTTAATAAACGCCAAATAATGTAAAACCTGAAAACTTTCAAAACTATCTGCTGTTGTTGAGGGAAATTCGACGGGGAAAATCCCCATCGCCCTAAACCTTTAAAAAAACAAATTAGTATGGAAGATTTAAATTTCAGAAAAGGTGATGCAAAAACCGACGTATTCGGTTCAGACAGAATGTTACAACCCTCTCCGGTAGAAAAAATCCCTGAAGGACCAACGACTCCTGAAATCGCTTACCAAATGGTTAAAGATGAAACCTTTGCCCAAACTCAGCCACGTTTGAACCTAGCAACTTTCGTTACCACTTATATGGACGATTACGCTACCAAACTGATGAACGAAGCAATCAACATCAACTATATTGATGAAACTGAATATCCTCGTATCGCTGTAATGAATGGTAAATGTATCAATATCGTTGCCAACTTGTGGAACTCTCCGGAGAAAGACACATGGAAAACAGGTGCGCTGGCTATCGGTTCTTCAGAAGCTTGTATGCTGGGCGGTGTAGCTGCATGGCTGCGCTGGCGTAAAAAAAGACAAGCTCAGGGCAAACCGTTTGATAAACCAAACTTCGTTATTTCAACAGGTTTTCAGGTTGTATGGGAAAAGTTTGCACAGTTGTGGCAGATCGAAATGCGTGAAGTACCTTTGACTCTCGATAAAACCACTCTCGACCCCGAAGAAGCTTTGAAGATGTGTGACGAAAACACCATCTGCGTAGTACCTATCCAAGGTGTTACATGGACAGGACTGAACGACGACGTTGAAGCATTGGATAAAGCGCTCGACGCTTACAATGCAAAAACAGGCTATGACATTCCTATCCACGTAGACGCCGCCAGCGGTGGTTTCATTCTTCCATTCCTTTATCCGGATACGAAGTGGGATTTCCGTCTGAAATGGGTATTGTCTATCAGTGTATCCGGTCACAAGTTCGGTCTGGTATATCCGGGTCTTGGCTGGGTTTGCTGGAAAGGCAAAGAATATCTGCCCGAAGAAATGGCATTCAGCGTCAATTATCTGGGTGCTAACATTACTCAGGTAGGTTTGAACTTCTCTCGTCCGGCTGCCCAGATTCTGGGACAGTATTATCAATTCATCCGTTTAGGATTCCAAGGTTACAAAGAAGTTCAGTACAACTCTTTGATGATTGCTAAATACATTCATGATGAAATCGCCAAGATGGCTCCGTTCGTTAACTACTCCGAAAATGTAGTGAACCCACTGTTCATCTGGTATCTGAAACCGGAATATGCAAAAACAGCCAAATGGACATTGTACGATTTGCAGGATAAGCTGTCTCAACACGGCTGGATGGTTCCGGCTTATACATTGCCTTCTAAACTGGAAGATTATGTAGTGATGCGTGTGGTTGTTCGTCAGGGATTCAGCCGCGACATGGCAGACATGTTGCTGGGCGACATCAAGAACGCAATTGCCGAACTGGAAAAACTGGACTTCCCGACTCCTACCCGCATGGCTCAGGAAAAGAATCTTCCGGTAGAAGCCAAGATGTTCAATCACGGTGGTCGTCGTCATAAAACCGTAAAAAAATAAATTGATCTATGGATAAAAAAGTAACACTCGCTCAATTGAAAGAAGTGGTACAGGAGGCATACGATCAGGTAAAGACAAATACAGGCGGCAAGAACGCCGACTATATCCCTTACCTGGCAAATGTCAATAAAGATCTCTTTGGAATCAGTGTCTGCCTGCTCAACGGGCAGACCATCCATGTGGGAGATACCGACTACCGCTTCGGCATCGAATCCGTATCCAAAGTGCATACGGCTATCCTTGCTCTGCGCCAATATGGTGCTAAGGAAATATTAGAAAAAATCGGAGCTGACGCAACAGGATTGCCTTTCAACTCAATCATCGCTATCTTGCTGGAAAATGACCACCCATCTACTCCATTGGTAAATGCCGGTGCCATTTCTGCCTGTAGTATGGTAAAACCGATCGGTGACTCTGCCAAGAAATGGGATGCCATCGTAGAGAACGTGACTGATTTGTGCGGCAGCGCTCCCCAACTGATTGACGAATTATATAAGTCTGAATCGGATACGAACTTTAACAACCGTTCTATTGCATGGTTGCTGAAAAACTACAACCGTATCTATGATGATCCGGATATGGCGTTAGACCTTTATACCCGTCAGTGCTCCTTGGGAGTAACCGCATTACAGCTTTCTGTTGCAGCCGGAACTATCGCCAATGGCGGTGTGAACCCGGTGACCAAGAAAGAAGTTTTCGATGCCAGCCTGGCTCCTAAAATAACTGCCATGATTGCCGCCGTAGGTTTCTACGAACATACAGGCGACTGGATGTACACCTCCGGTATCCCGGCTAAAACCGGTGTAGGTGGTGGTGTGATGGGTGTATTGCCCGGACAGTTCGGTATTGCCGCATTTGCTCCTCCTTTGGATGGTGCCGGCAATTCTGTAAAGGCACAATTGGCTATCCAATATGTTATGAATAAACTAGGATTGAACGTATTCAGTGATAATCACTTGATCGTAGCCGACTAGTTTATTCGCTCTATGAGAAAAACAAAAGGTTACTATCCGCGGATAGTAACCTTTTCTATTTGTAGACTATGTTGTCCCCTGTGCCGGCGCTTTCTTCTCTTCTTCTTCCGCATAATACTGCTTTTTCTTTTCATTAGACTGCTGAATCAGATTCGTAATATAGACTGTAAAGATAGGAAACATCATCATTCCCAAAGCTGCCAGCAGCACAGAGAGTACCCTACCGGTAGTCGTCATCGCAACTATATTCGATCCGACGGTAGTCACATCCATAAATGCCCACCACAAAGCGTCTCCGTAGTCAGTCACCAGCGAATTCACTTTATGCTCAAGTACAAAGAAGGCAAGACTGGCGAAATAGACCGTTGCCAGCAACATCGTCAGATAAGAGACGAACAAACTCGAAGCCCGGTTGTAAGTAAGCCATCCTACTACGATAGCAAGTGCATATCCTCCCCGCAACAAAGGAATGAACCGAAGCAGATAAGTGACCTCCGGAGAGAATGTCCACCCATAATAGGCAATAATGTTCTGGTAAGGGATTGCCACCAGCAGAAAGATAAAGTGCGTCCGTATATAACGCCATTTATGCTTTGCCAGAAAAAACTCCAATACGAAATCAAACAGAAACCAGAGGCAAATCCACAACTGGATTTTCATGTACGAAGACTGCGTATAAAAAGGAATCCCTTTGAATGTATCTATCGAAATACTAATGACCAGAAAAAGGGACATCAATAATATAATAATGTGGAGAATACCATAAATCCCTTTTTTCCCTAAGATAAAATCGGAAAGTGCTGATTTCATAACTGCTTAATTTATAATAAAATGATTCTTATGTAATTTATAATGCTTAGAAACAATCTGATAAAGCGATTGTTTCGGAACAAAGGGATTGAGATATACAATCTATCAATTTAGCGATGTTAATTAACGAACTTTGAAAGAGATTGCGGAAACATCTCGCGCAAAATGTTGTTATAACACTGACTTTAAAATATTTTTCACTTAAAACCTTAACTTATGGCAAATATTAAAAATGCAGTGAAGCTGGGCGTGTTCACCCTGGCTATCATGAACGTTACGGCAGTAGTATCATTGCGTGGACTACCAGCCGAGGCCGTATACGGAATGAGTTCGGCTTTCTATTATCTTTTCGCAGCTATCGTCTTCCTGATTCCGACATCGCTCGTAGCAGCCGAACTGGCAGCTATGTTTCAGGATAAGCAAGGTGGTGTGTTCCGGTGGGTAGGCGAAGCTTACGGCAAGAAACTGGGATTCCTCGCCATCTGGGTACAATGGATTGAAAGTACCATCTGGTATCCGACCGTATTGACATTCGGTGCCGTATCCATTGCCTTCATCGGTATGAACGATGTACATGACATGTCGTTAGCAAACAACAAGTATTACACCCTCGTCGTAGTTCTTATCATTTACTGGCTGGCAACTTTCATTTCGCTGAAAGGTATGAGCTGGGTAGGTAAGGTAGCCAAGGTCGGTGGTATGGTCGGTACAATTATCCCG
>OCPY01001236.1_pt1 | contig 12256 bp, 9 predicted proteins | sample 1538821 | NCBI WGS metagenome assembly OCPY01 (sample SAMN04571728, study PRJEB22368) | human gut metagenome | biome: human gut; material: stool | host: Homo sapiens | place: Luxembourg | collected 2012-12-07 | reverse complement strand
TTTTGCAGCAAAGCCGGAACTGGTAAAGAGACTGGTAATGGAAGCTCCGGATGCAATTAAATGGCTGAACGAGCTGGGTGTTGAATTCGATAAAGATGCAGACGGAAGAATGGTAACTACACACGGCGGCGGAACTTCCAGAAAGAGAATGCATGCTGCAAAGGACTATTCTGGAGCAGAGATCATGCGTACGCTGCGTGACGAAGTGATCAACCGCGGAATTCCGGTTGTAGAATTTACTTCTGCTGTAGAACTGATCAAAGATGACAAAGGACAGGTTGCAGGTGCTGTTCTTCTGAACATGGAGACAGGAGATTACTCTGTTGCAAGAGCAAAAACTGTTGTTATCGCAACAGGTGGCGCAGGAAGAATGCATTATCAGGGATTCCCGACATCCAACCATTATGGTGCAACAGCCGATGGTCTGATCCTGGGATACCGTGCAGGTGCTTCCCTGTTATATCAGGATTCTATTCAGTATCATCCGACAGGAGCTATTTATCCGTCACAGATCCTGGGTGCTCTGGTAACAGAAAAAGTTCGTTCCGTAGGTGCACAGCTGGTTAATGCAAACGGAGAAGCTTACATCCATCCGCTGGAAACTCGTGATGTCAACGCTTCCGGTGTTATCCGTGAGTGCAGCGAAGGCCGTGGCGTAGAAGTTCCGGGCGGAGCAAAAGGTGTATGGCTGGATACTCCGATGATCGAGATCCTCGGCGGTGAGGGAACCATCGAAAAGAGAATCCCGGCTATGTTCCGTATGTACATGAACTATGGCATTGATATGAGAAAAGTACCGATCGTGATCTACCCGACTCTTCATTATCAGAACGGTGGACTGGAGATCACAGGAGACGGATTTACAAAAGAAATCCCGAACCTTCTGGTTGCAGGAGAGGCAGCAGGCGGAATCCACGGAACCAACCGACTGATGGGTAACTCTCTGCTCGATGTCATCGTATTCGGCAGAAATGCAGGTAAAAAAGCAGCTGCAAAATACAAAGACGTAGAACTTGGTGAGATGAATCTGGATCATGTAAAAGCATACGATGAAGAACTGAAAGAAGCAGGAGTAGAAACAAACGAAGTATCTCCGATGCTGCTTCCTCATTATGCAAGACATGAAAGAAAAATCACAGGTGAAGTGGTAAGTGCATAATTAAGTAAAAAGATGCTATAAAACCACTCTTGTGCAAGCACATCGTGGTTTCAGGCTTTTGATCCTGGCATCATTATATTTTCATTTACGGGAGCTGTCATGAGCAGCTCCTGTAGATAATGAGAGGAGAAATAACATGCGTGAAATTCAGGCAAGCCAGATTACAGATGTAGTCGAAAAGCTCTGTATCGAAGCAAATGAGCATCTTCCGGAAGATGTGAAATGTGCGATCAAAAACTGCAGAGCGTGCGAAGACTGGGAAATTGCCCAGGGAGTACTGGACAAGATCATTGAAAATTATGAAATCGCTGATACACAGTGCGTACCGATCTGTCAGGATACCGGTATGGCATGTGTATTCCTGGAGATTGGTCAGGATGTACATATCACAGGCGGAGATCTTGCAGATGCGATCAACGAAGGTGTACGCCGCGGATATGACAAAGGTTATCTGAGAAAATCCGTTGTAAAAGATCCTGTCCGCAGAGGAAATACAGGTGATAATACACCGGCTATGATCTACACAGAAATCGTTCCGGGCGAGCAGATCAAGATCACAGTAGGACCAAAAGGTTTCGGAAGTGAAAACATGAGTGCAATTCGCATGTTCAAACCATCTGCCGGACTTCAGGGAATCAAAGATTTTATCCTTGAGACGGTAGAAACAGCAGGTCCGAATCCATGCCCTCCTATGGTTGTAGGTGTTGGTATCGGAGGAACTTTTGATAAAGCAGCACTGCTGGCTAAAAAAGCACTGATGCGTCCGATCGATTCTGAAAATCCAGATCCGTTCTATGCAGACCTTGAAAAAGAAATGCTGGAAAAAGTAAACAAACTGGGTATTGGACCGCAGGGATTTGGCGGAAAGACAACAGCAATTGGTCTGAACATTGAAACCATGGCTACACATATCGCAGGTATGCCATGTGCGATCAATATTAACTGCCATGTAACACGCCATAAAACGGAGGTGATTTAAATGGAAAAACATATTACACTGCCTCTTACAGAAGAACTGGCAAAAACACTCCATGCAGGTGATACAGTTTACCTGACAGGAACCATTTATACATCACGAGATGCAGGACATAAACGTATGTGTGAAGCACTGGCAAGAGGAGAAAAGATTCCATTTGATCCGACAGATGCTACGATCTACTATGTAGGTCCTACACCGGCAAAACCAGGTCAGGTTATCGGGTCTGCAGGTCCGACAACCAGCGGACGTATGGATGCTTATGCTCCGACTATGATGTCTGTTGGAGCAAGAGGTATGATCGGTAAAGGTGCAAGACTTCCGGAAGTTGTAGAAGCTATGAAGAAATACCACGGTGTTTACTTTGGTGCAATCGGAGGAGCAGGTGCACTTCTGGCAAAATGTATCAAGAAAGCAGAGCTGATCGCATACGAAGATTTGGGTGCAGAAGCACTGAGAAAACTGTATGTAGAAGATATGCCTTTATTTGTTATCATCGACTGCGAAGGAAATAACCTGTACGATGAAGGACGTAAAGCTTATCTGGATACACAGGATAAATAAAAGTTACGGCGGAGGTTTGTGAATGTGCAAATGAACGCTGTGAGAATAGGTGTATGAAATAGGACGCCATAATGATTCGAAAACAATCTCCTGCTACCGTCAGTACGATTTGTTTTCGAATTCATTATGGCTGTATTGTTTGCAAGCTATTTTTACAATATCGTTAGTTGCACATTACCCAAAGCTCCTGGCCTGCCAGGGGTCGTTGAAGCGGAAGGTTTTAAAAAAATATAAGATTATATAATGCCAGAGGTACTATGACGGAGACTTGCTGTTGTCACTGTGCCTCTGGTTTTTGTTTTTCAGCACAATATACATTAAAAAGAATTGCTTGATTTTGTGGAAAAATGTATTAAGATAGAGATAACTATTCGGCAGCTTTACAGTTGCGATAAAGTTTGAGCTGTATGAAGTTATTACAGACAGAGATACAAGAACTGAAACAAAAAGACGAAAGAAAAGGAGGGCAGACGAGATGGGAGAGTTATTTGACAAACTGGCAAACTATGGAAATTCCGGTATCTATCCGTTTCATATGCCGGGGCATAAAAGACAGAAAACGGTTGATTTTAATCCATATAAAATTGACATCACAGAGATAGAAGGGTTTGACAATCTGCATCATGCCGAGGGTGTTCTCTTGGAGGCACAGAAAAAAGCGGAAAAACTTTATGGTTCGGAAGAATCGCATTTTCTGATCAACGGCAGCACGGCGGGCATCTTAAGTGCTGTTTCTGCATGTGCGAAAAAGACCGTTCTGATTGCACGTAACTGCCACAAAGCAGTTTACCATGCAGCACTAATCCGAAATCTGGATGTATATTATGTTTACCCGGAAATTCAGGAAGAATTTATGTTAAATGGCGGTATCAATCCAGCAGATGTGGAGCGTTCTCTTGAGGAGCATCCGGAAATCGAGGCGGTCGTGATTACTTCGCCAACTTATGATGGCATTGTTTCGGATATGAAGAGAATTGCAGAAATTGCACATGCATATGGAAAACCGTTGATCGTGGATGAAGCTCATGGAGCACATTTCGGATTTTCCAAATATTTCCCGGAAAATTCCGTGCATCTTGGGGCAGATATCGTGATCCACAGTCTTCATAAAACGCTGCCTTCTTATACACAGACAGCACTGATCCATATCAACGGAAAACTCGTTGACCGTCAGAAAGTCCGGATGTTTCTGCAGATGTACCAGACCAGCAGCCCGTCCTATATTCTGATGGCTGGAATAGATGAATGTATTCGTTATGTGGAAGAGCAGGGAACAGATGCTTTTGATAAATTTGCTGAGAGGCTGGATCGCATTTATAAAAGGGCAAAAGAATTTCGTTCCATTCATTTGGTGGATGAGAGCATTGTCGGAAAAAACAGTATTTATGATTTCGATCGTTCGAAGCTGATTTTTTCTGTAAAAAAATGCGGAATCGCCGGAAATGAACTTCAGAAAATGCTGCTTCGTACTTACAATATCGAAATGGAAATGGCAGCGGGAAATTATGTACTGGCACTGACCTCGCTGTGTGACACGGATCAGGGCTTTCACAGACTGTTTTATGCCGTAAAAGGTATTGATGAACAGATCAACCGTTTCCAGACCGCAGAAGGCAAAAAAGAAGGTAACTGGATTGAAGATGGAGTTACAAGAAATACTATCATTTGCACGATGAATAAAGCATTTGAATCCCAGAAAGAAAGCGTGGCTTTGCAGGAAAGTGAGGGACGGATTTCCGGGGAATTTCTGTATCTTTATCCACCTGGAATCCCGATGATCGTGCCGGGAGAGAAGATAGATGGCACACTTCTGAAAAAACTGGAAGGGTATAAGAAGAAAGGCTTTCAGTTCCAGGGGTTGAGGGATTATGGAGGAGAGAAGATTGAAGTGGTGAAGTAAATAAAAATTGACCGAGCTCTTTAGAGCGAGGGATGCTTCTTGTCCGAAGGGCAAGAAGATGGGTATTAAGAAAACTTATACGTAAAATATAACGCCATGATGATTCGAAAACAATCTCCTGACACGCTGCGTTTCCTGTTCGGTTCGCTCGCCTGTTAGCCGCCCTTCGCCTAAACTCGCCTCTTCGAGGCTCAGACAGCGGCTCTTTGGGGCGGCAGCATCGCAAACCTCACGACGGAAGCCTTGCTACCGTCAGAGCGATTTGTTTTCGAATTCATCATGGCTGTATTATTTTACGCACTATGTTTTTCAATGCATTTCGTTTGCACATTAAGAAAACCTCCGCAGCTATCCCTTCCAGTGCAGCCGGTGCAGGTCGCCTTCCAGCTGCATATGATCGAAGTGATTCTGGCGAAGTGCCTCATAAAGCACGATTGCCACAGAATTGCCAAGATTCAGGGAGCGGATATCATTGATCATCGGGATACGGATCGCCGTCTCCTGATTCTCTACCAGAATTTCTTCCGGGATCCCGGCACTTTCTTTTCCGAACATAATGTAACAATCCGGCTCATAGGCCACTTCCGTGTAGGTTTTTTTTGCCTTGGTCGTCGCCATATAGATCTTGGCTCCCGGATTCTTCTCCAGAAAGTCCGCATAATCAATGTAAGTAGTCACATCGAGATCTTTCCAGTAATCCATCCCGGCTCTCTTTAATGCCTTTTCGTTTAAGCGGAAGCCAAGCGGCTCGATCAGATGCAGTCTTGTCCCGGTTGCCACACAGGTTCTGCCTATATTTCCGGTGTTTGCCGGAATCTCCGGCTCAAAGAGCACGATATTCAGCTTTGCCATTATCTGCTGCCCTCTTCTTTCAGTCTCTTCACGAAATCTGCCATGCGGTCCAGTGCTTTCTTAAGATCTTCCAGTGAATAAGCATAGGAAATTCGCAGGTACCCTTCGCCACACTCACCAAATGCACTTCCCGGAACGACAGCGACCTTCTCCTCTTTCAGCAGTCTGGATGCAAACTCATCGGAAGTCATGCCAAACTCTTTGATGCATGGGAATGCATAGAAAGCTCCAAGCGGCTCAAAGCACGGCAGTCCCATCTCTGCAAATGCATGCAGCAGATAACGTCTTCTGCCATTGTAGGATTCACGCATTTTGATCACATCATCATCACCGTTTCTCAGTGCTTCTACGGCTGCATACTGGCTGTCATCTGCTTGATGATCTCCCTTGGTCCGCACGCGTAGCCAAGTCTCCATCCTGTCATTGCGTAAGCCTTAGAAAATCCGTTCATGGTGATCGTGCGTTCTTTCATGCCCGGCAGACTTGCGATCGATACATGATCTCCTGCGTAGGTCAGCTCAGAATAAATCTCATCAGAAAGCACGTAAATATCGTGGCGGATGATCACTTCTGCGATCGCTTCGAGATCTTCTCTTGTCATAACCGCACCGGTCGGATTGTTCGGGAACGGCAGTACCAGAAGTTTTGTCTTATCGGTGATCGCATCCTCCAGCTCCTGTGCCGTTAAACGGAACTCATTCTCTGCTTTCAGGTTGATGACAACCGGAACACCGTCCGCTAAAACAGCACACGGCAGATAAGATACAAAACTTGGCTGTGGGATCAGCACTTCATCGCCCGGATTTAACAGTACACGCATCGCAAGGTCGATTGCCTCACTTCCACCTACGGTGATCAGCGTCTCGTCGATCGTATAGTCAACTTTGCATCTGCGACTTAAATATCTGCAGATCTCCTCACGCAGCTCTTTTAAACCTGCATTGGATGTGTAGAAAGTCCTTCCTCTCTCCAGACTGTAGATACCCTCATCACGGATATGCCACGGCGTATCAAAATCCGGTTCTCCCACACCAAGCGAAATGACATCGTCCATCTCGCTTACAATATCAAAAAATTTTCTGATTCCGGAAGGCTGAAGCCCCAGAACTTTATCGGAAATTACATTTTTCATGGTGTCACCAGCATCCTTTCATCTTTGCTTTTCTTTGTAAAAATCGTTCCGTGATCTTTATATTTTTTCAGGATGAAATGAGTGGCTGTACTTAAAACAGAATCCAGTGTGGAAAGCTTGTCAGAAACAAAACCTGATACCTGTTTCAGAGTCTTTCCTTCCAGAATGACCATCAGATCATAGGCACCGGAGATCAGATATACGCTTCTTACCTCCGGATAATTATAAATACGCTCTGCGATGGAATCAAATCCCTGTCCACGCATCGGAGTGACACGCACTTCGATCAGAGCGGTTACTTTCTCATCGGAAACCTTTTCCCAGTCGATCAGTGTGTGATAACCGCAGATGACCTTTTCCTCTTCCATCTTTGCGATCTCATTCATGATCGTTACTTCATCGCTGCCAAGTAAAACAGCCAGTTCTTTCGGATCAATACGGCTGTTTTTTTCTAAAAATGTCAATATCTGTTCTCTCATTTTTAAGCCTCCTTCTAATCGAACACCTTTTCCAGTTCCTCTTTCTGAGGACGGTCCAGGTATCTCTTTTTTCCCTGATTATAAATGATACGGTCATTGCCATCGTTCGTTCTTCCGATCACGGCTGCGTGAATCCCTTCACGTTCCAGCACGGAAACCAGCCCAAATCCGTCTTCCACTGCCACAAGAAGTGCCCCAGTGGAATCGGTATAGTAGGGATTCAGGTCAAAAAACTCGCAAATCTCCACAGTCTCCTGGCGGATCGGTATTTTCCGAAGATCAATTTCCATACCTGCATTTATCTGCTCCAGCATATTCCAGAGCCCGCCTAATACCCCGCCTTTTCCAAGCGGGTAAATGGCGGCAGCACCATACCCTCCTGAGATCTGGTACTCTCGCTCTGTGGACAGATAGCAGGTAAAACCTGCCGCATCACGTATCATCACGGACGGAAAACGGCTGGACAGCTCTTCTGCCCTGCACGAAGCAAGGACGGAAGTGCCTTTTAATGCTATCCATTTTGTCAAAACAAGATCCATAGTTTATATCCTTCTATCAATTTTTTACTCAATAACAGCTCCGTTTGTCGGGTCATCCGGCAGTGCCACATCCGGTGTGGAACTTCCATCTCCACCCTGCGTATTGTCTGCTGCGGAATCGCTCTGTGCCTGTGATTCGCTCTGCTGCTGATCCTGTGCCTGTGATTCACTCTGTGTCTGATCCTGTGCCTGTGACTCACTCTGTGCCTGATTCGCTGTCGCTGTACTTGTCTGTCCGTAATTTCCGCTTATGATCGCCTGAACCTGATCCAGGTCATTGTTTGCGATCGCAGACTGTATCGCCGCTGCCACAGTCGGGTTATCCGTATTTACTCCGACATCATAGCAGACCGGCGTTGCCTGATACGTACTGGAGTTCACCTGTTCTTTTGTCGTCTCACCATTTTCGGTAACATATTTCCACAGAACCGCGGTAAGCCCCTGCAGTGCTCCCTGTGTCTGGCTTAAGTAGCCGACCGGCTGATCCGTGGCATAGAGTGCTACACCATCCGCAGTCGTTGTTCCGGTTGTCTCGCTGACGTATTCTACCGTACGATTTGGATCTCTTGTCTCATGGCCATAGATCGTGAACGTCAGCTCGCCGCCGTAAGCATAGCCGGAAATATAAATCGGGTAGTCCGTATTATTCGCAAAACGAAGATCCATCAGTCCCTCTGCGATCGCCGCATCTTTGGAAGGATCCACATAAGTAACGATCATGGTATGATTGTGGCGTTCCAGCACTTCCAGTTCTGCATTTAAAACTGCATTGTAAAGTGTTGTGGAAACCTGGCAGATACCGCCGCCGTAACTGTCTACGACTTTTCCACTCTCATAGGAAGGAGCCAGCTCGTAGCCGTTCTCTTCAGTAAACGGAACGACTGCATCCGTTACGGAGAACTCTTCTCCCGGCATCAGGATATGTCCGTTTAACTTCTCTGCACCTGTCTCTACATTTTTGTTTCTGCCTGTGGTCGATCCGTAGTATGTAGTGGCTGTTCCGAGTACATCAGTGATGCTCGCCAGATCCTCCGTTGTACACTCCGGCTCTTTGATATCGGCCGCCAGCTCGATCGTAGTATTTTTGCCGTCCCAGTCCGTTTTGAGAGATTTCAAAATCTTTTTGACCGATTTCTCCACATTCAGCTCAATTCCATTTTCGCCCTGAACGACTTCAAAAGCACCATTTTCCGTAGAAAGCTGTGCATCGGTCGGTTCCCGGTTGAAGACATCTTCTTTTTCCTCCAGAACTTTCTGGATGCTGCTTCTGTCTACAGAATAATCTATGTCATATTTTCTGGATTCATTCTCCAGATCCTTTTTGTCTTTGTAACGTTTGATGATGTTGCCGGATTTGCCAAGCTCCGCCGCCTCCTGCACAACCTCTTCATTTGCCCAGGAAAGTCCGAGATCTCCCGCACTTACCACGGTCTCCTGATCATCTACTTTTAAGGTAATGTTCGCCGCTTTCGCTTCGCTCATACCATCTTCCACTGCTTTTTTCGCTTCTTCCTGCGTCATCCCGGAGACATCCACGTCTCCGATATATACGCCCTGGCTGATCGTCTGATCAGAATCTTCGGCAGCCATAACCCCTTTCGGCAAAAAAGCAACTGCACCTGTAACAGCCAGTGCTGCCATCAGTCCTAAAACTCCGATTTTTTTCATAATAATCATTTACCTCCATATCACCTGTGTGATACTTTAAAACATTCCAATAACAGCTGCCAGCGTAGGAAGTACCATCGCGATCACGATCAGTACCACGAGAATCCCGGAAAGAATCCGTTTTGTTTTTTTGTCACGAAAATGCATCATATCAATCACCCCTTATCATTTTCCCATACTGTAATATGATTCTGTCTGTAAGCCTGGAAGCCTGACTTCTCGTCAGCAGATCCAGGGCAACATTCGTTTCTATTTTATGATATTTCATCAAATCATTCAAGTAGACTTTTTGTATTTTCGTTGCCGGTACATCTTTTCTTACCTTATAAGTAAGTTTTTTCGGCTCAAAGTAAGTTTCGTTTTCCTCAGAAAATGCTTCTGTCAGTTTCTGATACAGCCGGCTCGCCGCATCCGCATCGTCGCACGCACGGTGCCATCTCTCCTCCCGGATCTGATAATAATCACACAGATCACCTAACTTCCGGCTCGGCAGTTCCGGCAGAAATTTGCGTGCGATCGCAAGGGTATCGATCGCCATATCCGGGAAGGTTTTCCCCATGTTTGCCGCGTTTTGCTGAAGAAATCCAAAATCAAAGCCTATGTTATGCCCAAGGATCACGGATTGTCCACAGAATTCCAGAAATTCCGGCAATACTGTGTGGATTTCCCTGCCCTGCTGTGCCATTTCGGTCGTGATCCCGGTCAGCTCTGTGACATGCTCCGGAACCGGAAATCCTGGATTTACCATGGCAGTGTAGGTCTCCGTCACTTCCATATCCCGGACTTTCACCGCACCGATCTCCAGGATCGCATCCTTTCTCGGGCTCAGTCCCGTCATTTCCAGGTCAAGTGCCACATAATCTCTTATCATGCCCTTTCCTCTTCCTTCCGTTCCAGAATCCGATACGTTTTTGCATCTTTTGTGAGCGGATCTCGCCTTTTATAATCAAACAGCGTCCATTTTCCCTTCGAATCGACCTCAACGTGCGTCATATTCAGGATCTGTTTCCAGCTGTAGCCTTCGTAGTCTTTCAGATAACGCTTTTCCTCCGCTTCTTTTCTGAAAAATTCCTGGATCTCGCTCTTATATCCTGAAAGATCCGCAGCCCAGGACGGACGGCTCTTGCTCTTTTCCCTCAAGTAAAGATCCATCAGAAGATCATCCTCATATTTCGGTGCATGTTCTTTCTTCACATAGGAAAGAATAAAATCGTGCAGAATATCAAAGCGTCTCATGCGTGAATGTTTCAGGCCGTTCAGCCCGTTTTCTTCATAATATTCTGCCAGTGCCTCGTACATGGCAAACGGTGTGTCAAACTCCGCCTCCAGTGCCAGCATTGTACAGCGGAACTGACAGCTGTTATAGTAAACCTCAACCATCTCTTCTATGCCTTTTAAATAGATGACTTCATCGTAAGTCAGCCAGTTTGTCGATAAAACCTCGTACATAGGGCGTGTATGGTAAACGATCCCGTATTCTCCTGCCTTCTCATGCATTTTTGAGCCTTTTAAGACTTTCAGAAAGCCAAGCTGGAACTGCTGCGGCCGCAGGCGGTAGACATCGTTGAAGGATTTTTTGAAGCTCTCCAGATTCTCATACGGCAGCCCGGCGATCAGATCCAGATGCTGATGGATATTTTCGGCACTTGCCACCCGCTGCACTTTCTGTGTAACCATATCAAAATCCATTACACGGTCGATCTCATGGATGGTCTGTATGTTTGTGGACTGCACACCAATCTCGAGCTGGGCAAGTCCCGGCCGGAATGTGGCAAGCAGATCCATTTCTTCTTCATTTAAAATATCTGCCGCAATCTCAAAATGGAAGTTTGTGATGCCATTGTCATGCTCTTTGATGTAACGCCAGATTGCCATGCTGTGTCTGTGATTGCAGTTAAACGTCCGGTCCACAAACTTGACCTGCGGCACTTTATGATCCAGGAAAAACTGCAATTCCTTCTCTACCAGCTCCATGCTTCGAAGCCGCACCCGCTTATCGATCGAAGAAAGGCAATAACTGCACGAAAACGGGCAGCCTCTGCTCGTCTCATAATAGAGAATACGATTCTCAAACGGCATCATATTTTCATATTCTTCATATATAAAAGGAACTTCATCCAGACTGATCGGTGCCTGCGGCAGTCCCTGACTGATCTCCCCTTTCGGGTCCCGCCATACAATACCATGGCACTCGTCCAGTTTGTTCACCGCCTCTTTGCCATATATCTGGTAAAGTCCGGCAAGTTCACAAAAAGTCCGCTCACCCTCGCCTTTCATAATGCCGCGAAATTCCGGATGCTTCGCCAGAAATTTCTCTGCATCATAGGAAACCTCCGGTCCGCCTCCCCAGATTTCCAGATCCGGCAGAACCTTATACAGATCTGCTGCAATATCCTGAACAAACTCCAAATTCCAGATATAGCAGGAAAATGCCACCACATCCGGCTTTCTCTGATAAATATCCATCAGAATATCATCTCGTCGGTGATTGATCGTATATTCCGTAAGTTCCACCTCAATTCCTCTCTTTGCCGCATAACTTTTCAGGCAGTACACCGCAAGATTGGAATGTATATATTTCGCATTGATTGCGACCAGCAATATTTTCATGCCATCCTCCTGATACAGGCAACTCCCTGCACTTCAAGCCGAACGCCGGACATTACCTGATTTGATTAAACTTCCTGTTCATCCGCTCTCTTCCCCCGGATGTTTTTCAACTAAGTATCACGCAAAGAAATACATCTGTCAAGCGGATTCCGTTTTGCCGTGTCTTCCGGCATCCATGTACCCGGATGCTCATCTTCAAAATCCCCCTTTTGCATTGAATCGTCGCAAAAATTTAAACTTTTTATTTTTTTTGATTTTTTTTAAAATTTCCTGTTGACAAATGCATATTTCTATTGTATTATATGACCTGTGAGTTGCGGAACACAACTTACAAACACAAAGAAATGCGCGAGTGGCTCAGTTGGTGGAGCGCGACC
>OCPY01001202.1_pt1 | contig 12598 bp, 12 predicted proteins | sample 1538821 | NCBI WGS metagenome assembly OCPY01 (sample SAMN04571728, study PRJEB22368) | human gut metagenome | biome: human gut; material: stool | host: Homo sapiens | place: Luxembourg | collected 2012-12-07 | reverse complement strand
TGCACCGTCTTCGATGGCTGCACGGGTCTCAAACGCTTTTACACGGGTATCGGACATGCCCAGAGGGAAGCCGACAACGGTGCAGACTTTGACGTCAGATCCTTTGAGTTTTTCAGCAACGAATTTGGTGTAGTACTGGTTGACGCAGACAGAAGCAAAATCATGTGCAAGTGCCTCGTCGCAGATCTTTGCAACCTGTGCTTGGGTTGCGTCTGCTTTTAAGATGGTGTGGTCAAATAATTTGGTGTTCAGCATAATTTTTTCCTTTCTTTGATGAAAAATAAATCAGAATGATAGAGAAAAGGCAGAGCCGAAAAAACACAGTTCGGATTTAACGGCTCTGCCTTTAAAAATTGTAACTATTCAGAGCCACATCTCGATTCCGCTGCGCTGCATCTCGATGTGGCTGCTCGCCATATGAAATTCCAGAAAAAACCGCTCATTCATGCAAGCATGATTCGCAATTTTTTCTTCCATTTCACATGGCTCTGAATAGTTACATATTATCTTGCGCCCTTATCGTATGGAATACCTTCGGCTTTCGGAGCCTGGGAATTCTTGGATGTGAAGGCGAGAATAATCATGGATGCGATAAACGGCATCATGCTGTAAATGTTCTTGGACAGTCCCAGATGGGAGAGGACGGTGGAGTCCGCAATGTTTGCCAGGGAACGGAATACCGCAAAGAATACGGCTGCTCCGGCAATGTGGAACGGTTTCCACTGACCGAAGATCATAACAGCGAGGGCAAGGAATCCGGCACCGGCTACGCCGACTTCGAAGTTCCAGGTGGTAACGGACGGAACGATGTAGGCAAATCCGCCGATACCGCCGAGTGCACCGGAGATGATAACACCGGTGTATCTCCACTGGTATACGTTGATACCAACAGAGTCGGCTGCCTGTGGATGCTCACCGCAGGCACGCAGGCGCAGTCCCCATTTCGTTTTGAAGAGGAACACGTAGCTGCAGATTAGAAGGATGATGCCGATGAACAGGAAGATGTTCACGGTAAATGGTCCGATCTTGTAAATGAAAGCGGCGTTGGTGTAGTTCAGCTTTGCGGAAGCTGCACCGTTTCCGGCATCCGAGCCGTTGTTGAATGCTTTTACCAGGACGATGGCAATGGCAGTAGCCAGCATGTTCAGCGCGGTTCCGCCGATCGTCTGGTCTGCTTTCAGTGTGATGGCGGAGAAGCCAAGCAGCAGAGAGTAGATCATACCGGATACGGCGCTCGCCAGAATGGAAAGTGCCACAAGTGCAGGAGCCGGGAGATCCGGGAACAGAACCAGGACGAAGACACCGGCAAGGCCGCCGATCGCCATGATTCCTTCCAGCGCGATGTTGATGACACCGCTTCGCTCGGAGAACATACCGCCCATCGCAACGAGCATCAGAACAACGGCGTACAGTAAGGTAAATTTAATTAAAAGGAACATTATTTCTTCTCCTCCTTTCCGTTGTCTGCATTGGCATTTGCTTTCTGCTCTTTTTTGCTCTTGAACAGGTTTGCAACGATGCCCTTGAACAGGGTAACGAATGCGCAAAGGTAAATGATAACGGCAACGATCAGGTCCGCGATCTCCGGCTGATAATATTTCGTAGGCAGGTAAGCACCGCCGACAGAAATATGAGCAACGAAGAGAGCAGCGAAGATAACGCCGATCGGGTTGCTAAGTGCAAGAAGCGCAACCGGGATACCATTAAATCCGATGGCCGGGAGTGCTGTCGATACCTGCGGGTTCCACTCGGATGCACCGGAGAGGAAGTAGAGGCCTGCACCGATTCCGGCAAGCGCACCTGCGATGGTCATGGAGAGAACAACGTTTCTCTTCTCGTTGATGCCGGCGTATTTGGCAGCATCCTTATTGAACCCGCAGGCTTTCAGCTCATAGCCGAAGGTTGTTTTGTTCAGAACGATGTAGATGATGACCGCAATGGCAATCGCAATGAAAATAGCAATCGTTGTGGAACTGGTACGGAAAATGGAGTTCATGCCGCAGTCCGGAATCAGGGATTTCGGAGAAGCGGAGCTTAATTTGTAAGTACGTGTGGTCTTCTGATCATACATGCCCGGGATGGTGTTGTACATCAGCTCATTGACAAGATAAAGACCAATCCAGTTGAACATGATGGAAGTAATAACTTCATTTACGTTGAAGTATGCTTTGAAGATACCAGGAACTGCTCCCCAGATGGCTCCGCAGACCATAGCAGCCAGAAGGCATACATACCACGGCATGTGGAGGATGATGGCAAAATACAGGGCGCCGAAGACACCGACGGTGTACTGTCCGGCAGCACCGATGTTGAACAGACCTGTTTTAAAAGCAAATGCAACCGAAAGTCCGGTCATAATCAGGGGAGCGGACTGAGCGATTTCACTTCCGATTCCTTTCGGCTTTAAGTAAAAGCCGCCTTTGATGATTCGTGTAAATCCATCCACTGCGTTCTCCGCGTTGATGCAGTATAAAATGATAAATCCCACAAGAAGACCGATCACAATACATACAAGAGAAGCGACAATGGACAGAAGAGCGTTTTTCGTTTTTTCGTTCATGCTTTTCTTACCTCTCTTTTATACTTCTTCGGGAACCGGATCCCGTTTTGCACCTGCCATGTAGAGACCGAGTTCTTCGACAGAAACGGTTTTCGGATCCAGCTGGCCGACCAGCTCTCCTTCGTACATAACAAGAATACGGTCGGAAACATCCATAACCTCATCCAGTTCCAGAGAAACCAGAAGAACGGCTTTTCCCTTGTCGCGCTGTGCAACGAGCTGGCTGTGAATGTATTCGATGGCTCCGACATCAAGACCACGGGTAGGTTGTACCGCAACGAGAAGATCAGGATCTTTGTCGATCTCACGCGCGATGATCGCTTTCTGCTGGTTTCCGCCGGACATGCTGCGGGTGATGGTCACAGGACCCTGGCCGCTGCGGACATCGTACTGCTCGATCAGGCGCTCGGCATATTCGCGCACGGCTTTTGATTTGATAAAGCCGAAGAATTCAAATTCCGGCTGCCAGTAACGCTGCAGCACCATGTTCTGTTCGATGGAGTAATCCAGCACGAGGCCGTGTTTATGGCGGTCCTCCGGGATGTGGCTCATGCCCATCTTGGAGCGGTCGCGGATGGAAGCTTTCGTGATGTCCTGTCCGTTGAACAGAATTTTACCGCCGGATACTTTTTCCAGTCCCGTGAGGCCCTGAACGAACTCGGACTGGCCGTTTCCATCGATACCTGCGATGCAGACAATCTCGCCTTTTCTTACATTAAAGGAAACATCTTTGACGGCGTTGTTTCCGTGCGCCTTGCTCGGTACGGTCATGTGCTCTACTTTCAGAACGGTGTCGCCCGGTTTTGACGGCTTTTTGTTGACGGAGAAGCTGACGTTTCTTCCGACCATCATGCGGGAGAGCTCTTCTTTGGAAGTTTCGCTGATGTTGACGGTTCCGATGTATTTTCCTTTGCGGAGAATCGTACAGCGGTCGGCAACTTCCATGATCTCGTTGAGTTTATGGGTGATGAAGAGGATGGATTTTCCTTCTTTTGCGAGGTTCTTCATGATCTTCATCAGCTCGTCGATTTCCTGCGGCGTCAGAACCGCGGTCGGCTCGTCGAAGATCAGGACTTCGTTGTCACGGTAGAGCATTTTCAGAATTTCGGTACGCTGCTGCATGCCGACGGTGATATCTGAGATCAGAGCGTCCGGATCGACCATCAGACCGTATTTCTCGCTCAGCTCCATGACTTTTGCACGGGCATTCTTTTTCTCGAGGAAAAGGCCTTTGGTCGGCTCTACGCCGAGGATGATGTTGTCGAGAACCGAGAAACATTCGACCAGCTTAAAGTGCTGGTGCACCATACCGATGTTGAGATCGTTGGCGTCGTTCGGCGTGTTGATATGGACTTCCTGCCCATTCTTCTTGATGATTCCGGAGGTAGGCTGATACAGACCAAAAAGAATACTCATCAGGGTTGATTTTCCTGCACCGTTTTCTCCAAGCAGAGCATGGATTTCTCCTTTTTTGAGCTGTAACGTAATGTTGTCGTTCGCCTTGATACCCGGGAATTCTTTGGTGATGTTCAACATCTCAATAATGTACTCATTTTCCATATACATATTCCCTTTCAAGCGTGGTTTTGCAGGACTGCCGAAGGTATGGAAAACAGGGCAGAACTGCGGGCTTTCATTATGTCTAGTATAGCATTTTGCATGGCAGAAAAAAAGGGGAAGAGAAATAATATTCTCTTCCCCAAAAGGCATATTGTTACAGAAACAGTATGCACATTAGCTGATGTAATCAACGGTTACGTGAGAACCTACTTTCGGCTGATTTTCTGTATCGCTGGAGATTTCGATGGAACCATCGCGGATACCAGCCAGTACAGTTTCATACTGATCCTGTGTGAAGGTTGTGAATCCCCAGGATTCGGAATCGGTAGGAAGGCCGATGTAATCTCCGTCTTTCAGTCCAAGCTGCTGAGCAGTTCCGCCAAGTTCAGAGAAGTTTCCGCTGAAGTAGGAATCCAGAGCGTTGTTGATGGCGCTTGGAAGACCTTTCATAGCGGAAGTCAGGCAGCGCTCGCCGATTTTGGAACGCTGGTCAACGTCTACACCAATAACTTTTCCGTCGTGTGTCTCAGCTGCATCCAGAGCAGATGTCCAGATACCGCCGCCGCAGGCGAATACAACCTGTGTTCCGTCTGCATACCAGCCCTCCATACGGGCGGTGATGGAGTCATCGCCGTAGAACTGGCCGCCATAGTAATATTTTACGTTTACATCTACGCCGTCTTCTTCAGCAGCAGCGTTGATACCCTGTACATAACCGTAACCGAAACGGATAACGGCAGGAACAGCGATACCGCCGAGGAAACCAAGGCTTGTGTAGCCGTCTTTTACTGCAGCGTATCCAGCAAGGTAGCCGGCCTGCTCTTCTTCGAAGGAGCAGATGTACACGTTCTTTCCGAGATCAACAGCTTTGCCGTTTTTTACAATATCACCTTCGGTAACATCGACTGCGATGAAGGTTACATCCGGATAGGTGTCCTGCTCTTCAGCGATGGCAGGTCCGAACAGGTAACCTGGCATTACAACAACGGTAGCACCCTCGGAAACAGCAAGATCGATGGAGTTGATACGCTCTTCATCGGTATCCTCTGCCGGTTTGTAGTACTCGTACTCTACGCCGTTTGCATCGCCGTAGGCGCATACAGTTTCCCAGGTGATCTGGTTGAAGGATTCGTCGGTGATATCTCCGGAGTCTGTGATCATGGCAATTTTCTCACCTGCGGCGTCTTTTTTTTCTCCGTCTGTGGAAGCAGAAGCGGAAGTTGCGCTGGTGGAATCGGCGCCTGTGGATGCGTCGGAGGAAGAGGATCCGTTGGAGGAACCGCATCCTGCGAGTGCAGCAGTTGTCATGGCGGCTGCAAGCAGTAAGCTAACTACTTTCTTTTTCATAATAGTATTCTCCTTTCAATAGGTACAGCGTTTTTGTGTGTATGGCTACATTATAATATAAAAGAAAAAAGTATGTCAAGCAAAGGAAAAACTGCGTGAAATCCACTAATTATCTGCATGCGAGCCGGAAATTCTTCGGATAATGGCGTTGGATCTTGCATAAATTTCTTCCGGGTCAAAGCCGATGCGGAATTCGCCGTTTTCGTAGAGGATTTGACCGTTTACCATGGTAAGCTTTACGTTCTGTTTGCTGCCGCTGTAAACGAGGTTTTTGATCAGATTATTCTCCGGCTGCATGTTCGGCTGGTGCAGATCAATCATGACGAGATCCGCCTTTTTGCCAACGGCGAGACGGTCACAGTCATCGATCTGCATCGCGTGTGCGCCGCATCAGCCGGGATTCCTGCGGCGTCCATCTCACGGACTTTGGAAAGACCGGTGGTCAGGAACATTTCGCGGAACATGTCGAGGCAGTTGTTGCTTGCCGGTCCGTCGGTGCCGATGGCGAGGTTGATGCCGTTATCGTAAAAATGTTTCAGCGGACAGATGCCGGACGCGAGCTTCAGGTTGGAGGATGGATTGGTAACGGCCGTCAGTTTCCGGTCGCGGAAAATTTCGAAATCGCGGTCCTCCATCCAGATGCAGTGGTAGCCGCCGCCTCCGTACTGGAACATGCCTAAGCGTTCCATCAGCTGTGTCGGGGTGAGTCCCCAGCGCTCTTTACAGCCCTCGACTTCGCTTTTTGTTTCGGCGTTGTGTGTCCAGACAGGGGAATGGTATTTTTCGGCGAGTTTGGCAACGGCTTCAAGAAGCGGGCCGCCGGTCGTATATTCGGCGTGGAAACCGAGCAGATACGAGGTGCGGTCGGAGAGTTCGTTGACATAGTTATACATCTCTTCGAGAATTTCCGGGCTGTCGACGAAGTTGTTGAGACCGCTGGTAAGAACGGTGCGGAATCCGGTGTCGACCGTGGCAGCGATGCTGTTTTTCTGCTGGATGTACATGTCGAAATTGGAGGTGATGCCGCTCGTCAGATATTCCATGATGCCGAGGATATTGAGCCAGTAAACGTCGTCCCCGGCGAGCTTTGTCTCGTTCGGGAAGACCTGGCGCTCGAGCCATTCGTGGAGCGGGAGATCGTCCGCGTAGGAGCGGAGGAAGGTCATCGGGGTGTGCGTGTGTGCGTTTTTAAAGCCCGGGATCAGGAGATTGCCGCGGGCGTCAATTTCGCGGTCGAAAACAGGGGTCTCTGCGGCATCTGGATCTGCTTTTCTACCAGGTCCGATATAGGTGATGGTGTCGCCGGTGACATGAAGTTCGTCTTCGGTGATGGAAAAATGGTTTTCAGCGTCGAGTACGAGAATTTTGGCGTTGTAAAAACGTGTATTCAAAAAAGATCTCTCCTTTATTTTACGTGCTGTTTTCAGCGGCCGGGGCCTGCTTTTTTTGACAGACCCCGGCCGCTGTGTGTTTACAGTGTCTTTGCGATGCCCTGAATCGTTGCGGCAACGAGTTTTTTGAACTGCGGTGCAACCATGTCAGCTGCCTCCTGAACTTCCGCATGGCACAGAGGCTGCGGGGAGATGCCGGCGGCAAGATTGGTAATGCAGGAAATACCGATGACGCGCATGCCCATATGGCGTGCAGCGATGGCTTCGCAGGCGGTGCTCATGCCGACCGCGTCTGCGCCGAGGGTGCGGCACATGGCGATTTCCTGCGGGGACTCGTACTGCGGGCCAGTGAGCTGCAGATAAACGCCTTCCATCAGGTCGATATCAAGGCTGGCTGCGGCTTTCCGTGCGATTTTCTGGAATTCAGGGTCGTAGATCTGGCTCATATCCGGGAAACGGGTGCCGAGCTCGTCGATGTTCGGTCCGATAAGCGGAGATGGAACGAAGCAGGCGATCTGGCCGTTTAACAGCATCAGAGAGCCTGGTTTTGTACCCTGCTTGATGCCGCCGGCGGCGTTGGTTAAGAACAGTGCTTTTGCGCCCATCAGCTTCATGAGGCGGGTCGGGAGAACGACGTCGGTCATCGGATAGCCTTCATAATAATGAACGCGGCCCTGCATGCAGACAACCGGCACATCGCCGACGTAGCCGAAGATAAAACGGCCCGCGTGGCCCGGAACAGTGGAAACCGGGAAGCCTTCGATATCGTGGTAATCGAGGGTTGCGGTAACGCGGATATCATTCGCAAAATCACCGAGGCCGGAACCGAGAATCAGTGCGACTTCCGGCTGGAAATTGATCTGGGAGCGGAAGCTCTCGTAGCATTTCATCAGTTTTTCGTAAACAGGGTTTGGGGTGTTGCTCATAGGAAAAACCTCCTTAATATAAATGATTTTCTGCTTTTTGAGTCTTTTTTCGGCTATTTTTAGGGAAGAAAAGCCTGCCACAGAGATGTGAGTCCCGGAGGCAGGCTTTTCTTTTAGAAAAAAGATCATCTGGTAGTTCTATTGTAGTATAGAAAGCGCGGAAAAGCAATGATTTCAGTCATCAAAAATATTCAGATGCTGTTTCATGATATTTCCCAGCCATTCAATGACCGGACCGAGGGTAATAACCATCAGCACGGTGACAATGCCGAGTTTTCCGCCGAGCAGAACGGCGATCGCGGTGACAACGAAGTCGTAGACGATGCGGATCACACGGAACGAAACGTTCGGCAGGTGGGTGGAGATAATGAAGGATACTGCGTCGTACGGTGCAGTTCCCATATCAACATCCATATAGAAGGATGCGGCAAGGATAAACAGGATCAGCGCCGGGATCAGCACGGCGATTCGCACACCCATCGAGGTGAAGAGGTCTGCCGGAAGGACTTTCGCCCAGATCCAGGAGAAAAAGTCGATGGAATATCCCACGAGAAACATGTTTGCGAGGGTTCCGAAGCCTAAGTTTCTGCCGCCGAAAATGATAACGAAGATGAGCAGGACGGTATTGAAGAGCGCCTGCCAGTTTCCGATGCTGATGCCGAGGCGGGTGGAGATGGTCTGGTTTAACAAGGTACACGGTGCCGAGATCGACGAGAAGCAGCCATGAGAGCGCAAAGCCCATCAGGATGACGGCAGCGATGACCAGAATCAGGCGGGTCCAGAAATGTTTCTTCTGGTAGAAGCCCTGGATGATTTCTTTCATAGTATGAGTTCCTCCCTGTAAAATAATACAAAATGTATTTTCATGTTTTCCGGACTGATCTGCAGAATTTATTTTCTGCTTTTTTGCCCTTTTTCCCAGAAAAATCTCCGCCGTTTTTTCGCCCGGCGGAGATTTGCCTGTTTCTTATTTTAGTATATTTTTTTCAAAATGTAAACAGTTTTCTTTTGCTTGTGTTAACAAAAATGTTCAATAATAAAGTGAACTATAGTGAACGTAAAATAATAAAAAATAATTTTTTCGAAAACAATGTTCACATGAAGATTAATAAAGTGAACACCAACATTAAGATGTGTTTGCACCATGCGCTATGTTTCTGATTAGGCCATGCAGACAGGTACAGCAATCACGTGATTCGTATAAGCGTATTATTCTGCTGGTGAGAAGACGGCAGGAAATCTTGGAAACAAAGAGCTGTACGAGATCCGGGTTGAACATACGGCCTGCGTTGCAGCGGAGATCGGCGAGCATATCGGCAAAATTTTTGCTGGAGCTGTAGGCGCGTCCGACGGAATCGGTTGCCGCATCGAGGCAGTCGGATCAGGTCAAATTCCTCATTGAAAAGGGAACGCGCAAACTTTTCATAATAATGGCGGAACGGAATGCCGCCGTCGAGCTCGATGTAGGAGTTCATGATGTAGCTTGTGAAACGCTGCATGCATTCGTAAGCGCCCTTGTCGCGGGAATTTTTGATGTATTCGAATGATTTGCGCTGGCCTTCGAGCAAAAATAAGCGGCAGGTGTCGGTCCATTCCGGGCGGGCTTCGCAGAGCCAGAAGGTGTAGAGCATCGGGAGCAGGTTGTTTTCCACGTTCATCCAGTCATACTGCGTCGGATCGGCGCCGTTCAGCCAGTTGACGTAGGTGTCCAGCATCTCGGAAATCGAAATTTCGCCGAGATAGCCCTGGATTGTGTGTAGTGTTCCAAGCAGGGTTTCTTCGTTCTGGCGGAAATTTTTGTTTTCTCTGGCATAGGCGAGGGCGTCTTCGGCGGCTTTTTTCAGGCGGAGCAGAATGTCCCCGGGTACTTTGTTCCAGTATAAATATTCATCGACAAGGGAGAGGTAGGAGTTTGCGGAAAACTCTTCAAATTCAAAATCAATCTCCGGCGCTGCGGCACGGATCTGCGGATTGCGGACGATCTGCAGAAATTCTTCATAACAGACGATCTGCTTGCGGACCATTTCTTCCTCATAATAAAGACGCTCGTAAATGGAAGGGCGGAACAGCAGTGTTCCCAGCAGATTTTCCTTACGTTCTTTAGAAAGACAGGCAAAGAGTTCCGGGTTCTGCATAAAGTTTTTGCGGTTTCTGCAGCTTCAATGGATACACTGCGGTAGATGTCATTCAGTTTGTTCGTCGCGCGTCCCTTGTCGGAACCCTGGATCACGTTGTAGCCGACGGTGACGACCTTGAAAATGCAAAAGATATATTCCTCAAGAACGGATTTGTCCTCGTTTTCCTCATACTGTTTTTATAATAATAGTAGAGCGCCCGGAGAATCAGCCAGGCAAGCTGCACATCCACCATCTCCAGCGTCCGCGTATTGGCAAGTGAGCTGGCATGCGTTGTGAGTTTGGTGTAAAAAACTCTAATATGTTTATTATACAATAAGTTGAGGGAAAAGGGGGGAGAAATTGTTGGTTGCGGGTGAAAGATGATCACAAAATTTCATCGACATCCGTTATTATACACGCTATAATAAAATATATCTAACACGTATTGCATTATGAAAGAAAGGAAGTTTGCAGCCATATGGGATTATTTGTGAATCCGGATCAGAGTGCGTTTCAGAGTGCTTTGAATGCCCAGATCTACGTTGATAAATCCGGATTAATTGAATACACGAACAGCGTTTTGGAATCTACAGATGCATTTATCTGCAACAGCCGTCCGCGCAGGTTTGGAAAATCAATTACGGCGGATATGCTGACAGCTTATTACAGCAGAGGCTGTGATTCCAGAGCTATGTTTTCGGCTTTGAAAATCAGTCAGACACCGGATTGGGAAGTGCATTTAAACAAATATGATGTCATTCATTTTGATGTGCAATGGTGTATGGAACCCTCGGGCGGACCGGAAAATCTTGTGGATTTTATCACACAGAATACACTTCAGGAATTGAGAAATTTATATCCGGATGAGCTGCCGGAAAACATCACTTCGCTGCCGGAAGCATTGTCCTTGATCAATGCTGCGACACAGAAACGCTTTGTCATTATTATTGATGAGTGGGATGTTCTGATTCGTGATGCATCTGCTGATACAAAAATCCAGGATTCGTACATTAATTTTTTACGCGGCCTTTTTAAAGGAACGCTGCCCACCAGATATATTGCGCTTGCTTATCTGACCGGTATTCTTCCGATAAAAAAAGTGCAGACACAATCTGCACTGAATAATTTTAATGAGTTTACGATGCTGGACGCACGCGGTTTTGCGAAATATATTGGTTTTACAGAAGAAGAAGTGAAAACACTTTGTGCCCAATATCATCGGGATTTTGAAAAGGTCAAACGGTGGTATGATGGCTATCTGTTGGAGAACTGTCAGGTTTATAATCCCAAAGCTGTTGTTGAAGTCCTTCGTTGGAACAAATATCAGAGTTACTGGTCCCGCACTGGTACGTACGATGCGATAGTTCCGCTCATCAATATGAATTTTGACGGATTGAAAACTGCTGTTATCACTATGCTTTCCGGATCGTCGGTTGAAGTTGATGTTTCCTGTTTTCAGAATGATATGATCAATTTTTCCAGCAAGGATGATGTCCTCACTTATTTGATTCATCTGGGTTATCTTGGTTATGATCAGAATACGCAGTCTGCATTTATTCCAAATGAGGAACTTCGTCAGGAACTGACTGCCGCAACCCGGCGGAAAAAATGGGATGAAATGATTGCTTTTCAGGTGGCCTCGGAGCAGCTTCTCAATGCGACGCTTGATTTGGATGCCAAAACAGTTGCTGCTGAAATCGAAAAAATTCATTCGTCCTATACGTCCGTTATCGCGTACCATGATGAAAATTCGCTGAGCAGTGTTCTGACAATTGCTTATTTAAGCTCCATGAAATATTACTTCAAGCCGATTCGTGAACTGCCGACAGGAAGGGGCTTTGCAGACTTTGTTTATCTTCCGAAACTGGAATTTCGCAGTGATTACCCGGCACTTCTCGTAGAACTGAAATGGAATCATTCTGCCCATACGACACTGAATCAGATCAAAGAGAAAAAGTACATTGCATCATTGGAACCTTATATTGGAGACATTCTGCTGGTTGGAATTAATTATGATAAAAAGACGAAAAAGCATGAATGTCTGATAGAAAAGGCTTAAATGAAAAAGAATAAAATAAAAAAAGCAAGGCAGTATGTCACAGGAAAATTCGTGGCATGCTGCCTTGCTTTTTTATTGCCATGCATATCAATAATTGGTCCGGTGGACTAATTTTGATTGGGAGAATAATTGTCAGATAAGCGAGCGTAATATATCACTATACAAAAATATGTGTTCTTAAAGATGTTTTATCATAACGTGTGTGAAAAGAGATGTCGATGAAATTTTGTGATCACAAGTTTCATGTCGAGTATGTAAAATTTCCTGTGATGCAAAATTTTATAAAAGAAGGGAACACGCTATGAATATTTATGGCTACATACGAGTAAGCAGCCGGGATCAAAATGAGGACCGGCAGTTATTATCGTTAAAACAAATTGGTGTTTTGGAAAAGAATATTTATCTGGATAAGCAGTCGGGCAGAGATTTTAACCGTCCGCAATATCGGAAAATGGTACGAAAATTAAAGAAAGACGATTTGCTGTATATAAAAAGTATTGATCGATTGGGAAGAAATTATGAGGAAATTTTGGAACAATGGCGTGTACTGACAAAAGAAAAAGGCGTTGATATTGTTGTTCTTTGGTGCTAGAATATAAATAGTACAAGCCAAAATGAGAAATTCCAAATACACATAA
>OCPY01001168.1_pt1 | contig 12833 bp, 9 predicted proteins | sample 1538821 | NCBI WGS metagenome assembly OCPY01 (sample SAMN04571728, study PRJEB22368) | human gut metagenome | biome: human gut; material: stool | host: Homo sapiens | place: Luxembourg | collected 2012-12-07 | reverse complement strand
ATCAGTTGCTCTGCCAGTAAAAAGTTGAGAAATTTCAATAAAAAACGTTGCAACGATCCCTGCCAGGGCAACACGTTTTATACTTCTGAATTCTTTCCATAACATTGGTAAAAAGAAACCAAACGGAACGAACAAGAGTACGTTCAAACACGCATTAACAAAATCTGACAACATATAAATAAATGGAATCAGATTCACTGTAAACTCCATTTGCAACATCGTGATATTCGGAAATCCCACTAATGCTAATACTACCACTAGATAAAATCCAAAGATCATATAAATCAGCGTTCGTTTCCAGCTCTGAAAGAAAATCTTCTCATATACGCACCAAACCGGAATTATAAAAACTGTTGCTGCAACAAGTTCGATCAGGGCGTTGTATATTCTACTCATTTTTTCCTCCATGAATTGTATTTTACACAACTCATAGTCTATCATATCCGGCCTGGTTACAGTAGATTTAGACTTCTTAATTAAACTTAAGTTTTCATTAAGGTTGCTTTTCCTGTCTTTTCATGCTATACTATCACCCGTTACAAAACCCTAAAAAACCAAGGTCTTACAAGGGTTTCGCCGATTTCCGGCGTAAGGTCATATACTTACTGTATATGCCTTCCGCGGCATTCGTCAAATGTCCATGCAAGCATGGCCGCCTGACTCATTGCTGCGCGAAAATGAATCGAGTGTTCGTGACCTTCCACTCGTAAAACAAAACTAAAGGAGAACTGAATAATGAAAAACTCAAGTAACAAAGTGCTTTACCTGGCACAGGCAGCCATGATTGCTGCCATCTATGTCGTACTGACTGTTGTCGGTGCATCACTGGCTTTTGGAGAGGTGCAGATCCGTTTTGCGGAAGCACTGACGATCCTCCCGGTATTTACTCCGGCTGCAATCCCTGGATTGTTTGTAGGATGCCTCATCGGAAACACACTTGGAGGTGCGATCCTGCCTGACATTATCTTCGGCAGCCTTGCAACACTGATCGGTGCCATCTTTACATGGTCTTTAAGAAACAAGAGCAAATTCCTTGCCCCTGTTCCTCCGGTTGTTGCCAACATCATCGTGGTTCCATTTGTATTAAAATACGCTTATATGGTTCCACTTCCGATTCCTTTCATGATGCTGACAGTTGGTGTCGGAGAAGTGATTTCCGCCGGTGTGCTTGGTCTGATTCTTTACGGAGCACTTAACAAATATCGAGGAATTATCTTTAAAAAAGCTTTATAGATTTTTCTTATGTAACAAAGGGAGTGGCCATGTGAATAATTTCGTTTCACATAGCCACTCCCCTTTTCTAAGATGGGATTTTCATATTATCATCACGGTTTTGGCGTACCACAGAATTCACAGAATGCTCCGGTATTCTCTGCTCCACACTGACATATCCATGTACCGCCTGTCTGCGGCTGTGCGTTAGCATTCATATTCTGGTTCATTCCCATGTTTCCATTCTGCACGTTGCCATTCATATTCTGCATTCCATTGTTCATCCCCATATTTCCATACTGGGCTGTGCCGTTCATGTTCTGCATTCCATTATTCATTCCCATATTTCCGTACTGAGCTCCTCCGTTCATTCCCGGCATTCCATTATTCATTCCCATGTTTCCGTACTGGGCTCCTCCGTTCATTCCCGGCATTCCGTTATTCATTCCCATAGCGGCAGCTCCCATATTTCCCATAGCTCCGCCTGCCATACCTGACATGCCTGACATTCCGCTATTCATTACAGGATTTCCGGTAAGCGCAGCCACAATCTGGTTCGCTACCTGTTCAATTTCCATGATTTCCATACGGTCTTTCTCATCAAGACGTGAATTACATAATCTGAAATCCATGTCATCAAACCACTCTGTTCTTACTTTGATACGCATTGTATAATCATATTCGTATCGATATACCGGCGGCTGATAACTGACAGTTTTTCCATCTTTTGTGTAAGTCTCTTCTCTACGGTCCTGTTGTACTTCCATCTTACACATTACAATAGATGACAATGGTACGATATCCGGATTCTCTGTCGTATCCAGATTATGTGCTACAGTAAAGTTGCCTTTTGTATCGTCAATAAATACATTATATGTGTTTGTAGCAAACTGACGAGTTACAACAAAGCTCTGTACAAGCTGTTTATTCTGCTCGCGGTATGCCAACTGACGTTTAATGTCTTCTACCGTACTGTGTCTGCGCTCCTCAAACCAAGGGGACAGTTTTCTCGCACAGTTTTTACATAAATTACCATCATCTAACTTTCGGTTTCCAAGTAAACCAATTTTTTCTCCACAGATATCACAATTTTTCTTATCAAATAATCCCATACTTATGTCTCCTTTCTAAATTAAGTTTTGCTTTCTACTCCGCTATTTCGTTTGCATACCGACTCTGTATTGAGGATGCATCCTTATCTGTCAATCCCTCAATTATTGATTTTAGTTCTTCTTTTTGAGCATCATCGCCATGATTTAAAATTGCCTCCATAGCCTCTGTTCTTGCCCAGCTGTTCGCTTCCGGATCAGAAATAATTTCTTTCATGATATTGCAAATTTCGTCTGGATTATAATAAGTTGCTTTCGCTTTCCATTCCTCTATGCTATCTTCTGCAATATGATTTATATCGCCTAAAGAAGTCCATTCCGGATCTTCCTGTGTTCTTGGCGTTTTTGCCCAATAATCCATGGTAGCTCGATATGCAGCTTCACTTGTTTTTTCATGGAATGGATAATCAAACCACATAGTTACTAATGACTCACAACATGATCCGTGCAATTCTGTTTTCTCTGCATCATTTAAGATTGTAACCAATGGCTCAACCAGTTGATCATCTGCAAGATTTCCTGCTCTACTACATGCAACATCTGCTACCATTTCATCTTCATCATTCATCAATTTTATAATTGTTTCTACCATTCCTTCTGCTCCAATGGACCAGTAATTTCCGATTGCAATGGCTGCATCTTTTCGAATAATCGGATGTTCATGTTCTGACATCTTTATAAAAAACTTTGCTATATACGGATTCGATCCGGAATTTGCAAGTGAATTCAGTGCTGCATCCAGTGCGACAGGATCTGTTTCTTTTTCTAATGCTTCTTCTGCCATCTTTTCCTCTGCATCAGATGTTCCGAAAAGTCCGCCCATTCTACTAAATCCATACGCTCGTACATTTGGATTCTCACTAGTTACAACTGCCTCAAGAAAAGTGTTTGTATTTGGCATTCCGCCTCCAGCATCCCAGATTATCTGCATTGCTTCATCCGTTATGTTTTCCGTTCTGCAAAGCTCATCATCATACTCTACATATGCATAAGTAGAAACAAATTCCAAAGCTTCCTCTTCTGTTATATTTTCTACATCTTTAATTCTGTCTACCAGATCCTGGGCTGTCATACTCTGATATTCCTTTTTTGTTACTCCTGCCGGTGCATAATCATCTTTCGATGCCTTTTCCGTTTCCACAGTTTTTTGGGAATCATCAGGTGCTTTTTCTTTTCCACACGCTGATGATGCAGCCACGATCATAGTAGCAACTAATAAAATACTAACTATTTTCTTTTTCATAGCCAAACCTCCTCACATACTAACTACCGATTTTTGTTGTAATTATTATTACATCTCTAAAGTTTTCTGACACTAGCACTTGTGATAGGTAATTTTCTGTATGATAAAAAGAACATTGCAGAAAATCTGCAATGCCCTCTCTATTTCAATGTCGTAACAAGTAATTTACTTTCCAACGCCGCCGCGATCAAATCTTCTTTACAGGAATACCCTGTCTTCGAAATCATTTCCTGAAAATTCCACCTTACCCCTGCAGTGGAACATCCCATTCTTTTTGCAATTTCTGAATAGGATAACCCTTTGATATATAATCGAAGCATCTCCAGCTGCCTCGGACTGATCTCATCACTCTGAATCCAGTTCAGCTGAACATTCGGGGAAATATCCGGAAATACCCTTTTCCCTTCCAGTGTCTGATGAATGACATCAAGAATTTCCTCATCTCCGTGATCTTTATACCAGAGGCTGTCTGCGCATCCTGTTTTTGCTCTGGCAAGTACTTCCGGGTCAATCAATGATGTGATAATAAGTACTTTTGTCTTAGGATGAGCTTCTCTGATTTCTTTCCCTGCTGCCAGTCCATCATGATTATGAAATGTCTGCACGTCCATCAGTACAAGATCTACCTTTGTAGAATTACATACTTTTATGGCATCATTGGCATCTGCAATTGTCTGTACATGCTGAAATTCTTTATTACTTTCAATCAAATATTCAAAATATTTCTGCATGATCTTCTGATCTTCTACAATTAATATGCGAATCATTTTCCTCTCCTCCTCTCGTCTCAATCGTCACTGTCTACAGTGACTGTACCCAGCAGTTCTCAATCTTCCGTTCCTCCAAGTGGCAGTTCTAACACCAATAAAAACCTGGGAGCAAATCTTGTAATCATTTGACCTCCTTCTCTTTCAACAGCTTCTCTCAAAGCGGAAAGACCACCGCCTTCTTTACTTCCTTCTTTAGGATTTTCCCCGTCATTTGTTATACGTATCTTCCATCCTTCAAGTATCTTATAACTTTGTACATACACCTTACTTCCATGTGCATGTCGTATACAGTTCGTAACGCACTCACGGATTGCTTTATCTGTGATTAATGCCACTTTAGCTTCCTCGCAGATTTCTCCCTCAATCTCCACAGACACTCCCAATTTCTGTGCATGTCTTATTGTCTCCTGATACTGTTTATCCGGATCATCCTGCGTGATTCCGGATAATATGTAAACCGATTGTTTCAGAATTTCCAGCTGGTTTTCCATGTGATCTGTTTCTTTATGACTTTCCAGCATACGACGGATTGTAAGAAGGCTTCGTCCGAAACTATCATGAACCTGCATCTTCATCTTCAAAGTTTCCTGTTCGCGAATACTGTCATCAATCTGGGCATACATTTTTTTCATTTTTTTATTTAACACTTCCAGCTTTTCATTATTCATACGGATTTTTTCACTATTATAATAAATCTCTGAAATATCAAATGCTACTGTCTGAATATACCCTTCAAGTTCTGATTCCGACAACATATATTCCTGAAACATCCACACTGTATTATCTGACAGATAAAAGACACTGCTTTCTTCACTAAGCTTCGTAATCCCTGAAATTATTTTTCCGCCTCCCAGCACGATCTTAAGGTCTTCATAATTTTGGAGTGCCTCTCCTGTCAGCTTTCTGCCCAGTTCTCTCATTTTTTTATTCGATAACACAATGCGTCCCAACGGATCCGACACACAGACACCACATGGAACATTATCTATGGTTTCCTTAACCGACCAGAAAGAAATACTTTTTCGACATACAATAATTTCTTTTCTGATCAACAGACAAAGCGATAGGAGCAACAGAAACATACCGGCAAAAAGTGTCCATACAGGGACGTCAATCATACATGACGGATGGTCATTGTCTCCAATCTGATATCTATGATCATTTAAGAACACACACATCACACAAAAAGAAGAAAAAAACAATACTCCTATGCTTACCATTTTTTTCAGTTTTTCCTTACGCATTATTCTGGAAAAAAGTATCCACAATTCCAGGATCAGACTTATTTCCATCAGAACCATTAATGTATTATGCAGTTTTACACTATCTGTTACATAATTATACATTCTGATTTTTCCTCGCACCTTTTCAGACTTTTATTGAAACAAACCATTCATCCTCTGTTTCCTGTTCTACATAAAGTTCTGGTTTCTTCTCTGTCAACACTGACGGATTTTCTACTCCTTTCACTGTTACAGCAACTTTCTTCTGTCCGTCAATCTCTGCAACACGCAAGAAAATAAATTGAATTACATCAATTAATTCTTCCACCATCCACTCAAAGAAATCATAACAGCTCAAAATACTGTCATCCTCAAGAAAGTTTATTTCCGGATCAATAAAATATTTCCCGTTGATTCCACATAGCTTTAAGCTGTCACAGGATTCTTCCAGACTTCTTCTCAAATCTTCTACTGTCAATTTCTCCTGTTTTTCTTTCTGCGACAGAATCAGATTCTTACGACGCTTCATATAAGTTCCTACCACAACAATCTTCCGAAGAATCCGGTCATAAATTTCTTCCGATTCTGTCTTCTGAAGTTCATTGAGATATTGATCTAACAGACGTATCTGATGAAATGTTTGATTCTGTATGATATTAAACAGACGGTTCTTTTCCTCAATTGCCTTCTTCTCTGCTTCCTTTTCATAAGCAATCTGCAGTAAATGATTTCTTTCTGTTAATTCTTCCTGAAGTTCCTCGAGTTCTTTATACTGATCCGATACTTGTGAAACATCTTCTGCCCAAAATGCATGACCGCCTCGCAAAGAAATGTGCTTTATCTGGATTCCATGTTCCAGTAACAGTGGTGCCTGTTTTGTGTCCTTGCGCATCTGATCAGTCATTTTCGGGAAATCTCCGGAACGATACCGCACATTCCAGTCCCAATCTGTAATTTCTGCCGTGATACCGCCGCTCGCCTGAAATAATTCTGTGTATCGTGTATTTGTCCCAATCAACCCACAATAAATACAGCTTTGATAGATTGCTGACATCAGTAAACAGCAAGATACTGCCATATCCCCAAAATATTTCGTTATGAGTGGCGTTCCGATAACGTTACCAAAATTCCAATACAGAAGCATTATTCCCGGAAAAAATGGAAGCCAAAATCTTCTTTTCTGCGGACTTTTACTTTTTCTGATCAAAATCACTTCCATTGCGATCAGACAAAAAATCGCCCATATCTGAATCCCAAAGAAAATCGGTCCGTACTGATAATTTTGATCTATAAACGGCTTCCCATTCGGAAATGAAAATACAAACTGATGAAAATCATTTGTAAGAACTGCAACAACAAATAGAATTGCAGGAATCACAAGTGCTGCCGTACGTTTCTTCGTATTCTTCTCTTCCTCTTCTCCCATTAATATCGCTGCATTAAGTCCAAGTGTAGGAATCATCATACATGGAATATAATATAAATACCAGCACGTTCTCAAACTAAGTATTTCTGTCATAATATGATATTTTATACTTCGAAGAAAAATCCAGAAAACCATCAGACAGGCGATTTCAACAAGGCATCTTCTTATCTTAGGATTCACAACTCGCTTCTGCAGATAAATCCCCCAGGCCGTGTACAATCCAAGATAGAGACAGGTGCGGCTCTGATCCAGGATGATACTCTCAATATCTGTTGTTTTCGGTATATGACGACACATAGCAGCCAGTGCCACACACAGCAGAACTACCACATAAGCCATTCTTTGCTTTTTCGAATATGACATATCTATTCCCCCACATACATCACATTTACAACTATCTTTTTTTAAGTATCACACACTCCCAACATCAATGCAACCTAAAAACGACAGGATCTTCATTTGAACTATTGAAGAACCTGTCGTTTTTATTTCATTTTCTAGTAACTGTTCAGAGCCAACCTCCAAAATGCTACGCATTTCGTCGGTGTGGCGTATCCGCCAAATAAAATTTCAAAAACAGTTTTAAAAATGCAAGCATTTTATACCTGTTTTTGAAATTTTGCTTGGCTCTGAACAGTTACATTTTCTATTTGATATAACCAATAAATGTATTTCCGCTTCCGGAAACCATTCCTTCCATCTCACTGATGGAAACTGTCTGTGACTCTCCGTTTTCAGGATCGATATAAGTAATATCATTCTTCGTATATCCTGTCAGAAGAATTGCATGATCTGCACTTGTAAGTGCAATCACCGGACATCCTCTATTGATCACGTAGAGTACCTGATCCAGCGTACATCCTGTCAGATCTACTTTCTGAGCATCATATGTCTTCATATAACGCTCACATGCTTCAAGTGATGTCTCTTCTCCTTCTTTCGAAAGAGCAACATCCTCTATCGAATACGCAAGATCTCGATTGCCTTTCTCCCATACATATTTCTGGTCAGAAGAGATCACAACTCCTGAAATCTGCTGTGCTTTCTGAATGGCATAAGAAGCTTTATCGTAAATTCCTGCCAGTTCACCGACCCCATAGACATAGTATTTCACACTTTCGCTTCTATCAGCAAGAACCATCTCAAGTTCATTCTTTGATGCCAGCTGATTCGGTCGGATCACTTTCACGCTCTTATCTCCTGCTCCCTCTGCAAATGTAATCCGCATCTGTTTTTCCATCAGTGCTGTTGTATATACTTCTGTTTTAATCGCCGTATCTTTGCGTTCCTCATTATTCGTAATAAACTCCTGTGAAGTAACGTTGTAAATATCCCCGCTTTTCTCTACACGATTCAGTGTTACCATATTGTCATCGATTAAAATATCAGAAATATAAATGCCTTTATCAACAAAGGAATAGCTGGCAACTTTTTTGTTCTTAGAATTACGGATTTCCAGTTCATACATTGGAATGATCGATTCTCCGGAAGCTTTCTTTCCTGCATCCTCAGATTTCATTTTTCCATAAATAAAGTCACCATTGACAAATCCAAGTGGACTAATTTTTTCTCCGCTTGCTGCCTCAACAGTATTCGTCTCCAGACTGCTTAGATTCATTACCTGGATCACTGTTCCGCCACTCTTATCTCCTTCTGACTGATATGCCATCAGATGTCCATCATCAGAAACCGCATATTGTCCTTCTTTAAGATTCTCCGCAAGTGTTGTCTGTTTATTCTTTTTCAGATCTACCTGATACAAAGTTCCGTCTGCCAAAACATATAACTGCTCTTCCGCATGATTATAATAAACCATCTTGCCAAGCTCATCCGCTGCGATTGCATAGGACTTCTTACTTGGTATAAATGCTTTCTCCTGGATCAGATTTCTCTCTACATCAAAATAATAGATTCCGACACCGACTTCTCCTTCGTGTTCGCCACGATTCATATATCCATACACAGCAAATGCAAGATTACCACTATTGTCCATACTGATGATACGAACTGCATGTTGATCATTCAGATTCCTTTCATCTGTCGTATCTGCATCTGCAAATCCGAAAATATTTAATAATTCATTCGAACTCTTATTGTACATCCAAAGGTTTCTGGACTCCACAAATGCTGCAATCGTTTCTTTCTCATTTGTCTCATACGGAACATCTGAAGGTGTAACGCCGAGCAGAATTCCGTTTTCATCGATCACACTTCTGTTCTCACTGAATACTTCCTGCATATCACGATTGTAATCCAACAGGTAAATTGTAGTTCCTGCGATTCTCACACGGAAAAATTCTTTAATATCATAAACTGCATTCTCACCGGCATCATCCACGCAGGAAACTCTGTAATTCGCAAGGAGAGAGGTATACACACTATTACTTTCCTTTATGCTCCAACGCACATCACCAAGCAACTGTGGTTGTATAGTTCCCCACTGAATATGAGAAATATCTGAATGGATATTGACTGTCTGATAAGTTGTATTGTCACTCTCATCTCCAGGTTCCAAGTAAATATTCAATGAATCTACATCCGTCTTATTAAATGCTTTCGTATGAAAATCCTGTGCAAATGTAAGACATTGTGATGCTGTAATATCATCTGCTTTCTCAATTCTTGTATAAAAATTAACTTTCCTTGTCTCTTTCTCCTCGCCGATCACAAGCGAAACCTGAAGTACTGCCTCCTGGATTTTATCTCCAAGTGATTTTCCCAGCTTTAATGTGATATCTTCGCTTTCTGCAGACTTTAGAGTTCCTTTATCATATGTCTCTGTTCCATCCAGAGAATATACACTGTAACTGATCTCACGAATCTGGTTATCATTTTTCTCAATCTGCATCTTCAGTGTACCATCACTCTCTAATGGTGTAATGGTATCTCGCATTGCGGCAATATCCATATCATCTACATAACCAGATAACGCATTTATCTTCTGTCCCCCCATCATAAATGAGACTCTAGGTAACGTGGCATCTCCCATATCCACAACCTGATCATCATTTCCACGGTTCAGTATCACATTACTGATCACCAGCACAGCCGCAAAAAGAACAACCAGTGCGGCAATCTTTATTACCCTTTTTTTCATTATTTATCTCCCTTTTGCTCTGCCAGAAGCATACCTAATGTTGGCTGAATCTTCAAAAATCTTTCACAATCCTCTGCCTCTTTTCTGCTCTTTGCTGCAGGACTCCCCTTTTTCACTGCACGCAGCAGAATATTCTTCGGCGTATGCTCCATATCAATAAATTCTAATACCTGAGTTTCATATCCCTCGCTTTCCAGACGCTTTGCTCTAAGTCCATCTGTCACAAGTGCTGCAAAACGCTCTCGCAACAATCCATAATCCATAATTGGTCCGAGCACTTCTTCCATGGAAGCTAGTTGATCTCCCAGCATTTCTGAAACTCCCATAACTTCCGTCTTCGATTTCATCTTGCCTGAATGCAGATTTCTCTGCTTTTCAAGCTGCTTGTTCACCTCATGCTGACAACATGGAACAGACAAAATCACTTTCGCATTCCAGCCAACCGCTTTCGCAAGTGCATAATCTGTAGCTGTATCACACGCATGAAGCGTCACAACCATGTCAACCTGATCCACACCTTCATAATCCGCAATATCTCCAACAAGGAATGTCAACTTCTCATATCCATACTTCTTTGCCAGTTCATTACAATGCAGAATCACATCTGTCTTCAGATCTAATCCGATAATACGAATATCATATCCTTTTAACTCGTGTAAATAATAATACATTGCAAATGTAAGATATGATTTTCCACATCCAAAGTCCAAAAGTGTAAGCTCTTTGTCCTTGTCAAGCTGCGGCAGAATGTCCTCAACAAACTCCAGGAAACGATTGATCTGACGGAACTTATCCATCTTCGTCCGCACAATCTTTCCATCCTGTGTCATAACTCCAAGATCCTGAAGAAACGGAACCACAATCCCTTCTTCCAAAATATATTTTTTCTTCCTGTTATGAGACAGATCCGCAGCTTTCGCCTGCACCTTCTTGCGCTTTCTCTTAATCGTTGCTTTCCCTTTCTTACTGATCAATACCGTGATATCCTCACTCACCGTCTCAACCTGAACCTGACGAAACTCTTCCAACAATTTCGCAAGCTCATCTTTTGTCTCTTCTACCATCAGATTCTTATGAAATGCCTGCGTCTTTGTGAAAGACTCTAACTGAAATAAAAGCTCCCCCTTCTGTTCCATCGGTCGAAGCTTTGCCTTAACTACATTATCCTTTACTCGCGGGTTACTAAACACCGCACGAATAAACTCTCTATTCAAAATCCCAGCTAAAAACTGTATGATTTCTTCCATCTAAATGACCTCTTTTTCTTCTATAATAAAGTAGAATCTTGAAAGACTCTTCTTACTATTTTGCAGAATAAAAAGGGAGATGTCAAGGGATATAGGGGACGAAATAAAGATTTATCGTAGAAATCATTTTTCGGATATGAGGACGAAAACTGAAAATATTATTTTAGAAAGTCGCTTGTTAGAAGGATGCTACAGGAACGCCGACTCAGGGTTACGCATACTGTTCATACTAGGAAAAACAACAGACTGCTAAAAGCAAAGAAAGGATTGACAAACTCGCTGCCGCTCAGACAGCTGTCAATCCTTTCTTTAACGCAATCTATTGTTTTTCAAGTATGAGCAAGCATGCTCCACATTCGTCTTCGCCCCTGTATCATTCTTCTAACATGAAACTTCTCGAAGTTCATATTTTCTGTTTTCTGTTTACTGAAAAAGGATCGTCTTCTACGCTAAATTTTATTAAAGTAAATACGCTTAAGAAATGGGAATCATTCTATAGAACATCCGGTACGTCCGCTTCTCAAGTAGAGTTCTTCTTTCGAGAAAGTAGAAATCAGATAGCGACGAAAAAGTCTACCGATAGACAGACAGTGAGGGATTGATTCAGGTGACTGTTCTGTGTGCTTGGAAAGACTTAAAAAACGGAAGGTTACGTTAAAGCAATGCGAGGCAGCTGTCTGAAGCGGCAGCGAGTTTGCCGAGCATTGCTTTGTTTTTAGTAATCTTTTCGTTTTTCTTAGTCTTTCCTGTATACAGAACCCGGAGCCTGCATCAATCCCTCAATGTCTGTCTATTAGAAGAAACTTTATAAGCGCTATCTGATTTCGTCCGATTTTTGAAGAAGAATCTCTACGATAAATCTTTACTTTGCAAAAAGCTCTTTCTCCCACTCTTCTTGCTCCAGCAAAAATCCTTTTTCTTCCAGTGCTTCTTGAATCATATCCAATGTATTTTCACTATCTGCTTCTACCACATGATAATGATAATCGGATGTGATATTTTTCAGTGGCGTAGACTTTCCACTTCGGATGTCATCTATGAACTCTACTGCATTTCGTCTGGAATTAATATTGAGTGATGCTTCCATATGACCGTAGACTCTGTGATTCACCATCACATTACGAACTCTTCCACCAAGGTCTACGATTGTATAGAGTTCATCTTCAACCTGATCATCGGTATGTTTCACTTTGAAGATTCTTTCTACTAAATGTGATTCGTGCAAAATATATCCTCTGTTTGTAGATATAATGTCATGTCCTGCGGCACGGATGAGTGCGATATCCTGCACGATCACCTGACGGCTTACTTCATACTGTGCAGCCAATGCCTTTCCCGGCACCGGTGCTGAGCTTGTCTTTATCTGATTTATAATGGCAGTTCTTCTTTCTGGTCCTGTCATCATGCCTCTTCCTTTCTAAATTGAAATCCATACTAATAATTGTTCTTTAACTTTTACTCTACAGCATGAAGGTTTTTCATCGAGATATCAAGAATCGGAGCGGA
>OCPY01001157.1_pt1 | contig 12892 bp, 9 predicted proteins | sample 1538821 | NCBI WGS metagenome assembly OCPY01 (sample SAMN04571728, study PRJEB22368) | human gut metagenome | biome: human gut; material: stool | host: Homo sapiens | place: Luxembourg | collected 2012-12-07 | reverse complement strand
TCAACATGACCCGTGCACGTCGCGTCGTTGAGGACAAGGTCGCCCTTCAGGGCAACATGGACCCGCTCGCCCTCTTCGGCCCCGAGGAGACAATCCGCGCCGAGGCACGCAAGGTCATGGACGGCTTCGGTATGATTGGCAATGGCGGCCATGTCTTCAATCTCGGACACGGCATCAACCAGTTCACGCCGATTGAAAACGTTCAGATCCTGGTCGACGAAGTTCACGAATATAGCCGACGCTATCACTGATTCTCGATAGGGTTATGCACAGCTTTTTTCAACTGTGCGAGTCGTTGCAAAGGCGCTCAAGACGAAAGATGTCTTGGCGCCTTTGTCTTTTAATGGACTGCAGGACAGTCCCGTTAGGGGATGCCTATTGAACAGATAGTGGCGCGAACAATGGATTTGGACGGGTTTTTAGGAAAAAGCTCGGAAAATTGTCCACAAGATTATCCACATTTCTTCAAGGGGCGGGCCAGAGGCGATGACAAAGGAAGCGGGCGATCTTTATGCAAAGGTGATGGTGGACACGCCGGGGCTCGGGCTGCTTGACTATGCCGTGCCGGCGGACATGCTCGTTGCAGTGGGGGACCGCGTCGTCGTGGGCCTGCGCACGCGGAACGTCGTGGGCATCGTGGCGGGGCTTCGGGCGGCCGCCGATTTCGCGGAGAACAGGGTCAGGCAGATCAAGGCCGTCCTGCGCGACTCCGCGCCCATGACCGAGGAGTGGTTGGCGCTGACCCGCTTTGCCGCGGGCTACTACATCCGCTCATGGGGCGAGGCGGCCGTGCCGACGCTTCCCGTCTTCTTCCGCCGCATTCCCGGCGTGAGGCATCAGAACCAGCTCGAAAAGCTGAAGAAGCTGCCGGAGCCCGCAGGCGAGGCAGGGCCGAAGCCCGCGCTCAACGACGAACAGAGTGCGGCGGTGGAGGCCGTCTCGACGGCTTCCGGCTACAGCCCCTTCCTTCTGTTCGGCGTGACGGGGTCGGGCAAGACCGAAGTCTATCTTCACATCATGGAGCGGGTTCTTGCCCGTGATCCCGAGGCTCAGGTCCTCCTGCTCGTACCGGAAATCAATCTGACGCCCCAACTCGAGGGCCGCGTGCGATCACGCTTTCCCGGCGAGAGCGTCGTGACGCTCAACTCAGATCTGGCGGACATGGAGCGCGCGCGCTCCTGGCTTGCCGTACACGAGGGGCGCGCCCGCGTGCTCGTTGGCACGCGCATGTCGGTCTTCTCCAGCTTCCGCAAGCTTTCCCTCGTCATCGTCGACGAGGAGCATGACCAGTCGTTCAAGGCGGGGGACGGACTTCGATACTCGGCCCGAGACCTTGCCGTCTGGCGAGCCCACAGGAACGGGATTCCCGTCGTGCTAGGCTCTGCCACGCCTTCGATTGAAAGCTGGGTCAAGGCACAGTCTGGCGGCTACAGGCTTCTTGAGCTTCATCAGCGCGCCGTGCAGAATGCCCTGCTGCCTGCCATCGAGCTCATCGAGCCGCCGAGGCGTGGCTCGGGCGAGGCGCTCTCCGATGAGGCGTGCGCAGCCATGAGCCGTTGTCTGGAAGCCGGCCGTCAGGTGCTTGTGTTTCTCAACAGGCGAGGTTACTCGCCCGTGCTGTCATGCCCCGCCTGCGGCTGGGTGAGCACGTGCAGGCGCTGCTCCACCTTCTCCGTCTTCCACAAGTCTTCCAGATCGCTGGTCTGCCACCACTGCGGCTGGCAGACGGAGGTGCCTGAAGCCTGTCCCTCTTGCGGCAATGTCGACATTCTGCCGCGAGGCATCGGCACGGAGCGTCTAGAGGAGGAGATCGGCCGGAGGTTCCCCGAGCGCAAGGTGCTTCGCATAGACCGAGACAGTGTCTCCCGCAAGCATGAGGCTGAAAAGGCCTTCGCCAAGGTACACCGCGGAGAGGTGGACATTCTGGTCGGCACCCAGATGATCGCGAAGGGGCACGACTTCTACAATGTCGGTCTGGTCGTCATTCTCAATTCCGACGCCCAGATCCTGAGTCCTGATGCGCGCGCCAAGGAGCGGCTCTTCGCCACGCTGATGCAGGTGGCGGGCCGTGCCGGCCGCCACGGCGATCAGGGGCGCGTCGTCATTCAGACGCGGCTTCCCGAGGACCCCCTTTTCGGCGCTCTGGAAAAGCAGGACTACAGGGGCTTTGCGGAGTCTCTCGTCGAGGAACGCAAGGAAAACTGGTGCGTTCCCTTTGTCCATCAGGCACTGGTCACGGCGCAGGCGAAGACGCTCGCCGAGGCACTCTACTTCCTCAACGCCTGCGCAAAGTCAGGCTTCAGCATGGCTCCCGAGGACGTCAGGGTCTTCGATCCCGTGCCCATGCCCCTCGTGCGCCTGATGGATGTCGAACGCGCCCAGTTGCTCGTCGAGGCCGACGGCAGGGCATCCCTGAACCGTTTTCTCTGGCAGTGGCAGGCAACCTTCAATGCGCCCTCGGGCATCGACTGGACCATCGAGGTCGACCCGGCATCCATCTAGTCGGGCACCTTCCGGACGTTTTTTGAACGGAGGGAATTCCGTTATAATGACCTTCTTCTCCGCGTGGTGAAATGGATATCATGCAGCCCTCCGAAGGCTGCGGTACAGGTTCGATTCCTGTCGCGGGGACCATTTTCGGATCCCGTCTCGATCTTCGAGGCGGGATTTTCTTTGCCCGAAGATTACGGAAGGCGGGCGTCGTTAAGGCTGACGGCAGGGTGGATGGTGTGTAATGAGGTGCGGGCGCCGCTGTGGTGGCCGTCTGAAGCGGTTATCATTACAGGACTTCAAAAACGGCTGCTCAAACGGTCTTCGGACCGCGCCGAAACGACAGATACGGCCCGTCAAGAGGACGGGCGGAGATGATGGAAGATGAAAATACCCGTTGATATTGCTCTTCACAAGAAGAGCCGCGAACTCGAACTCGTTTACGAAGACGGCCCCGTCCGTCTGAGCTTCGAATACCTGCGCGTGCTGTCTCCGTCCGCCGAAGTGCAGGGCCATTCGCCTGATGAAGCCGTGCTTCAGGTTGGCAAGCGCCTCGTCGACATTACGGGCGTGCAGGTGGTCGGCAACTATGCGATCCAGTTCACGTTCTCCGACGGCCACGACTCCGGCATCTACAGCTGGGACTATCTTGAAAAGCTCGTCAACGAGAGGGACGTGCTCTGGCAGCAGTATCTCGACGATCTTGCCAAGAACGGCGCCTCCCGCGAACCGAACGATCCGGCCAACAAGCCCTTTGAGGAAAAGGCCGCCAAGCTGAAGCCCGCACACCACTGCTCCCATTCCTGACAACAACCGCAAAAAATGCAGAACAACAACAAGGACGAGGCCTCCAGACAGGAGGCTCACCATCAGATCGATTTCGGCTACCAGATGGTCGATGAGGACAAGAAGGCCGATCAGGTTCGAGAGGTCTTCGACAGCGTTGCGCCCAAGTACGACCTTCTCAACGACGTGCTCAGCCTCGGGCTTCATCGCGTCTGGAAGAGCCGCTGCATCAATGCGACCGAAACGAAGCAGGGCCAGAAGGTGCTCGACATTGCCAGCGGCACCTGCGACCTTGCGATCGCGCTTGCCCGCCGTGCCGGCGCTGGCAACATCGTGGCCACCGACATCAATCACGAGATGCTTGCGATCGGCGCCCAGCGCCTTCTTCAGGCGGGCTTCCCGTGCCCTGTCGTCGAGGCCGATGCTGAAATGCTCCCCTTTGCCGACAACACGTTTGATGTCGTGACCGTGTCCTTCGGCATCCGCAACATGACGCACAAGGACCGCGCCCTGCGCGAGATGCTGCGCGTGCTGCGTCCGGGCGGCAGGCTCCTCGTGCTGGAGTTCTCCAAGTGCCAGCCCTGGTTCAAGCCGATCTACGACTTCTATTCCTTCCGCTTCATGCCCTGGGCGGGCGGCGTCATCGCCGGCGACCGCGAGTCCTACCGCTATCTTGCGGAGTCCATTCGCATGCACCCCGACCAGCCGACTTTTGCAGGCATGATGACGGATGCGGGCTTTGAACGCGTGTCCTGGAAGAACATGACCTTCGGCATCTGCGCCATGCACATCGGCTTCAAGCCCGGCGCCTGATTTTTTCCACCACCAAGTGACCAACGACCATGAAGAAATTTCTCGTTGCTTTTTTGATCTGCTTCAGCATGGTGACGACCAGCATGGATGCTGACGCCGCCAAGCGCTTCGGCGGCGGAAGCTCCTTTGGCCGTCCCGCACCGACTTTCAGCCAGAAGGCTCCGGCGCCGTCCGCCGCGCCCAAGGCGCCCCAACAGCAGAATGCTGCCGGCCAGCAACGCCAGCAGCCCAACGCCGCTCCCGCGCAGCAGGCCCAGCGTTCGTCCATGATGCGTAGCGTCCTGACGGGCCTTGCCGCCGCACTCGGCATTTCCGCGCTTCTATCGCTGCTCGGCATTGAGGGCGCAGGCCTGGTGAGCCTCATCACAGGCATTCTCGCTGCCGTGGCGATCTTCTTCGTGCTGCGCATGGTGCTCGGCATGATGATGCGCAAGCGTGTCCAGACCTCTTCCGGCTATGCCGAGCCGATTCAGTACAGCGACGTGCCCAAGGATGAGCCGCAGCAGGCCGCCCGTACGTACGAAGCGCCCGCGGCTGCTTCCGGCGCCCGCACCGGCAGCGTGATGGACCAGTTCGCAGGCGGTGCCGCTCAGGATGACGGCGTGCGCGACATCACGCCCGACGATTTTGACCGCAAGGCCTTCCTCGAGACGGCGCTCGAACAGTACCGCAAGCTGCAGAAGGCCTGGGATACGGGCAACGTGATCGAGATCTCCGACTTCACGACCACCGAGGTCTTCACTGCCATCACGCACCAGCTGCGCGAACGCGGCGCTCAGGCCTACAAGTCCGACATCAAGGAGCTCAAGAACGAGCTGCTCGGCATCACCGAGTCCGACGGCGTCTACCTCGCCAACATCCGCTTTACGGGCAGGATCGAAATCGATGGTGAAGTCGAGGAGTTCGATGAGACCTGGATCCTCGAAAAGCCCGTCGAAGGCGACGAGGGCTGGCTCCTCGGAGGCATTCAGCAGAACGCTTGACGGGTCGTCGATTTTTGTCATCGTTTTGTCATATAAAAAACGTGTCCTTTCCCTCTGGCTGAGGGAAAGGACACGTTTTTTTTGATCTCGATGAAACAATGGTCGATTGGTGTCCCCGAGGTCGGATTTTTTACATTCTGCAGGGTACGGTGGGAGGCAATACGCCCTACAATTCGCGCGAATAAACAAGGTTTTCCCTTCAACGTCGTTTTATGAGGAAATATGTGAGATGGCGCTGATTGGTTTTGTAATGCTCTACATGCTGGCGACGATCGCCATCGGCCTCTATGCCGCAACGCGTGTGAGCAGTACGAGTGATTTTGCCCTTGCAGGGCGCAGTCTTCCGCTGCCTATGGTCATCACGGCAACGTTTGCCACCTGGTTTGGTTCCGAAACCATTCTGGGTCTTCCCGGCCGCTTCATCGAGAGCGGCATTGCAGGTGTGATCGAAGAGCCGTTCGGCTCCGGCATGGCTCTGATTCTTGTGGGCATGTTCTTCGCACAGAAGCTCTACAAGCTCAACATCCTGACGATCGGCGACTACTACCGCGAGCGCTACGGCCGCGGCGTCGAGGTTCTCTGCACGCTTTTCATCGTCCTCTCCTACCTCGGGTGGGTGGGGGCTCAGGTCGCTGCGCTCGGTCTCGTGATCAACCTGATCACCGAGGGCTACATCTCCGTGTCCGGCGGCATGGTGATCGGCACCGTCGTTGTGCTTGCCTACACGATGTACGGCGGCATGTGGTCCGTCGCAGTCACCGACTTCGTGCAGATGATCATCATCGTGCTCGGCCTCGTTGCGATCCTCTTTTTTGCGTCGGATCTCGCGGGCGGTTTCGGCAAGGTGATCGACTACGCTCATGAGCGCGATCTCTTCAATGCGCTTCCTGAGCCGACGGCGACCGGGTGGCTCTTTTGGATATCCTCCGCCATCACGATGATGATCGGCTCGATTCCGCAGCAGGACGTCTTCCAGCGCGTCATGTCCGCCAGAAACGTGCAGACGGCCGTGGCCGGCCCCGTCATCGGCGGCTGCGTCTACATCCTCTTTGCGTTTGTGCCGATGTTCATCGTCATCGCCGCCATTCTGGTAATGCCCGGCAGCGCGCAGGACATGCTCGCCACCGATCCGCAGCGCCTGTTGCCGACGCTCGTTCGTGACCACATGCCGCTCTGGCTCCGCGTGCTTTTCTTTGGCGCCGTGCTCTCGGCCGTGATGTCGACTGCGTCCGCCACGATGCTCGCTCCGTCGACTGCCTTTGTGAGCAACATCCTCACGCACTTCGTCCGCCTCAACGACCGGAACATGCTCCGTGCGATGCGCTGGACGGTGTTCGGCTTTGCGATCATGGTGCTGTCGTACTCGCTCTTTGTCGAAGGCACCGCCATCTACGACATGGTGGCCATGGCCTACCAGTTCCCCGTGATCGGCGCCTTCTGGCCGCTCGTCTGCGGGCTCTACTGGAAGCGCACGACCCGTCAGGGCGTCTGGTGGTCGATGCTTCTCGGCGCCGGCGTCTGGACGGTGCTGACGACGACGGCGTTCGGCGACGTGTTCCCGAACGTCCTCGGCGGCTTCCTGGCTGCAGGCTTCGGCATGGTGGCGGGCTCGCTCGCCCCGACGCGTGGCAACCGCGAGTATCTGGCCTGGTGGCACGAAAAGAATCGTGACAATGTCGTCAACGAGCCTCTGATGCCCAAGCCGGCCGTTGTTCCGATCAGCTCGTTGGCCTGATAAAATTCATCTACCAGTCACAGGCGGAGCCCTCGATGAGGGCTCCCGCTTCTTGTTTCAGAGTCACGCATTCCAGGACCACGCATATCCATGAACATCGTCATTCTTGCCGCCGGCATGGGCAAGCGCATGCATTCCAAACTGCCCAAGGTTCTCCAGCCTCTCGCAGGCCGACCGATGCTCGATCACGTGCTTGATGCCGTGGAGGGCTTTGCCGCCGTCAAGACGGTTGTCGTCGGTCATTGCGCGGAGGAGGTGCAGAAGCACTACGAAGGCAGGACCGACCTGCAGTTCGCGCTTCAGATGCCGCAGCAAGGAACGGGGCATGCACTGATGCAGGCCTGGCCCGTGCTCGACCGAAACGAACCCCAGACGCTTGTCTGCCTCGGAGACGTGCCGCTTCTGTCCGCTGAAACGGCCCGCCGCATGCTCGAGGAGGCGGAGAAGAGCGAGTTCGTTCTCCTCACCATTGAAATGGACAATCCGAAGGGCTACGGCCGCATCGTGCGAAACGCCGAGGGCGTCGTAACGGCCATCGTCGAGGAAAAGGATGCGACCGACGAGCAGCGCCTGATCAGGGAGGTCAACACCGGCATCATGGTGCTCCCGACGGCCCGTCTTGACGCCTGGCTCGACGCCCTGAAGAACGACAACGCCCAGAAGGAGTACTACCTCACGGATCTCGTGGGCTTCGCGGCCGCCGACGGCGTGCGCATCTCCGCCGTTCATCCCGACCATGCCTATGAAGTCGAGGGCGTCAACTCCAAGGTGCAGCTCGCCGCCCTTGAGCGTACCTGGCAGCGCGTGCAGGCCGACCGCCTGCTTGAAGCCGGCGTGACGCTCATTGATCCCGACCGCATCGACATTCGCGGCGAGCTTGTCTGCGGACAGGACGTCGAGATCGACGTCGGCTGCGTGTTCGAGGGCCGCGTCGTGCTCGGCAACGGCGTTCGCGTGGGCGCCTACAGCGTGATTCGCAATACGACGGTCGAGGATGACGTCGAAATCCTTCCCTTCTGTCACTTTGAAGGCGCCGCGGTCGGCAGGGACTCTTGCATCGGCCCGTACTCGAGGCTTCGTCCGGGCGCCGAACTCACGGGCAACAACCACATCGGCAACTTCGTCGAGGTGAAGAAGTCCGTCATCGGTCAGGATTCGAAGGTCAACCATCTCACCTACATCGGCGACGCCGACGTGGGCGCGCGCGTCAATGTCGGCGCAGGCACGATCACCTGCAACTATGATGGCGTGAACAAGTTCCGCACGGTCATTGGCGACGATGCGTTCATCGGGTCCGACACCCAGCTCATCGCGCCCGTCGAGGTCGGTGCAGGCGCCACGATTGGTGCGGGCACGACGCTTACGAGGAACGCGCCCGCGGGCAAGCTCACGCTTTCCCGCGCCCGTCAGATGACGATCGAGGGCTGGACGCGTCCGGTCAAGAAGCAGTAAGACAGAAAGAAACCGGGCGGCCGCAGGGCCGCCCGAAGAACGTTTGGAGAGAAAGAAATGTGTGGTATCGTCGCCGCCGCGAGTCATCGCGATGTCGTGCCCATGCTTTTGGAAGGCCTTCGTCGCCTTGAATACCGTGGCTATGACTCCTGCGGGGTCGCCACGCTTGATCAGGGCGTCCTGAAGAGGGCCCGCACCGTGTCCCGCGTGCACGAGCTTGTCGAGCGCGTGGCCGAAGACGGCGTCAAGGGCACCGTCGGCATTGCGCACACGCGCTGGGCCACCCACGGCGCTCCCGAGGTCTGCAACGCTCATCCGCATATCTCGCGCAACCGCATTGCGCTGGTGCACAACGGCATCATCGAGAATCACGAGGAGATCCGCCGCGAGCTTCAGGCCAAGGGCTATGAGTTCACGAGCCAGACCGACACGGAAGTGGTCGCACATCTCATCAACGACAACGATAACGGCGATCTGCTCAAGGCCGTCATGACAGCCGTCACGCGCCTGCGCGGCAGCTATGCCATTGCCGTGATCGCCGCCGACGAGCCCGACCGCGTCATCGCCGCCCGTCAGGGCTCGCCCATGGTAGTGGGCGTCGGCGACGGCGAGAACTTCATTGCTTCCGACGCCATGGCGGTCGGAGGCACGACGGACCGCATCGTCTATGTTCACGAGGGCGACGTCGTCGACGTTCGTCCCGACTCTTGGCAGGTCTACGAGCGCACGGAGGCGGGCGAATTCATTCCCGCCGACCGTGAGGTCAAGGTGGTTCACGCCTATGCGGGCGCCGTCGAACTCGGGCCCTACCGTCATTTCATGCAGAAGGAAATCTTCGAGCAGCCCCGCGCGGTCGGCGACACGCTTGAAGGCGTGGCGGCCTTCTCCCCCACGCTCTTCGGCACCGATGCCGAAGGCATCTTCCGCAACACGCAGCGCCTGCTCTTCCTTGCCTGCGGCACGTCGTACTATGCCGCTCTCACGGCCAAGTACTGGATCGAGGAGATCGCAGGCATTCCGTGCGACGTCGAGATCGCGAGCGAATACCGCTACCGCGTCTCCGTGCCCGATCCGAGGACGCTTGTCGTGACGATCTCCCAGTCGGGGGAAACGGCCGATACGCTGGCGGCCCTTCGCCATGCCCGCGACGAGCTGAGCATGCCCCAGACGCTCACCATCTGCAACGTGGCGACGTCGGCCATGGTGAATGAGAGCCGTCTGGCCTACATCACGCGCGCCGGCGTCGAGATCGGCGTTGCGTCCACGAAGGCCTTCACGACTCAGCTTACCGCCCTCTATCTGCTTGCCTGCACGCTTGCCAAGCTCAACGGGCGCCTCACGAAGGAGGATGAGGAGACGGAGCTCAAGCGCCTGCGCCATCTGCCGGCCGCAATGAGCGCCGTGCTCGCTCTCGAGCCTCAGATCATCGCCTGGGCGGAAAGCTTTGCCGCCAAGCAACATGCGCTCTTCCTCGGTCGCGGCGTGCACTATCCGATCGCGCTCGAAGGGGCTCTGAAGCTCAAGGAGATCAGCTACATCCATGCCGAAGCCTATCCCGCCGGCGAGCTCAAGCACGGTCCGCTTGCACTGGTTGACCGCGAAATGCCGGTCGTGACGGTTGCGCCCAACGATCGCCTGCTTGAAAAGCTCAAGAGCAACATGCAGGAGGTTCGTGCCCGTGGCGGCGAACTCTATGTCTGCGCCGACGGCGACTCCGTCATTGAGTCGTCCGAGGGCATGCACGTCATCCGCATGCCTGAAAACTACGGCCGTCTTTCGCCGATCCTTCACGTGGTGCCGCTGCAGCTCCTTGCGTACCACACGGCTCTTGCCCGCGGAACGGACGTGGACAAGCCCCGCAACCTCGCCAAGAGCGTGACGGTCGAATAAGACCGCGCCCTGAAGACGAAGCAAGAAGCAAAGGCCGCAACCCCATCAGGGGCTGCGGCCTTTTCAATTCGGAGGCATGAGAAGGGACTAGCCGCCCGCCATGAACGTGCGGATGCCCGAGCCGATGAACTGCACGCCGATGCAGATGAGCAGGAAGCCCATGAGCTTGCCCAGCACGAGCGTGCCGGAGGGGCCAAGCCTGCGGGTCAGGATGTCGGAGTAGCGCATGACGGCCCAGGAGGCCATGGCCGTGAAGATGATCGCGAGGACCGTCCAGCCGAAGGCGATGGCGATGTCCGCATAGTTGGAAAGCTCGGCGATCTCAGTGGAGAAGCCGATCACGACGGCGATCGTACCGGGGCCGGCGATGCCCGGCATGGCAATCGGGAAGAAGGCGTAGTCGTCCTTGTCGCGTCGCACGATGGGCGCCTTGTTCGGCGAGCTTCCGCCGAACAGCATCTGATAGCCGATGGCCGCGACGACGAGGCCGCCGGAGATTCGCATGGCGCCGTAGGAGATGCCGAAGAACGCGAGCAACATGTTGCCGCCCACGAGGCTTACGGCCATGATGATGCCGGCATAGATGCCGGCCCAGTTCGCCTGCTGGCGGCGGCGCTCCTCGGACATGCCCTGCGTCAGGCTGACGAAGAGCGGGAGCTTCGAGAGCGGATTGGTGATCACGAGCAGCGACACCAGACCGCCGAGAAAATACTGAAAATGGATGGCTTCCAACATGATTGAGCTGACGACCGGCACCTAGTCGGAAAGGGGTGCCGAAAAAGGGATGCGTCACATTAAGACATTGCGCGGTGTTTTGCAAGACATGGGCGGTTTGTCGTATGCAGACGAGCGTTTTTGTACGTCGGATTAGGTGGACGCCCTAGGGACTTCGCGGTAAATAAGGAATAACCATTAAGAAAATCCGCTATGGATGCAAGAAGTGCCTTATTATTGGGAGTCCTTCAAAACGCCCTTTTCGGGGGGCGTTTCTGATGACGATCGCTGCCTCCTTCCCAGAGGCTCCATCCAGAAAAAAATTACACGGCAGGCGGTTTCGTCCGTCGGTCAACCCGGAGACCTCATAAATGTCCGCGGCTTCTGCAAACCATAAAACTCCGATTTACAAGGTGCTGTACTTTCAGGTCATCTGCGCCATTGTCATCGGCATTCTCCTGGGCTTTCTTGCACCCGAGATCGGTGCTCAGATGAAGCCCTTCGGCGACGGCTTCATCCGCCTCATCAAAATGATCATCGCGCCCGTGATCTTCTGCACGGTCGTGACAGGCATTGCGGGCATGGAGGACATGAAGAAGACCGGCGGTCTTGCGCTTCTCTACTTTGAGGTCGTCTCGACCATCGCACTCATCATCGGTCTCATCATCGTCAACACGGTCCAGCCCGGCGTCGGCATGCATGTCGATCCGAACACGCTCGATCAGGCTGCGGTTTCCGCCTATACGGGTCCCGGCAAGATGCAGACGACGACGGAATTCCTGATGAACGTCATCCCGAACACCGTCGTGGGCGCCTTTGCCAACGGCGACATCCTGCAGGTGCTCTTCTTCTCCATCCTCTTCGGCTTCGCGCTGCACAAGTTCGGCGGCCGCGGCACGCTGATCTTCGACGTGATCGAGAAGTCCGCACACGTTCTCTTCCAGATCGTCGGCATGATCATGCGCGTGGCTCCCGTCGGCGCCTTCGGCGCCATGGCCTTCACGATCGGCAAGTACGGCATCGCCTCGCTGCTGCCGCTGGCGAAGCTGATGGGCACGTTCTACCTGACCTGCCTTCTCTTCATCTTCGGCGTGCTCGGCACCATCTGCCGCATCCACGGCTTCTCGATCATGCGCTACATCTCCTACATCAAGGAGGAACTCCTGATCGTGCTCGGCACGTCCTCGTCCGAGTCCGTGCTGCCGCGCATGATGACGAAGATGGAGCTCGCCGGCGTGTCCCGCTCCGTCGTGGGTCTCGTCATTCCGACGGGCTACTCCTTCAATCTTGACGGCACCGCCATCTACCTGACGATGGCCGCGGTCTTCATCGCCCAGGCCTGCGACGTCTCCATGACGCTCACCCAGCAGCTCACGCTGCTTGCCGTGCTGCTCCTCACCTCGAAGGGCGCCGCCGGCGTGACGGGTTCGGGCTTCATCGTGCTTGCCGCCACGCTCTCCGCCGTCGGCCATGTGCCTGTCGCCGGTCTTGCACTCATTCTCGGCATCGACCGCTTCATGTCCGAGGCCCGCGCCCTCACCAACATGATCGGCAACGGCATCGCCTGCGTCGTGGTCGGCCACTGGTGCAGGGAGGTCGACAACGACAAGCTCAAGGTCGTGATGCACAGCAAGAAGAAGTATCACGAGAACGAGGACGCGTCCTGAAGGGACGGTTCCTGAACACCGGTAATGAAAAAAAGGCTGCCCGAAGGGGCAGCCTTTTTGCTTCGGGGCTCCCTGAGGGAACCCCTGTTTGTGACGGATCTTACTTCTTGGCCTGAAGCTTGACGGGGATGAAGATGCGTCCGCCGTTGCGCTGCACGAGAAGGAGAACCTTGTTGTCCTTGCACTGCTCGAGCAGGTCGTCTCGGCTCTTGAGGAGCTTGCCGTCGGCGCTCACGAGGATGTCGCCCGCACGGATGCCTGCCTTGGCGGCGGGACCGGAAGTCTGGGTGACGAGAAGACCGGTGGTTTCAGCCTTCTTCTCCTCCTCCTCCTCACGCTTCACCGCCTCGTCCATCTCCGTC
>OCPY01001156.1_pt1 | contig 12907 bp, 6 predicted proteins | sample 1538821 | NCBI WGS metagenome assembly OCPY01 (sample SAMN04571728, study PRJEB22368) | human gut metagenome | biome: human gut; material: stool | host: Homo sapiens | place: Luxembourg | collected 2012-12-07 | reverse complement strand
TTATATGCGGCGGAAAAAGGAAGCTCTGGGCCGGTTGACCATTCAGGAGAATCCGAATCATCCCAATCCCTTAATGAAACCTCTATATTAATGCCAGTTATAAAAAACATGTCTTATGGATGAGAAGGCAACTATTTTCCAGAGAGCCGTGGGGAAACATATTATTGTCAGACTACCAATAGTATCAGTAGGAGTTATTATAAATAAAAATAATTATACATATAAATACCAACGGAAATAGTTTATTTGAAAGACATTTATTGCCAGTTTCGGAGTAAGAGAGGGTATCCATGTCTAAATAGCATTTTAATACCGGAGAGGATACTATTATGGATTACCCGGTATCTTTTCTATATGGTATATAAAGTTGTAATAGTCTGGGCAGATCATGTTAATAGAATTATTGGGAATTATGGATAGGATATTAAATAGTATATTAAGATTGACTAAGTCTTAGAAACTTATGGACTTGAAATTATGTGAAATGTGATTAGAAGAATATCGATTAAGATGAGGTGTATAAAAAAAGTAAATCAACTTTATTTAATAGATTAAATGATCTTAGTTTATAAAAAAACAGGGAAACAGACCGCGTGCAGTCGTTTTGGCTTTTCCTTTTTAATATGATAGGGGCTCAATAATTTATCTAAGTAGGATAGACTCGATCCTTTTTATAAATTCTATGTCAATGGGTGTTTTTCTTCAATAGGTAACTATTAGTCTGCTTTATTCTATCCATCGGTCATATATAGGCAGGATCGTTTGTTTTTATAAGTAATATAAAAAGGCGAGGCAAATGCCCCGCCCTTAATGTTTTCACAACGGAATAATCCTTATTGTGATTTGCTTCAAATTAGTGATACAAAGATAATAAAATTATTTTCATAATAGTGTTTATTTATAGAAAAAAAATAATATATTTGGGGTATTGTAATAAAACTGGTCAAATATGAAAAGGATTTTAGGATTGGATTTAGGCTCAAGTAGTATTGGGTGGGCATTAGTGAACGAGGCGGAAAGCAAGAATGAAAGGTCGTCAATTGTTAAGCTTGGTGTGAGAGTTAATCCTTTGACAGTAGATGAATCGATCAACTTTGAAAAAGGGAAGAGTATTACAACCAATGCAGATAGAACACTTAAGAGAAGTATGCGTCGCAATTTGCATCGTTACAAACTTCGCCGGGAGGCTTTAATAGAGGTGCTGAAGGAATGTAAGTTTATAACTGAAGATACAATACTTTCGGAAAATGGTAATCGTACAACTTTTGAGACATATCGTTTGAGGGCAAAAGCGCTAACAGAGGAAATTTCGTTGGAAGAGTTTGCGCGTGTATTGATAATGATTAATAAAAAACGTGGTTATAAAAGTAGTCGGAAGGCGGGAGGAGCAGAAGAGGACACGTTGATTGACGGTATGGATATAGCCAGGAAACTTTATGATGCCAATCTTACCCCCGGTGAATTATGTCTGCAACTTCTTTCTGCAGGGAAAAAGGTATTACCTGATTTTTATCGTTCCGACTTACAGAATGAACTTGACAGGATTTGGGAAAAACAAAAAGAATATTATCCTAGGGTTCTTACTGATGCATTGAAAGAAGAGTTGAGAGGTAAAAAACGTGATGCTGTTTGGGCCATTTGTGCCAATGCTTTTGTTTGGAAAGAAACCTATACAGAATGGAATAATGAAGAAAGCAAAAACGAACAGATAGAAAAGGAACATAAGTTGGAAGGTATTTATAGCAAACGAAAAAGGGATGAGGCAAAAAAGGAAAATTTGCAATGGAGGGTAAGTGGTTTGAAAGAAAAGTTATCATTGGAACAATTGGTTATTATATTACAAGAAATAAACACTCAAATCAATAATTCAAGTGGTTATCTAGGTACAATCAGTGATAGAAGTAAAGAATTGTACTTTAACAAACAAACTGTTGGTCAATACCTAATGGATATTTTGGATAACAATCCCAATGCAAGTTTACGGAATATTGTGTTTTATCGTCAGGATTATTTGGATGAGTTTAATGCGCTTTGGGAAAAACAAGCAGAATTTCATAAAGAATTGACGGGAGAACTAAAAAAAGAGATCCGTGATATTATCATTTTTTATCAGCGCAGGTTGAAGAGTCAGAAAGGATTAATCAGTTTTTGTGAGTTTGAAAGTCGACAGATAGAAGTAAAGATAGATGGTAAGAGAAAAATTAGAACAGTAGGTAGTCGGGTGATACCCCGTTCTTCTCCCTTGTTCCAAGAATTCAAAATATGGCAAATACTAAATAATATTGAAGTAACAGCTGTCGGCAATAAGAATAAACAAAGAATGCAGAATGGTTCAAATGAACCGGACGATACGGAACAATTGGAGTTGAACAGCAGGCGTTATTTGTATCAGGAAGAAAAAGAATTGCTTGCCAAAGAGCTTTTTGTTCGTGATAAAATGACGAAGTTGGATGTTTTAAGATTATTATTTGATAATCCAGAAGAATTGGACTTGAATTTTAAAACGATTGATGGTAATAAGACGGGATATCTATTTTTTCAAGCATATAGCAAAATGATTGAAATGTCTGGTCATGAGCCAGTTGACTTTAAGAAACCCATTGAGAAAATAGTTGAGCAGGTAAAGTCTGTTTTTGTTCTTCTTAATTGGAATACCGACATTTTGAGTTTTGACTCAAATAAAGAGTTGGATAAACAATCTTATTATAAACTTTGGCATTTATTGTATTCTTTTGAAGGTGACAATACGCCAACAGGAAACGGGTGCCTAGTTCAAAAGATAATGGATTCTTATGGTTTTGAGAAGGAGTTTGCAAAGATTTTGGCAAATATTACTTTTCAAGAAGATTATGGCAGTCTGAGTGCAAAAGCCATTCATAAGATTTTACCTCATTTGAAAGAAGGCAATCAGTATGATGTAGCTTGCGAGTATGCTGGATATAGGCATTCAAAATCGTCTTTAACCAAAGAAGAAATAGCAAACAAGGTGTTGAAAGATAAGCTAGAGGTTCTTCCTAGGAATAGTTTGCGCAATCCAGTGGTGGAAAAGATTCTGAATCAGATGGTAAACGTAATCAACGCAATTATTGAGGCTTATGGGAGACCGGATGAAATCCGTGTCGAATTGGCGCGTGAATTGAAAAAGAATGCCAAAGAGAGGGAGAAGTTAACCAAGTCCATAGCTGAAACTACAAAGACACATGAGGCACATAAGAAACTTTTGCAAGAGGAGTTTGGTTTGAAGAATGTAGGCCGCTCGGATATCTTGCGTTACAAACTTTATAAGGAATTAGAGTCACGTGGTTATAAGACTCTTTATTCCAATACCTATATTCCAAGAGAAAAGTTGTTTAGTAAGGAATTTGATATTGAGCATATTATTCCACAAGCGCGGCTTTTTGATGACAGCTTTTCAAATAAGACACTTGAAGCACGTAATGTAAATATTGAAAAAGGGAATAGGACAGCTTACGATTTTGTGAAGGAAAAATTTGGTGAAAGTGGAACTGATAATAGTTTAGATTGTTATTTGAATAATATCGAAGCATTGTTTGTCTCAGGGAAAATATCGAAAACTAAATATACTAAATTGAAAATGACAGAGCAGGATATTCCTGGTGGTTTTATTGAACGTGACCTTCGTAATACGCAATATATTGCTAAAAAGGCTCTGTCTATGTTGAATGAAATTTCTCGTTGTGTAGTTGCCACAAGTGGCTCAATTACTGACAAATTGCGCGAAGATTGGCAACTGGTTGATGTGATGAAAGAATTGAATTGGGAAAAATATAAGGCGTTAGGACTAGTTGAATATTTTGAAGATAAGGATGGAAAACAAATAGGCAGAATCAAGGACTGGTCAAAACGGAATGATCATCGTCATCATGCGATGGACGCTTTGACGGTTGCGTTTACAAAGGAGGTATTCATTCAGTATTTTAATAACAAAAATGCCAGTTTGAATCCCAACACAAATGAGTATGCAATAAAGAACAAATATTTTCAAAATGGTAGGGCAATAGCACCTATACCATTGAATGAGTTTCGTGCAGAAGCTAAAAAACATTTGGAAAATACCCTAATTTCGATAAAAGCGAAAAATAAGGTAATTACGAACAATATTAATAAAACGAAGAAAAGAGGTGGCGTAAATACAAAGAAGCAACAAACCCCACGTGGACAGTTGCATCTGGAAACAATCTATGGTTGTTGCAGACAATATTTGACAAAAGAAGAGAAGGTGAATGCTTCGTTTGATGTGTCGAAAATAGCGACAGTAAGTAGATCTGTTTACAGGGATGCATTGCTAAAACGTTTGCAGGAACATCACAATGATCCGAAAAAGGCATTTGCCGGAAGGAACTCACTAGATAAAAAGCCCGTTTGGCTGGATAAGGAGCAAATAAGGAAGGTACCAGAGAAAGTAAAAACTGTAACATTTGAAACTATTTACACTATACGTAAAGAGATTTCTCCAGATTTGAGGGTTGATAAGATTATAGATTCAGGTGTTCGAAAAATGCTAACAAGCAGATTAAAGGAGTATAGGAATGATGCTAAAAAAGCATTCTCCAATCTTGATGAGAAACCTATTTGGTTGAATAAAGAGAAAGGCATATCCATTAAACGAGTTACAATTTCGGGAATCAGCAATGCGCAGTCATTGCATGTGAAAAAGGATAAGGATGGCAAACCAGTATTGGATGGAAATGGTAGAAATATTCCTGTGGATTTTGTTAATACAGGCAATAATCATCATGTAGCAGTTTATCGTAGGCCCGTTATAGATAAGAACGGTCAAATGGTAATTGACGAGAATGGCAACCTAAAGTATGAACTTGAAGAGGTTGTAGTTACTTTCTTTGATGCAGTAACAAGGGTAAATCTTGGTCAACCGATTATTGATAAGGATTATAAAGCGAGTGAAGGCTGGCAATTCCTTTTCAGTATGAAGCAAAATGAGTATTTTGTATTTCCAAATGAAAAGACTGGCTTTAATCCGAAAGAGATTGATTTACTTGATGCAGATAATTATGGATTGATAAGCCAAAATTTGTTCAGGGTACAGAAATTTACTCATAAAAACTATGTTTTTAGACATCATTTGGAAACAACGATCAAGGATACGAGTTCTATTTTGAGAGGTATCACTTGGATAGATTTTCGTAGTTCAAAAGGATTAGACTCTATTGTTAAAGTACGTGTTAATCACATTGGACAGATTGTTTCGGTTGGGGAATACTAATTGAATAATACATAATAAATAATATATGTGTAAAAACAATGATGATCCTTGATGCTTTGACTCCTATTATTACAAATATAGAGATAGATAGGTGAAAGTTGAAATCTATATTTTTGACGAAATGTTTGGGTTGGCGCAAGGCAAAATTACTTGACTGTTTAGAGTACTGTGCTCCGCAGTTGCAAAACATTTCAAGAATATCTTTGTAGACAGTGAGCCAATTGAAGATTTTTGGAATTAGCTGCCACTGATGGTAAAATGTATCAGATGAGGTTATATCATCTAGGCATCATTCTATCTGTGGGTTACTGCATTGATGATATTCAAACTACATATTTTGAATATGGATAAACAGCGTACTGAAAAAATGTTTGATTGAGGTACTTGGGTATGAATGACGGACGATTAAAGAATTCGCAGAAACTGTTTAGAGAAGATTATTTTAAGTAATAATTTGTTTGTATTTGTGACATTCGTAGTAGCGAACGTTGTTTCCATAAGAGAATAATCGGTATTTATTTGCAAAGTGATGCTGACTGTGGAGCGAATGGTGATGTGATGAAGAGGTTTAATAAATAGAAACTGCTTGGAAAAATGTATCTAACGAGGTGATGTATAAACCGGAAGTTTTTTCCTATTGCAAAAAAAATCTGAATAATACAGAGTTGTATGATTTGAGTCGCATTCTTTCAATATTTTTAGATTATGTAAAAAATCCGGCTAAAAAGAACAAGTTTGTATGTGAAAGATGAGGTGAAAAGTAGGATTTATTTTGATAATTCAATGAAAAGGTTGTGTTGTAATACACTGGAAGAGTGAGTTACGAAGTGGTCATGCCATTATGGAACAGAAATATGATCGATTTCATACTAAATGATTTTATAATTACAAATCTGATTTTGAAACACTTTAATAAAAGAATAAATTATGATTAAGAAAACACTTTATTTCGGGAATCCGGTTTATCTATCGTTACGAAATGCACAGTTAATCATTAAACTGCCTGATGTTGAAAAGACAATAGCTTTGCCTGAAGTCTTGAAAAAACAGGCGGAAGTGACGAAGCCTATAGAGGATATTGGAATAATTGTGTTGGATAACAAACAAATTACCATTACTTCCGGTGTGTTGGAGGCTTTGCTTGAAAATAATTGCTCGGTAATCACTTGTAATAGTAAGAGTATGCCGGTCGGACTAATGCTTCCTCTTTATGGAAATACCACGCAGAATGAGCGTTTTCGTAAACAATTGGATGCTTCCCTTCCATTGAAAAAGCAACTCTGGCAGCAAACTATTCAAGCGAAGATCAACAACCAGGCATCTGTACTCAAAGATTGTATGAACGAAGAAGTAAAGTGTATGCGTGTGTGGGCGGCTGACGTGCGTAGCGGTGATCCTGATAACTTGGAAGCGCGTGCTGCAGCGTATTATTGGAAATTCTTATTTGCTGGCATTGACTGTTTTACGCGAGATCGTGAGGGTGTTTCTCCTAATAACCTATTGAATTACGGATATGCTATTCTTCGTGCAGTAGTGGCTCGTGGGTTGGTAATAAGTGGTTTGCTTCCTACTTTGGGCATCCACCATCATAATCGATATAATGCTTATTGTTTGGCTGATGATATAATGGAACCTTATCGTCCTTATGTGGATGAATTAGTATTTAACTTGACACAGGAGTATGGAAAAGATGTGGAGTTGACAAAAGACATAAAAGCACGGTTGCTGACTGTTCCGACATTGGAAGTGGTAATTGGAGGTAAACGTAGTCCGTTGATGGTTGCCGTAGGACAAACCACTTCTTCACTTTATAAATGTTTCAATGGAGAAATTCGTCGAATAGCTTATCCTGAACGATAATGGATCGCTTTAGTGAATATCGTATTATGTGGGTACTTGTTTTTTTTGATTTGCCGACTGAGACGAAGAAAGAAAAGAAGGCTTATGCGGATTTTAGAAAGAATCTGCAAAAGGATGGTTTTACTATGTTTCAATTTTCCATTTATGTGCGTCACTGTGCTAGTAGTGAAAACGCTACAGTACATATAAAAAGAGTTAAATCTTTCCTCCCGGAGTTTGGACATGTCGGAATCATGTGTATTACCGATAAACAATTTGGTGATATAGAACTTTTTTATGGAAAGAAAATGCAGAATGTTAATACGCCTGGGCAACAATTAGAGTTATTTTAAAAAAACAAAATCTCGCATTAGTGCGAGATTTTGTGCTGGAAACAGACTTTTTTTCTTTTCTAATTTTCTTTTTAACTTATTGGAAATCATTTTGTTATATAAAATCGGTTGTTTCCAATGGTTCAAAGATACTAATTTGAAAGCAAATCACAACACGATTGCCATAGTTTTATTCCTCCTCTTTGTTGTTTCCAATGGTTCAAAGATACTAATTTGAAAGCAAATCACAACACTTGTATCTTCCTTTCTCTTATTCGTTATGTTGTTTCCAATGGTTCAAAGATACTAATTTGAAAGCAAATCACAACTTGGCAGCTAGATGCTTTAAGTTATTGATGTTGTTTCCAATGGTTCAAAGATACTAATTTGAAAGCAAATCACAACTATAATGTTGATAAGAATTTGGCTTATGGCGTTGTTTCCAATGGTTCAAAGATACTAATTTGAAAGCAAATCACAACTTTGCACGCATAGACCAATGCTGCTACTAAGTTGTTTCCAATGGTTCAAAGATACTAATTTGAAAGCAAATCACAACAAAAGCGGTGAGATAAGACTCTCCGAGGAGTTGTTTCCAATGGTTCAAAGATACTAATTTGAAAGCAAATCACAACGGTAACTTGTAATCTACCGATGGCGTTCCTGTTGTTTCCAATGGTTCAAAGATACTAATTTGAAAGCAAATCACAACTTTGCGTAATTCGCTCCTAATCCTTTACTGTTGTTTCCAATGGTTCAAAGATACTAATTTGAAAGCAAATCACAACTTTTTTGTGTAGAATTACATCTTTGATTTGGTTGTTTCCAATGGTTCAAAGATACTAATTTGAAAGCAAATCACAACTATTGTTTATAGACCCACTATTTTGGTATAGTTGTTTCCAATGGTTCAAAGATACTAATTTGAAAGCAAATCACAACTAGTGTTACGTTCAATCCTGTCTTAGGCAGTTGTTTCCAATGGTTCAAAGATACTAATTTGAAAGCAAATCACAACTATGTTATGTTCGTTTTTTCTTTGTTCCATGTTGTTTCCAATGGTTCAAAGATACTAATTTGAAAGCAAATCACAACATAGCGCGAGCGACAAATACAGGGTTCTAGGTTGTTTCCAATGGTTCAAAGATACTAATTTGAAAGCAAATCACAACTACCTAATCGAAAGAATGGGTGGAATCCGGTTGTTTCCAATGGTTCAAAGATACTAATTTGAAAGCAAATCACAACAGTAGAAGGGCGATTAGCAATACAAACATTGTTGTTTCCAATGGTTCAAAGATACTAATTTGAAAGCAAATCACAACAGCCGAACGCCTAATGTTTTGGGCTACCATGTTGTTTCCAATGGTTCAAAGATACTAATTTGAAAGCAAATCACAACTAATCTTTCAGAGATATTGCGCATAAGTGGTTGTTTCCAATGGTTCAAAGATACTAATTTGAAAGCAAATCACAACACGTTAAGGTTTCTTACGACGATCTTTTGAGTTGTTTCCAATGGTTCAAAGATACTAATTTGAAAGCAAATCACAACCTTATTGGTGGCAGAATCACGGAAGAAAGGGTTGTTTCCAATGGTTCAAAGATACTAATTTGAAAGCAAATCACAACTAAACTGCTCTACATTCATGATTTCAAGGGGTTGTTTCCAATGGTTCAAAGATACTAATTTGAAAGCAAATCACAACTTAATTATGTCATCTATAATGTCTGTTACAGTTGTTTCCAATGGTTCAAAGATACTAATTTGAAAGCAAATCACAACCTTCTGGAGACTCTCTGAAATATGTGATTCGTTGTTTCCAATGGTTCAAAGATACTAATTTGAAAGCAAATCACAACCCATAAGAGAGTGTTCGGCCGCAGGAGATAGTTGTTTCCAATGGTTCAAAGATACTAATTTGAAAGCAAATCACAACTCTATCCTCTCGTAAAAACGGCGGTATCGGGTTGTTTCCAATGGTTCAAAGATACTAATTTGAAAGCAAATCACAACTACCACGTACGCCGCGTCTTTCGCCATAGCGTTGTTTCCAATGGTTCAAAGATACTAATTTGAAAGCAAATCACAACTGCCCAGCGTGAACTAGACAACAAGAAGGAGTTGTTTCCAATGGTTCAAAGATAATCTGTAAAGTATCAATAGATACGCTACACTTTTTCTTTTCGTAGGCAAATCTTAATCCGTATCTTCGTAGCATGAAAGAAGATATACGGAAAATACGGATGCGCCCAAAATGGCTTGAACTATACGCCGAAACGGGTTCTGTGACAAAAACTGCCCTTCGGTGCGGGATTGCCCGTTCCACGTTATACCGTTGGATAAATCGCGAGAAAGAACAAGGCAAGTCGGAATTGTCCGATAAGTCTAAACGTCCATCAAGACTTGCCAATATGAAGATAACACCTGAAATTGAAACCATTATCCTTAATCTGTGCGTGAGACAAGAAGATGGGGAGCGCAACGGATTGCCAACTATCTGCTTAGGAAGAGAATAAAGCTCTCAGCCATGACGGTGTGGCGTGTGTTGAAAAAGCATCAGGTCAAAGTTGTTGTGAAACAGCGTAAAAAGTCAGACTATATCCGATATAGTAAAGAAGTTCCCGGGGAAAGGGTTCAGCTGGATGTAATGAAAGTACGAAACGGAGCATACCAGTTCACGGCCATAGATGATTGTACCCGTTTGAGAACCATTCGTATATATCCCAATAAAAAAGCGGAAAGTACAATTCATTTTTTAGGAGAGATACTGAACACCTTTCCTTTTCCCGTTCAGCGGATACAAACTGATTGGGGAACAGAATTTTTCAATTATGACTTCCAATATGAACTGCATGACCATTTTATCAAATTCAGACCAATCAAACCAAGGACTCCACATCTGAATGGCAAAGTCGAAAGGTCTCAGCAGACCGATAAGACAGAGTTTTGGAATCTTATAGATTTGTCGGACAAGACACTTGATTTGAATATGATGGCTATGGAATGGCAGGAGTTCTACAATAAGAAACGACCACATTCCTCACTGAACGGCAAGACTCCGATGCAAAAATTCAAGTCTGTCGAGCACCTTGTTCCGATCCAGCCCGATGTGAGTGAAAAATTCTGGGAGTCAAACGAAGAAATTCTTCCACGTAATTACAAGTATCTTAAATTCATAAAACATCGAAATAAGAAAACTGTTATTCGATAATCCGTGGAGAATCAAAATATATCGCAGATTATTTTACGTTTTTAAACTCATCGGTCGGGGAACGGCCAGCGCCAAGGGGCGGGACCACCCGTCCCGACGAGCGTAAAAATCCAGTAAGCTAATGTAGCGAATCTGTTGTTATAGCACATTTGTGTTGAAACAAGCCTCCAGACCTGTACATCAGGTATCGGGGGCTTGTTCCCGCATGGTTGTCTCTCCAGTTGTATTGCATGTTATCGCAGAACTTCCTTTTCAATCCGACATCTTCCCTGTTATATCCCGTCGGGCATTGCCTTTCTATTTCCTTATCCCTATGAAGGCCTGCAAACCAATCATAACCTTGGGTTCACCTTACTTTCCGACTGGTTTAATCTAATTGATTCGTTCTGCATTCTTTCCTTCATAAGGTAATCTTCATTAGACTTACTGATAAATGGTTCGGTCCTTGGAGACACTCTCATATAGCTACTATGGTTTCGACTGACTTTTCACGACGAATCTAGTTTTAACCACACGTCACAGACTTGGTGACATCTGTCCGTGAGATCTCTTCAGATAAGAACGTACTCTTTCATCTCATGTGCCTTCTGCATTTGCCACATATGGATTCGTATAGTTATTGAACTTTGACTTGTTTAGTAGCTTTGTTTTCTATACACAGTCTTGTATGCAGTTCCTGTTCGTAAGGTCGGGAATTTGTCGCCAGCTTCCTTCAGATTCTGCCTCACAACGCCCCCCCTCTTGCTATTGGCTAACGATTCCCACTATCAGGGCTCGTTCGGAACTTTCACCTTATAGCGTACGCCCATGCTAGGCGTACAATAAAACCGCCAACTCTCACGAGTTAGCGGCAATAATATATACGTCCCTTTTACAACAAGAGTAACTCTTATTTGTAAAAACTAATACAAAAATAAAGAAAATTAGAAAATATCTCATAGAAATCTGTTATTTTTTTTATCAGACCTGAATAATAATCTAAAAAACGGAGCGAAAGAGAGATAACCTCATGAGATTGCCTCTATTCTTTGTACCAAAATGCACATTTTGTTTTGAGTTAACAAAGATGAATCTTAAACGGAATGCTTTGTAAGAATGGAGCATTTTGTTTTGCCATTTATACATATTTCTTTTATCCAGAAAGTTTTGTATTTTTGCAGTGCTATTGTACCATTATATATTAGCTAAATAAATTCAATATAACATGTCTTTGTGAAAAGGCAATTATTAGACTAGTTTAATTAATGCCAAAGCGATGTGAGTTTCCCCTGAAGAGCTTTCATCGCTTTATTTATTGTGGCATTCCCCTGTGTCATTCATCCCTGTCCCTGATATATGCACATCCGTATATCTTTCTCTTGCCATATTCCCAAATGTAATATAGGGCATGTACTTTTTTGTTTTTAACCATAAATTCATACAACTGTCTGCCGGATTCTTTTTCTACATAAGCTATAATCTTGCCATTGTCTTTTCTTTTGATTATGATTGTATTGTTATCGTATTGATTATTTTCTTCTGCTATCGCATATCCGTAATGTATCCCGTAGTCTGATTACTTCAGACAATTATATCGCATACCGATGAGTTGATAACATCCGGATTTCTCATATTTAAGCAATTTAACGTATTCTTTGCAGAATATCCTGTTGAAGCGGAGTGGATATCGCCGATTCTTTTGATTTCCCCGCTCTTCCGGCGTATAATCAATATACCGGCAAAAAAGGTTATACAGATAGTAATATGTCTTCCATAAATGTGTTGTGATTAAATATAACATCCCGGAATTACATAAGCTCCCGGGTTTCTGCAAGTGACTGGTAATATCATATTTCAAGGTATCACTGATAAAGAATACAGTCCGAGTTTTTGTTCTCGGAATTTCTTGTTTACTAAAAGTATATTTTTTACATTTGTATGTCGTTTTGTGGCATATGGAAGTCTTGACATTTTACAGTCTTTCTCTTTCCTGTATGCCGTGCCAGGACACATACTTTTGTTTATCTTATACGATGAGTTTTTTGATAAGACCAATTTCTTTGTGAAAAGGAAAAGTCAGTGTTGTTAGCGATAGAAGTCAGCGGATTTCTGTCGCTTTCACTTTTTGGGGATATGGATTCTGCCAAAAATGGTCTTTCTTGTTTTCTTGGGGTTAGCTGGAGACAGAAAGTCTGTGAACGTAGTGAATGATAATTACATAGCTCCTATGGAGATAAAAATGAAAAGTGTTATAAAAAAGTTTGCAAATCGTGTACATTTTATAATAGAAGTACATT
>OCPY01001149.1_pt1 | contig 12989 bp, 8 predicted proteins | sample 1538821 | NCBI WGS metagenome assembly OCPY01 (sample SAMN04571728, study PRJEB22368) | human gut metagenome | biome: human gut; material: stool | host: Homo sapiens | place: Luxembourg | collected 2012-12-07 | reverse complement strand
ACCGCCGGCAATAATCAGGTTGTCTACCTTGTTCAGCAGGTTTTCGATGATTTCAATCTTGGAAGAAACTTTGGAACCACCCATGATGGCAGTAAACGGACGTTGGATATCGTTCAAAACTTTATCAACAGCCTTTACTTCTTTTTCCATCAGGTAACCGAACATTTTGTTGTCCTTGTCGAAATATTTAGCGATCAATGCAGTAGAAGCGTGTGCACGGTGAGCGGTACCGAAAGCGTCGTTTACATAGCAATCTGCATAAGAAGCCAATTTCTTGGTGAATTCTTTCTGGCTTTCCTTAACAGCAGCTTTGGCAGCCTTCTTTTCTTCGTCTGTAGCATCTTCAGCCAAACCGCGGGGTTTGCCTTCCTCTTCAGCGTAGAAACGGAGGTTCTCGAGCAACAACACTTCACCCGGTTGCAGAGCAGCAGCCTTTACGGCAGCTTCTTCGCCCATACAGTCGTTAGCAAATTGCACCTCAACACCCAACAACTCTTCGAGATGCTTCAGAATGTGCTTCAAGGAGAACTTGTCAGCCGGGCCTTTCGGACGACCGAGGTGAGAACCGATAATTACACTACCGCCATCGGCCAAAATCTTCTTCAATGTAGGAAGAGCGGCACGCATACGGGTATCATCTGTAATGTTGAAGTTTTCGTCCAAGGGTACGTTGAAGTCCACACGAACGAATGCCTTTTTTCCGGCAAAGTTAAATTGATCAATTGTCATAATACTCTATTTTATTTAAAAGTGTTACTAATTTCTTTTTAGTGAGCGCAAAGTTAGCATTTATTTCTTTTTTTTGCTATGAAACCGTTGTTTATTCTTTGTCTTTGCCGCTCTCTTTGCTAACTTTATATTTCTGGCAGTAATATTTGCACATTAATTGCAAACCGCAGGTATCACATTGTGGAGTACGTGCCTGGCATACATAGCGACCGTGCAGGATAAGCCAGTGGTGAGCTATGGGGATGTCTGTTTCCGGTATATGTTTTACCAATTCTTTTTCGACACTGAACGGAGTTGTACATTTATCTGATACGAGACCCAGGCGATGGCTGACGCGGAACACGTGTGTGTCTACTGCCATAGCCGCTTTATTGAAAACAACGGATTGGATGACATTGGCTGTTTTGCGGCCTACGCCGGGCAGTTTTACCAGTTCTTCAAGGGTATCGGGTACCTCACTGTTGAATTCTTTCACCAACATCTGTGCCATGCCTACAAGATGTTTAGCTTTGTTGTTGGGATAGGAGACGCTGCGGATATACTCGTATACCACGTCGGGAGTAGTAGCGGCGAGTGCTTCGGGAGTAGGGAAGTCCCGGTAAAGGGCGGGGGTAATCATATTGACGCGTTTGTCCGTACATTGTGCAGAGAGAATAACTGCTATCAACAGCTCGAACGGATTGTCATAATGCAACTCTGTTTCGGCTACGGGAACGTTCTCCCTAAACCAAGCAAGGATTTTTTCATAACGCTCTTTCTTTCTCATCTTAATTTGTTTTTATGATAGTGAGGAGATACTTTCAGATTGAAATAGAAGATGGAGATAACCGTGAGGCAGGCTCCGAAAAAATATGCCATATCGAATGAGGTAATCTGTGCGATATAACCTCCTGCTGTCAGACCTATACCAATGCCTACATCCCATGAAGTCAGGTAGGTAGAGGTGGCTGTTCCGCGCTGGTTGTTGGGGGCCAGGTTTACGAACAGCGTATTGAAGGCGGGGAACATCGTCCCGAAGCCTACTCCCAATAGGAGGGCAACCATAAAAAACAATATGTTTGTCAGTTCCGGGACGGTCTTCATCAGTAGTCCGCAAGCGGACAATATGAAGAAACAGCTACATACCAGATATAGTCCTAAAGTTATGACTTGGGTGATACGTCCTTTATCCACTTGTTTGCCGGAGAACATACGGGACACTGCCATGCCGACGGCCATAAAAGTAAAAAACAATCCGGAATTCAAGGTAATTCCTATTTCTTTGGCATACATGGCTACATAAGTGCTTGTCATGCCATATGGTATGGAGAGCAATAGCAGTGCGATTCCTGCCGGGATACCTTTCAGCAGCACAAAGCGGTCCAATGAGATAGGTTCTCGTTTGACTGGTTGTTTGGGTGGGGTCTTGACGAGGCATGCGGCAACAAAACCGATAGTTCCTGATATGAGCGAGCAGGCAAAAATCGTTTCAAAGGAATATATGTCATGCATGAAAAGACCAATCATCGGGCCGAAGCTCATGGCTGTATTGTTCATCAGTCCATAATATCCTACGGCTTCGCCGCGACGGGACGAAGGGGTAATGTCAATCACAATTGTATTTCCCGCTACGGTCACCATTCCAAATGCAAGGCCGTGGACAACCCGCAACATGATGAATAAAGATAGGACTCCCGCTAACATGTAACCTGCGAAAATGGTGATAAAGATGAAGTATGCCACCAGATAAAGAGGCTTGCGGGCTAGCGTGTCGAGCAGGTATCCCGAAAACGGGCGTATGCAGAGCGAGGCAATGGTGTAGCATGACAAGATGACACCTACTGCTGCATTTCCGGTATGGAATACCTCAGTCAGGTAGAATGGAAGAACCGGTAGTATCAGATAAAAGGCAAAATACAAAAGGAAATTGGCAGCCAGGATAAGGCAATAGCCGGAAGTTACAAGTTTGTCTTTTGCCATAGCGAAAAATAGTGGTTAGCGATGAGTGGTTAGCGATGAGTGATTAATGATATGCTGAAAATGCGCAACTTATTAATCACTAATCACTAGCCGTTATTCACTATATTTAGTAAGCGCTCTCGAATTCTTTCAGGAAGCGTGTGTCATTTTCAGAGAACATACGAAGGTCTTTCACCTGGTATTTCAAGTTGGTGATGCGTTCTATACCCATACCCAGGGCATACCCGCTATACACTTTACTGTCTATTCCGTTCAGCTCCAATACATTCGGATCTACCATACCGCATCCCAGAATTTCTACCCAACCCGTATGTTTGCAGAAAGGACAACCCTTGCCGCCGCAGATGTTACAGCTGATGTCCATTTCGGCACTCGGCTCGGTGAAGGGGAAGTAGGAAGGACGCAGACGAATCTTGGTGTCACTGCCGAACATCTCTTGAGCAAAGAGCAATAAGGCCTGCTTCAAGTCAGTGAAAGACACATTGCGGTCTACGTATAAGGCTTCTACCTGATGGAAGAATGCGTGTGCACGGTAGCTGATGGCTTCATTACGGTATACACGTCCCGGACAAAGCACGCGGATAGGAGGCTGTGTAGTCTCCATAACACGGCTTTGCACGCTGGATGTGTGTGTGCGAAGAATGATGCTGTGCGATACGTTTTCTGTATCATTTTCGATGAAGAATGTATCCTGCATGTCGCGTGCCGGATGGTCTTCGGCAAAATTCATGGAGGAGAATACGTGCCAGTCGTCTTCCATTTCCGGTCCATCGGCGATATTGAATCCCATACGGGCAAATATATCGATGATTTCGTTTCTCACGATGGTTCCTAATTCTATCGGGTAGGCTGAACGGGTCAAGTCAATATCGTCACAGCCGGTATCTTGGCTTTCGAACTGTTCTTTCAAAGCGGCAATCTTTTCTTGTGCTTTGTTTTTCAGTTCGTTCAAGCGCATACCCACCTCTTTTTTCTGTTCGGCGGCTACATTGCGGAAATCTGCCATCAAGTCATTGATGGCTCCTTTTTTACTGAGGTACTTGATGCGGAGTGCCTCTAATTCCTCGGCGTTAGCGGCTTTCAGCGCCTCTACTTCCTGCAGAAGCTGATTGATTTTAGCTATCATATCGTTGTTATCTTATTTATTTTCTAAGTTAAAAACGGTGCAAAGATACAATATTATCATTGTTTTGCCTCCACTTGGGGAAGATAATTTGGTATCAGTGGTACAAAATTTTATGTGAAGAAGAAATGATAGAGGATGGGAGAAAAAATGATATATATGTAAAAGTCTTCATATTGTTTATGGAAAAAACATAAATGAGCGTTGTTTAGTGACTTTTAAAATATACTTTTCGTATCTTTGCGCCCCGTTTACTGTTCTATGGAGGTAGAACAAACTGGCGGTTGGTATTTATTAACATACGTCAAAGAGAGAGAGTTAACGGAGTAATTGTTGCATTAAAGTTAGAGTTTGAATTGATGAAATTGAAGACAATCCTGCCAGTCGTGGCAGTTGCGGGAGTACTCATGTGTGAGCCTGCCGTATTGTTGCATGCCGGTACATCTGATTTTGCTTCTCCCGAAGCTATGGGATGGTTCCGTAAGAAAAAGAAGAGTGAAACCAAGGACAGCGTTCAATCCAAGAGCGACTACGAAAAATTGACTGGTTCCGATGCTATTGCCCGCAAGGGAATGTTCAATGTTTACCAGAAGAAGAGCGATTATTACTTTGAAGTGCCGGCAAGGCTGTTGGGACGTGATATGCTGGTAGTAAATAAATTACAACGTGTGCCTTCCGAACTGAATGAGGCGGGTGTGAACCGTGGTACGAATTACGAAAATCAGATGGTGCGTTTTGAATTGGACAAGGCTGCCAACAAGCTGTTGGTACGTCAGAGCCGTCCTCTTCCGTTGGCACCGGACGAGGATGCCATACGGCAGTCCGTACTGGATAATTATATTTCTCCGCTGATAGCCGGCTTCAAGATAGAGGCATTCAATAATGACTCTACCATGATAGTGGTCAAGGTCAACGATATTTATGATGGTACGGAGACGAGTATCAATAATGTCTTTACGAATATCAACCTGGGAACTTCGGCCATCAAGAATCTCTCCCGCATTTTATCTATCAAAGCTTTTGAGAACAATGTGGTAGCTACTTCCGAGCTGACAACTAAGGTGACTGAGGGAACAACGACTGTGTTTGTTACGGTCGAAGTCAGTTCCTCTCTGTTGCTGTTGCCGGAGAAACCGATGATGGGACGTCTGGATAGTCCGCGTGTAGGTTATTTTACTAATCCGTTATTAAATTACAGTGACGGTCAGCAGCGTGTAGACAAGAAACCGTTCATCACCCGCTGGCGTCTGGAACCGAAACCGGAAGACCGGGAGCGTTACCTTCGCGGTGAATTGGTGGAACCGGCCAAACCGATTGTGTTCTACATCGAGAACTCCACTCCCAGTCGTTGGCGGAAATATATCAAGCAGGGAATCGAGGATTGGCAGGCTGCTTTTGAACGTGCCGGATTCAAGAATGCCATCGTTGCAAGGGAGTTGACGGACAGCATGAATGTGGATAAGGATGACGTGAACTACTCCGTGCTGACCTATGCCGCCTCCACCAAAGCCAATGCCATGGGCCCCTCTATCCTCGACCCCCGTTCGGGTGAGATATTGGAAGCGGACATCATGTGGTGGCATAATGTGCTGGGCATGCTTCAGGAATGGATTACAGTGCAAACCGGTGTCGTACGTCCCGAAGCAAGAGGAGTAAGGCTGCCGGATGAACTGATGGGTGATGCCATGCGTTTTGTGGCATGCCATGAAGTGGGTCACTCGCTGGGCTTGCGTCACAATATGATTGCTTCCTGGACTTTTCCGACAGATTCCCTGCGTTCCAAAACATTTACGGACCGTATGAATACCACTTCCTCCTCTATTATGGACTATGCACGTTTCAATTATGTGGCACAGCCGGGTGACGGCGTTACGGCACTTTCTCCCCATATAGGCCCGTATGATATGTTTGCCATAGAATACGGTTATCGTTGGTATGGTAAAGAAACCCCAGAAGCAGAGAAGGACTTGCTTGCCGACTTTCTGAGCCGTCATGCAGACCGTTTATATAAATATAGTGAGGCGCAGGATGTACGTGATGCCGTAGACCCGCGTGCGCAGAATGAAGATTTGGGCGATGATGCTGTCCGCTCGTCTCTGCTGGGTATTGAGAACTTGAAGCGTATTGTTCCTCAAATCATCCAATGGACTACTACCGGCGAGAAAGGACAGACTTATGAAGAAGCTTCCCGCCTATACTATGCGGTTATCAACCAATGGAACAATTATCTTTATCATGTATTGGCAAATATCGGTGGTATCTATATAGAGAACACGGTTGTGGGAGACGGACAGAAAACCTATACCTTTGTGGAGAAAGAGAAGCAGCAAGCAGCCTTGAAGTTCCTGCTGGATGAAGTGCTGACCTATCCTAAATGGCTGTTCGACACAGAAGTGGGAGAGTACACCTACTTGCTGCGCAACACTCCGCTGGGCGTAGTGGAAAATGCACCGACACAAGTGTTGAAGAATGCCCAATCCTATATCCTTTGGGATTTGCTGGGCAACAACCGCCTGATGCGTATGTTGGAGAACGAATCGGTGAACGGCAAAAAGGCTTTCACGGTGGTAGAGCTGATGGATGGCCTGCATCGCAACATCTTTGCCACTACGGAACGCGGTGCCTTGCCGGACGTCATGACACGCGCCTTGCAGAAGAACTTCGTAGATGCACTGATTACAGCAGCTGCCGAAAGCGAAGGAGTGAAAATAAACAAAAAACTGATGGACAACCACTTCTTGCTGGACCATCAGACTGCCCTTTGCAGCTGTGACGAGCATGCCGGTAAGACTTTGGATGCCGACCGTATGGGTGCACACCGCGAACTGAACTTCTACGGTTCGCAGATAAACCGCGTATCTGATGTCATCTCCGTGAAGCGTGGTGAGTTGCTTCGCATCAAAGAATTGCTCCAAAATCGTCTGGGTGCATCGGATATAGCCACTAAATATCATTATAAGGATTTGATTTTGCGTATCAATACTGCATTAGGAGTAAAGTGATTTTTCTTTTCAATAGAGTATTAATTAATTTTATATGTAACGCATGAAAAAACGTGTATTAATCGTTTTGCTATGCTTTGTAGGAGCTTTGTCATCTGCTTTTGCTGCAGAGAAAAAAGTCCAGGGCGTAGTAATATCTTCAGAGGATAACCTACCGCTTATCGGTGCTTCCGTTTATGTGACTGCGGAAGACTTGAAAAAGGCGGGGAGTGCTCAGACTACAATGGGGGTCATCACTGATGTGGATGGTCAGTTCTCTATCGCTATACCTGCGGGGATAACCCGTTTCTTTTGTAGCTACGTGGGATATGACGTATTGGAAGTGAAGCTTGTTCCGGGAAAGGAACATTATGAAATAACACTTCATGCATCTTCCCAAATGCTCGATGCCGTTGTTGTGACGGGTTACCAGACAGTGGAGCGCCGCAAGCTGACGGCAGCGGTATCCAAACTGGATATATCGGACGAGACCATCGGTGCAGTAAAAAGTATCGACCAGGCACTTGCCGGACAAATTGCCGGACTTTCTGTCAGCCCGACTTCCGGTGCTCCGGGTGCTCCGGCAAAGATACGCATTCGCGGTACTGCTTCATTGAATGGTACACAAGACCCTTTGTGGGTGCTGGACGGCATTCCTTTGGAGGGAACGGATGTTCCCGAACCGGATGAGCTGAATGACATCACCAACATGAAGCAATCTTCCATTGCAGGCCTGAATCCGGCAGATATTGAGAATATCACCATCCTGAAGGATGCGGCAGCCACTGCCATCTATGGTGCGAGGGCAGCCAATGGCGTCATTGTGATTACAACAAAGAAGGGTAAGGTCGGTAAACCGGTTATCAATTTCTCGTCCCGGTTTACCTATACTCCTACATTGAGCCTTGACCGGTTGAACTTGCTGAACTCAGCGGAGAAAGTAGGATTGGAAATGGATATGATCCGTAATAACTATTCTCCGGACAATCATAAAGGAGGCGTATATAATATTCTTTCCAATTACAATGAGTTGTCTGCTTTTCAGAATGGAGGATGGGATGCCTTGAGCAGTGATACACAAGCTGCCATCAACCGTTTGAAGAGTGTTAATACAAACTGGGGAGATATCCTTTTCCGCGATGCTTTCAGCCAGGAATATAACTTGAGCCTTTCCGGCGGTACGGAAAGGGTTACGTATTATACCTCTTTCGGCTATTATAAAGAGGATGGAAATGTGGACGGTGTGGGTATGGACCGTTTCAACTTGGTAGGAAAGACTTCCTATAAGGTGAACAGTATACTGAAAGTGGGTGCCTCCATGTTTGCCAACCGTCGCAAAAATACCAATTATCTGACAGATGCATACGGTATGTCGAATCCCGTGTTCTATTCACGCAAGGCTAATCCGTATTTTGAACTTTATGACAAGAATGGCAACTATAATTACGACTACGATATTCAGAACAACACTGATAAGGATTTAGGATTCAACATCTTTGAAGAACGGCAGAACACGTCTAATGAAAGCGTGGTGAATTCTTTTTCATCTATATTTGATGCGGAGCTACGGTTCAATGACAAGTGGAAGCTGACTTCCCAGTTTGGCTATCAGTTGGAAAAGACTTCCAGAGAAGAAATAGCGGACTGGGAAAGCTATGCCATGCGCTATTACTATAAGTTGAGCGAATACTCCCAGGGCGGAGAAACCAAACACTTCCTGCCCGAAGGAGGTATGCAGAAGTCTTATGAAAACTCCAATTCACAGATTACTTGGAAGGCGATGGGAGAATATCGCGACAGTTTCAATGATATTCATGAACTGGAAGTGATGGCGGGTACCGAGCTGCGCAAGACCTGGTATGAAACCTTGTTCTCGGCAGGGTATGGCTTCGACCGCAAGACGTTGACGACCAAACCGGTGATTTTCCCCAACGAAAGTTACGCCACGTCTTTCCCGCTCCATCAGACAACGTATAAGGAGAATGCTTATGTATCTTTCTACTCTACGGCCTCTTACTCTTTGTTGAACCGCTACACGGTGGGAGGAAGTATCCGCTTTGACGGTTCCGACCTTTTCGGTGTGGATAAGAAGTACCGCTATCTTCCTCTTTATTCTGTCAGTGCCTTGTGGCGTCTGTCACAAGAACCGTTTATGCAGCAGGCCAAGTGGGTGGATAACCTGGTGTTCCGTGCATCTTACGGTCTGCAGGGAAATATTGACAAGAATACTTCTCCGTTCCTGTTGGGTACATATCGGTCGGAAAGTATTTTGCCCGGAGTATCGGAAGATGTAATTATTATTAATTCCGCTCCCAACAAGAAGTTGCGTTGGGAAAAGACGCAGTCTGTCAATGCCGGCTTTGATTTTTCTGTATTGAACCAGGCTATCAATCTGAGCGTGGACTATTATTATCGTAAGGGTACCGATTTGATAGCTTTGCGCATGCTTCCTCTGGAGACGGGCTTTACTTCAATGAACGTCAACTGGGCAAGTATGGAGAACAAAGGTGTGGAAATCAGCTTGTCTACCCGTAACATAACGACAAAAAACTTCTCCTGGTACACAAATTTCAATTTTGCCTATAACGGTAATAAGGTATTGCAGGAAAACATACCGGAGCAGCAGACCACTCCGGGACGTGAAGGCTATCCCGTAGGGGCAATTTTCGCACTGAAGACTGCGGGAGTGAATAAGGAAACCGGTAATATGATGTTCTATAATCCGGAGGGAGAGAAAGTGACCTTGAAGGAGCTTTACCGCCTGAAGGACGAGTGGGGGATAGGTATTGCCTCTTCCGATGTAACTGCAGCCGAAGAGAGAACCTTTTATTCGTATATCGGGAGTAGCGATGCTCCTTATACGGGAGGTTTGATTAATACCTTCAGCTATAAAAACTGGGAGCTGAATGTCAATTTCTCTTTGACGTTTGGCGGGTACGTACGTACGCAGCCCTCTTATGACATCATTAATCCGGATTATGGCAAGAACTATAATGCGGATGTGCTGAACCGCTGGACTCCGGAAAACCCGAATGCGGAGCTTCCGGCATTTATGCTGAGTGCTTCCAACCCGGAAGAGTACTCCTGGTATGATTCTAAAACCATCTGGAGGGATTTGGATATCTGGGTGAAGAAGCTGAACTACGTACGTTTGCAGAATCTGCGTCTGGGTTACCGTATCCCTGAGCTCCTGACAAAGCGTTTGGGAATGAACTCGGCAACGGTATCTATTGAAGGACGCAATCTCTTCGTGTTTGGTTCGGGATATAATAACTACATGGATCCGGAGTCGATGTACAATCCTTATGCAACTCCCGTACCCAAGTCGGTTACATTCAGTTTGAACTTGAATTTCTAACTTCAAAAGCAGAAAGAAAATGAAGAAAACAATAAGTCTGATGATAATGGCCTGCATGCTTCTGCTTGCGGCATGCGACAACTATCTGGATATACAGCCTACCGGTAGTGTCATTCCCAATTCTTTGGCTGAGTATAGAGCGTTGCTTGCCCGTTCTTATAAGGACGTGAGTAAATTCAGTGACCGGGGAATGGCTTGTTTCCGTTCCGACGAGATGCAGGTTCGGGATAATGAATATGACCAAAATTATTATATGGATATAGAGCGCTGGAACGACCTTGCTCCCAATGCCTATACCTCATCGTTTGAATGGGCCAAGTATTACAATGTGCTTTTTATTGCCAATCACGTTATTGAGAGCAGAAGTGATATTAAGGAAGGCACTGAGGAAGAGATAAATCAGCTTGTAGGAGAAGCGTATATGCTCCGTGCTTATGTACATTTCTTATTGGTAAATCTTTATGGACAGCCCTATACTAAGGAGGGAGCTTTGGATACCAAATCGGTACCGCTGAAATTGGATACGGATTTAGAGAAAGTCCTGAAACGCAATACGGTGGAAGAAGTTTATACTTCCATCCAAGCAGATATTGACGAGGCACGCAAACTGGTCATGAAGGCAGAATGGGAACAGAGATATTCATATCGTTTCAATGCGGCTTCGGTAGAGGCGTTTCAATCACGCGTATCCCTTTATAAGGGCGAGTGGCAGGCGGCTTGGGATGCTGCTGAGGCAGTGCTTGCCGTGAAGTCTGTATTGGTAGATTTGAATGATGCCGCTGCAACTCTTCCTAACAGTTATAATTCCGTGGAAAATATTACTCCACTGGAGACACCTCTGAGCAGTACAATCAATGGGGCTGCTCTGGCTACTCCGGTTTTTCTCTCCCTTTATGCTGAGAACGACCTTCGGCTGGACAAATATTTTGCTGAAACGGATGAAAAAGGTTTCCGGAAGAATAAGAAGGCGGGAAGCAATAACTACTTGTGTACTTTCCGTGTGGGTGAAATATATCTGACGGCTGCTGAGGCTGCTGCCCGACTTGGAGAACTGTCTCAAGCACGTACTCGCCTGCTGGAACTGATGCGGAAACGTTATGCACCGGAGGCCTACGAAGCGAAATCCGTTGTTGTCAATGCCATGGATAAGGAAGCGTTGGTACAGGAAATATTAGATGAACGTGCCCGTGAACTTGCTTTTGAAGGACATCGCTGGTTTGACCTTCGTCGTTCCACCCGTCCGCGTTTGGAGAAAGTGCTTGATGGTACGCGTTATGTACTCGAAGAGAATGATGCCCGCTATACATTGGCCATTCCGAAAGAAGCCATAGAAGCCAATCCGGGATTGCTGAACTGATAAAGATAAAACTCCCCGATTCTGTATTGACGAGAATCGGGGAGTTTTGTCTTTATGTGGATTGGATATGTATTTTTTACGTACCTTTGCACCGTTTTTTGTAATAGACAGTATAAGATGATACAGAATCAGAGACCTCCTATCCGTAGAATTGCTTTTCCTATTCTTATAGCATTGAGTATTTCGCATTGTTTGAACGATATGCTGCAATCGGTTATTTCGGCAGTATACCCTTTGTTCAAGGAGGATTTATCCTTGAGTTTTGCCCAGATTGGTCTGATTACGTTAGTGTATCAGATGTCGGCGTCCGTGTTTCAGCCTCTAATGGGATTGTTCTTTGATAAGCGCCCCATTGCCTGGTCATTGCCGATAGGTATGGGCTTTACTTTGGTCGGTATCATGAATCTGGCTTTTGCTACTAATCTGTATTGGTTGCTGGCTTCGGTATTCATTGTGGGTATCGGTTCGTCTGTACTCCATCCGGAGGCGTCACGTATTACTTTTCTGGCTTCCGGCGGAAAACGCGGACTGGCGCAGTCTCTGTTTCAAGTGGGTGGGAATTTGGGAGGCTCGCTTGGACCGTTACTGGTGGCTTTGCTGGTAGCTCCTTACGGGAGGCATCACATTGCCTTGTTCACGGTTTTTGCCTTGATTGCCATCGTGGTGATGATTCCTATATGTCGTTGGTTCCGTTCCTACTTGAACCACATCAAGAAACGCCCGATGCTTGTGGCAGGAAAGATAGAACGCCCTCTTTCCTCAAAGATGACGGTGTTTGCCATAAGTATTCTGCTGATACTTATCTTCTCCAAATATATCTATATGGCAAGTTTGACGAGCTACTATACATTCTATCTGATCCATAAATTTGGTGTTACTGTTCAGGCTTCACAGCTTTTCTTGTTTGTTTTCCTGGTAGCCACTGCCATCGGAACATTGGTGGGAGGTCCCGTAGGTGACAGGGTAGGACGTAAATATGTCATCTGGGCTTCCATTCTTGGAACGGCTCCATTTAGTATGATGATGCCTCACGTAGGGCTTGCATGGACAGTAGTGCTGAGCTTCTGTGTCGATGCTTTCTTCCGCTTTTCCTGCCATATTGCTGTACGCCCAGGAATTGCTACCCAATAAGCTGGGGTTGATTTCCGGGTTGTTCTTTGGTTTCGCTTTTGGAATTGCCGGTATTGCTTCGGCTGTATTGGGAGGCATGGCTGATAAATATGGTATAGAGGCTGTTTATAATGTATGTGCCTTTATGCCTTTGTTGGGGTTGGTGGCTTGCTTTCTGCCTAATTTGAAAAAGAGATAGAGATTTTTTATTCCCATTGTCAGCCATACGGAGAGAACGAAAGGTGCGGTCAATGTAATAATTCCCCAACTCATTCCCACAATTTGCAATACAACAGAGAGTAAAACGGAACATACAGCCCATATAAGCTCATCCAGCTTTTACCTCCTAAAGCAATGGCACACAATACGCCA
>OCPY01001145.1_pt1 | contig 13027 bp, 6 predicted proteins | sample 1538821 | NCBI WGS metagenome assembly OCPY01 (sample SAMN04571728, study PRJEB22368) | human gut metagenome | biome: human gut; material: stool | host: Homo sapiens | place: Luxembourg | collected 2012-12-07 | reverse complement strand
ATCTGAGTTCTTAACCTTAATATACTTAGCCGCCGTTACTTCACCGCTTTCAAGCAATTCAATCTCGGCAAGCCAGGTGTTTGTATCCATTTTATAATCGGATGCATTTACACCCTCGGCAAGAGCCTCGGTAATCTTAAATCTGTAAACACCCACATTGATTAAGCTGAGGTCTTTGAATTCAACCTTACCGCTTGCGTCAGGTGTTGCCGATTTCTTGGAAACTAATGCTGTGCTGTTTGTCTTGATAGTATTGCCGTCAGTATCCTGTTTTGCTGTATCCATTGATTCAAGACCTGTCAATGTATAAACGAACTTGCTGCCGCTGTAAGGCTGACCGTCAAGAGTCTTATTTACCGAAACAGCAAAGTTTGTAGGATTAACCTTATTGACAAAGTCAAGCACATTTCCTGCTTCCGCAAGAGATCTGAAAACCGTTACAGGTTATATCGCCTACTTTATAGGGAATATAACCTGTAACGGTTTTCTCTGTAATCTTATAGGTTGCACCTACAGGAATATTGAGAAGCTTAATGCTTTCGCCCTTTTTGATTGTGAACGAACCGTCCAAGGGTGTACGGTAAGCTGTGCTTGAATAATCACTTGCGCCATTCTCTTTGAGCTGATACTCAAGAGGATAGGTCTTGTAGTCATAGGTTGAACCGTTGCCGTCAAAGTCGAGAGCAATTGCAAATGTAAACTGCTGACTTGTGTCGTAGTCGGTTTTACCGTCTTCATCAACAACATTCTTTGAAATTTCAAGAGGTGCTGTCACTATCTTGTTAGTATAGTCGAGCTGGAGCTGTGCATAAGCCTTTTTATCAGCGGGATCCGCAAGATTGAATTCCGACTCCGTAGCTGAACCGCTCTTGATTATTGAACCGACTCTGTTGTTAACGAGTTCCCAGTTCGTTGTGTATTTAAGATTACTGCTGTCTGTTGACTCGTCAACCGTCATATAGTTGCCGGTCTTGAATGAGTTGTCAAAGTCTGCCATATAATCATCTTTAAGTGTGAAACCGCTGTTTGAAAGAGTTTCATTGCTTGTGCTTTCGTCTGATTTTGTAAGCTTGTAGCCTTTACCGGAGGTATCGTTTCCGTTCTCTTTGATTGAATAATCAAAAGTTTCATTAGCTTTGAGGTCATCTGAAATTTCAGAAACAACATCGCCTGTATCAAGTGCCTTTGTAACCTTGAGGTCATTGTTGGCAGGTGTCATTGTAAAGTTTACTGAGAAGTTAGACTCAGCCTCACCACGCTCCATATAGAATACTACCATATGGTATGTCTTGTTAGGATCAAGTTGAACACCATTGTTGATTGTCTTTGTAACGGTGCCAAGGTTTGTAGGATGTGACGAAACATCTGCAGAATACTGCTTGCCGTCACCGTTCCACATTTTACCGTAAAGGTCTGAAAGCGTAAGGTCTTCTGTAAGCTTGCCGTCATTTATATTCTGCCACTTACAGAAGATAGCGTTTGTATTGCTGCCAAGATCTAACTTTTTGAATTTGTAAAAACCGTCTGATACTTCATAAGGTTTTACATAACGTTTACCATTATTAGGTGTACCAACACTTTCATCCTGCCAAACATACAAACAGAAGTCTGTATAATTACCTGTCTTAACCCAAAACTCATCACTCGGAACTGTAAGTTTTGTCGACGATGATGAAGGTGAGTAGTCGGCAAATACATTGTCGGCAGTTGCTTTCATTGTATTAAAGTTAATTGAACCGCTTGCCTCTTTATGGTCACCGCCGAGGTCGAGAGCAAGCTCTGCATCAGCACCTGTTGAATCCTCACCGATATAAACCCAAAGGTCATCGTCACCGCTGAAGTTAAAGGTTGCAGGTTTGTCGTCTGCAAGTAAACCGTCCTTCGGAACTCTGAAGTCTATATCAAGTCTGATACCAAAACCATAGTCAAGGTTAGAGTTAGTACCCTTGCCCGTTGATGTATTCTGAGTATTGTTGAATGGGAAAACACCATAACCGTTTTCTGTACCGCCGAATTTTCCCAAATCATCGTGTACACCATATGTTTCGCCCGCACCGTAGTTAATTTTTTTAGGTGTAAGGCCGTCCCATGTAAAGTAGATGTTATCGGTTGCATTTTTTGAAGTGAATTCATAAGTAGTAACACCATCACCGTCAGTAGTTGCACGGAACGGGAAAGATGACTTATAAACATTGGCAACTCTTTTATCATTATATGTAGCGGTTGAAAGTGCCTCAGCATCAAAGTACGGGGCTTTAACACCATTTATAACCTGAAGATTGCCCTTGCTGTCAAGCCTGTTGTACATAAGGCCCTGTAAGGACTGGTTATAATTACCGCCATCCCATTTCATACCGTTGGAGTTGTTTACTGCATAGTAATAGTTATCATCATAATTGTTGATGTTTGTAAGTCCTTTTGCGTGAGTCTCAAACGTATTGTAGTGTTTATCACCCTTATACATATTGCCGAAGTAGAGAGGATACTTCCAGTCCGAATTATATTTTGAAGCAATGTTGCTTATGTAGCTGTTGAAGTTATCAAACTGATACCAATAGTCATACATATTGCCATTACCCTGGCACTGAAGATACCCTTTCTCCTGCTCCATGTCCGACCAGTAGTCAAAGTATGTTGCGTCAACGCCTACTATGTTAGGATTATTTGAGAATGAATTTTCAACAACAGCGTTATAGTCTACATTGCCTATTTCCGAGAATTTTGTCCAGCTTTCGCCTCTGGCTGTCTTAACATATGTAGCCGTGTTCTCGTTATAGCCCGAACCATCATATCCCGAACCTGTCGGATATGAAGTTGCGGAAGATGCACCGTTGAGATTAGATTTTTGCGGATGGAATCTTAAAACCGCATCTGTCGGAATTTTACCGCTGAACACCACATGACCGTTTACCATGGTTTGTGTAAGCTCAACTGTTCCTTCATAGGCATCGTTGTAGTCAAAAGTTGCATAAATCTTTGAAAGCGACTTCCAGTCATCGTTTGAAACATAAACTGTTTTATATGTTGCCTTTGACTGTTTGTCGGGAGATTCAACAGAAAGGTATTTACTTTCTTTGAACGAGCCGTCAGTTGTAAGATAAAATTCCGTGTCGCCCGAAGCACCCGAAAGATCGAGGGTCTTGATGAACGGATTAGTCCACTGACTTTTTGAGGCGTCATAAAGAGCATTATCTTTACTGTATGAATCGTTAATACTGAGGTTGCTTGTTTGTTTTTCGCCCTTGCTGTTGAAGATTACATATTTATAGGATGACTTAACATCCACATAGTAGTAATCGCTGTCCGAAGATGTGAGCTTGTTCATTGCAACACCGGGCCACTTTTCATTGCAGTCAGTATCGGTTATCCAAGAATATGCATAAGCTTCGTTATAGGTGTTACTGTTATGAAGATAGATACGACGGGAGTCGCTTGCAACAGTCTTTTCGGGAAGAGTAAATTTAACCCCCGAAGAAAGCTCAATTCTTGTTGCACCGGATGGTGCAGTGGTTTCAAAAACTCCCGAAGAATTTTTGCTTACAGTACCCGTACTGAGAACCGTGCCGTCATCCTTAGCAAAACGATATGTAACAGAAGAAAAATCTTTCCATTCCTTATTCTTGGTCAGGTTAATATAAATCTTCTGTCCCGAAGATGTTGCCGCAAATACATTAAGCGACATACCCGACACGGCACATACCGAAAGCATGATGGTAAGTGCAAGCACAAGGGAAAAGCTTTTCTTTACGGTTCTGCAAAGCTTTTTACCTAATTTCATAATTTTTTCTTCTCCTTCATTGCCGATTACTTTGTTTTGGCAGTCAAAGTACAATTAAACAGAACTGCATAGGACAGTCCAACATATCTGCCAACTAATTATGAAACGCAAATTTTTGAATTTGTTCTTCTTTTTGATTTGCATACAATTATATAATATTTTATTGCACTTTTGTAGAGGCAATATAACCAAACTTAGGGTAATATTTTTGGTTATTTTGCATATCCGCAAATACAATTTAATATTTTTGACCATAATGTGACTTTATTACTTATTTATCACCATTTTTTGTGTTTAAGATAAATTATACCCATTGTACAACCTTAACAGGCAGTTATAAAGTCAATTTCGGCACTAAATTTGTTGGTTTTTAATTCTTTTTTCAAAAATATCAAAAATTTTTATGCAAGTTCACTCCAAGCTGTGCGTGTAGAAATATGTATTATTTTGCGATTGTTGTTTTTTAACATAAAATGCCCCAAAACCAGCATTTTGAAGAATTTTTCAGATATATTTTTATAATCAATATCTATATCTCATCAAATTAATCACCGAACACCTTGAAAATTCGGCATAAATAAAGGGCAGAGTATCGCTCTCTGCCCTCAAAATGTAATTCACTTAAATCGCAATTATACAAACCGCTTTATGCAAACATATTAAAGATCTCTGCCGCAGCACTTCTTGTACTTCTTACCGCTGCCACACGGACAGGGATCGTTTCTGCCGATCTTCTTGCCCTTACGGATAGTCTTGTTGACAGAATCCGTACCGTCTGCAGAAGTTTCTGTAGGCTGAGCAACCTGCTCACGGTGAAGCGCCTGCTTTACGGCGTCCGACTGTTCAACAACTTCTTCATCATTGGATGCAGACTGTGCCGCTGCGGCAGCCCTTTGAGCTGCTCTCTTTGCCGCTGCAATTGCATCCTGTCTTTTCTGAATCTCATAAACACGCTTTGGCATAATGAGCATCATCTTGACAGTATCTTCACGAATGCTTTCAATCATCTCATCAAACATATCGAAACCTTCAACTCTGTACTCAACAACAGGATCGTGCTGACCGTATGAACGAAGTCTGATACCGCTCTTGAGCTGATCCATATTGTCGATGTGATCCATCCAATGTGTATCAACATTCTTGAGGAGGTAAACACGCTCCATCTCACGGATTGTTTCCTCGGGAAGAAGTTCTTCGTTTTCCTTGTAGATTTCAAGAGCATCGTCAACGAGCATCTTCTGAATCTCTTCGGGTTCCATATTTTCAAGATCTTCAAGGCTGAAATCATACTTTGATTCATCTCTTATAAGCCAGCCTGCGTAGTAATCCTTGAGGCTTTGGAAGTTCCAATGTTCTGCCGGACCTTCGGGGAGATACTGCTTGATTGAAGTTGCGATTGTATCCTCAACCATTTTGAGGATTGTTTCGTGGAGATCCTCACCGTTAAGAACCTGATCACGCTGACCGTAGATGATTTCACGCTGTTTGTTCATAACATCGTCGTACTGGAGGACATCCTTACGAATACCGAAGTTACGAAGCTCAACCTTTTCCTGTGAGCCCTCGATAATACTTGTGAGCATTTTATTCTCAATAGGCATATCTTCGGCAACATTCATACGCTCCATCATCATTTTCATTCTGTCACCGCCGAACAGACGCATAAGGTCATCCTCGGTTGAGAGGAAGAAACGGCTGACACCCGGATCGCCCTGACGGCCTGCACGACCACGGAGCTGGTTATCAATACGGCGTGACTCGTGTCTTTCCGTACCCATAATGTAAAGACCTCCGGCCTCTCTTACCTTTTCAGCCTCGCCCTTAATTTCTTCCTTATACTTGTCATTCAGTTCTCTGAATGTATTTCTTGCATTGATGATTTCTTCATCATCGGTTTCCGCATAACCTGTAGCTTCTTCAATAAGCTCCTCTGTAAAGCCCTGCTTACGCATTGCGGCTTTTGCCATATACTCTGCGTTACCGCCGAGGATGATATCGGTACCACGACCTGCCATGTTGGTTGCGATTGTTACCGCACCGAGTTTACCTGCCTGAGCAACAATTTCAGCCTCTTTTTCATGCTGTTTTGCATTGAGGACATTGTGCTTAATGCCTCTCTTTTTGAGCATTTTTGAAAGAAGCTCCGACTTCTCAATTGAAATTGTACCGACAAGGACAGGCTGTCCCTTTTCGTGAGCCTCAACAATTGCGTCAATAACAGCGTGGAACTTGCCGTTTTCTGTCTTATAAACCGAATCGGGGAGGTCTTTTCTTAAAACAGGCTTGTTTGTAGGAATTTCAACAACATCAAGCTTGTAGATTTCCTGGAATTCTTCCGACTCTGTCTGAGCAGTACCTGTCATACCCGAAAGCTTTTTGTAAAGACGGAAGTAGTTCTGGAATGTGATTGTAGCAAGAGTCTTGCTTTCGCTCTGAACCTTTACGCCCTCTTTAGCCTCAATAGCCTGGTGAAGACCTTCGTTAAAACGACGGCCGTACATAAGACGACCTGTAAATTCGTCAACGATGATAACTTCGCCGTCCTTGACAACATAGTCAACATCAAGCTTCATAACACCGTTAGCCTTGATAGCCTGATTTACATGGTGCTGAATTGTAAGGTTATCGGGATCGGTAAGGTTTTCAATACCGAAAAATTCTTCGGCTTTCTTAACACCGCTCTGTGTGAGGGTTGCTGTTTTCTGCTTTTCATCAACAACATAATCAATGTCGTTTTCCTTGTAATATTCCTCCATATCCTCTTTTGCGTCAAGTTCTGCAAAACGCTGAACTTTAAGAGTTTTTGCAAAAGCGTCAGCCTTTGCATAAAGGTCTGTTGACTTGTCGCCCTTACCCGAAATAATAAGAGGAGTTCTCGCCTCATCGATGAGGATTGAGTCAACCTCATCGACAATTGCAAATGCGTGCGGGCGCTGAACCTTGTTTTCCTTGTAAACTACCATGTTGTCACGGAGGTAGTCAAAACCGAGTTCGTTGTTTGTTCCGTATGTAATGTCTGCGGCATAAGCCTTTTTCCTGCCCTCGTTATCGAGATCGTGGCAGATAAGACCGACCGAAAGACCGAGGTATCTGTAAAGCTTGCCCATCCACTCCGAGTCACGGCGGGCAAGGTAATCGTTGACTGTTACAATGTGAACACCTTCGCCTGTAAGAGCGTTGAGGTATGCAGGGAGGGTAGCAACCAAGGTTTTACCTTCACCGGTTTTCATCTCGGCGATTCTGCCCTGGTGAAGAACGATACCGCCGATAATCTGAACGGGGAAGTGCTTCATACCAAGCACTCTCCAGCCTGCCTCACGACAGGTTGCAAATGCTTCGGGGAGAATATCGTCTGTTGTTTCGCCGTTGGCAAGTCTTTCTTTAAGAATTGTTGTCTGGTTCTTGAGTTCACTTTCGCTCATAGCCGCATATTTATCTTCGAGTGCAAGCACCTTGTCACAAATTGGTTGCACACGCTTAACTTCACGCTTGCTGTAGTTGCCGAACATAGCCTTTAAAAAATTCATCAGGGTTCTTCCTTTCAATGTACCGAAAAAATCGGTCAAACTGTATTTTCAATAATATAATTTTAATTTACTGCACCGCAGACGCTCCAAGGCTTTTTGCAGCCTGAATCATTGCGGCCTCAACCACGGGACCGGCATATTGAAAACCGAAACCCGAATCCTGTACAACACAGGCAAAGGCGAGAGGGCAGTCCTCATCTTTTGAGTAGCCGACCATCCAGCCGTTAGGGTTCTTATCATCGCCGACTTCACCCGTACCTGTTTTGGCACAGACTGTAAGTCCTCCAAAAAGGTTGTCGCCGTAGTAATCCGAAACGGTGTATCTCATAACATCATCAAGCTTTGTCGCCGTATCGGATGAAAAAAGCTCCTGTCCGCTGCTCTTGTAGTTTATGCCGAGTGCGGAGAGTATGGACTCATCTTTGATAAGGGTAGGGTTTGTAGCCTTACCACCGTTTGCGATTGCACCGCAGATAATTGCCATCTGCATCGGGTTTACCTTGTCATTATACTGACCTACACCCGACCAGCCAAGCTGGTTTTCATTGGCATCGCTGACATCATATGAACCTTTTGCGGTTTTAATTCCGTCAACATCAAAGGAGCTGTTAATGCCGATTTTCTCGGCAGTTTTTGTCATTGTGTCACTTCCGAGTTCAACGGCAAGCTTTGCAAAAACAATATTGCAGGAATGTGCCATTGCCTCTTTATATGTCAGCGTTCCGTGAGTTTCCGTACAGGTAACTTCACTTCCGCCTATGTTCTCACTTCCGTTACAAACCCAAGTGCGGTCATAAAGGTCGGGAATATTCTCGATTGCCGCCGCAGATGTAACGATTTTGAAGATTGAACCCGGAGTAAAGGTTGACGAAAGCACATTATCAAGGTAAACGCCCTCGTATTCGCTTTCGTTGTCCTTGGTAATTTCGGGAGGAGCCTGCGGATCGTAAGCCATGGTGCTTATGGAACAGATAACCTCGCCTGTTTTGTAGTTATATATTACACAGGCACCTTTTTTGTTATAAGCTGCAAGAACATCATAAGCCGCCGCACAGGTTGCGGAATCGACTGTCAGCTTTATATCGTGAGAGGCACGCAATGATTCCGGCATATTAAGACCGAAAACAAGGTTATAGCCTATCAGCTGAGAACGATACATACTTTGAACAGCCGTTGAAATGTTAAGGCTGTCATCACCGACAACATGAAGCAGAGATTTTCTTACGCTCTCGCTTTCGTTATAAACTCTTTTACCGTCAACCGTCTGTGCAAGAGCCGTGCCGTTGCGGTCATATATCGCTCCTGCCTGTGCAAGGCCGCCGTCACCTGCTATATGCGCATTATATGCCTGATCAACCCAGTCGTCTGCCCCTGTTACAAGCTCAAAGGCAAGATAGCCGAGTCCGCCGATAAACGCAAGCGCAACTATATATATAAGTGTACTTCTGCGAAGTATTTTTTTCAAACCTTACACCACCCTGTGTATCAAGTGAACAATCGAAAAATTAAAGAAAATGCGGCTTTGCTTGCAAAGCACTATGAATATGGTCGGGAGATAGCGCATTTTATTTTGCTGTTTTTCCTCTCGACAACAATTTTCCATTTTCAATTTTTCATTTTCAATTTACTAAACTTATCTTTTTACCGAATAAGTTCTCTCGTCTGCGGCTTTGATGAATGCAACAAGTCCCCAACAAGACATAATACTTGAACCGCCGGCAGACACAAACGGAAATGTTACGCCTGTAAGCGGAAGGACATCGGTTGCACCGAAAACATTGAGAGAAAGCTGAACGACAAAAAGTCCTGCCGCACAGCACGCTGAAATTGAATAAAAGGTACTTCTGCTTCGGGTTGTAATTGCCCTTGCATAAATAAACATTGCACCTACTGCCACGGCAAGTGTGAACGCAACGATAACTCCCATTTCTTCCGAAACAAGTCCGAAAACAAGGTCACTTTCGGATGCGGCGACCTGCTTTAAAAAACCGTTGCCGATACCTACACCGAAAAGTCCGCCGCTTGCCATATATGTGAGAACTCTTGCCTGCTGATAACCGAGGTTGTCCTGAGTATGTTCCCACACATGACGCCAGCCCGAAAAACGGTCGGCAACATACGGTTTAAACTTGAGGACAAAGGTTACGCCGAAAATTGCGGCGGCAACAGCAAGAATAATCGTCTTAAAATCGCCCGAGCGCATAAACGCTGTGAGCAAAAATGTTACAAAGAAGATGAGCGCAGTACCGAAGTCACCCATAAGAGCCAAAAGTCCGACGCAGACTGCCGAGAAGATAATGTACTCAAGCAGGTTCTTCTTTGTCATCAACACATCAAGCGAACTTGCGCCGATAAATATGAAGATAATCTTTGCAAGCTCTGACGGCTGAAATGAAAACGAGCCGATATAAATCCAGTTGGCGGCGCCGTTTGTAATCTTACCGAATACAATTGTTACGCCCAAAAGACCAACCGCACAAATCATTGCCGGAAGTCTGAGTTTATTTACCTTATCGGGATCTTCAATCAGCTTGATGATTATGCAGAAGAAAATCATACCTATTGCGGCGGCAACAAGCTGAACATAAGCCGAGCGTTCCGACTGTCTGATAAGCATCATTACGCCTATGCCCGTCAAAAACAGGGCGAGCGATTCAAGCTCGAAATTTACTCTGCGGATTACAAAATAGGAGATAAAGAAGAATCCCCATTCAACAGCCGCAAGAGCACCGAACAGCACGAGCGGAGCCATTGTATTTGTGCCGTCATTCCAGAACATTGCCTGAACGCACATAAAAAAGTGAAAAAATGTAATAAGAAGCATAAGCTTCCACGATTTCATTGCAGGCTTATCGCTGACCTTTGAGAAAAACCAGCTCGACTGCAACGGCCGTTGGAACTCCTCGCCTCTTTTTACTATAAGGCTTGTACCGCCTATTGTTATTGTATCGTCAATTAGCACCTTTGCTCTGCCTCTTGTTCTTTTGCCGTTGAGCATTGTGCCGCTCTTTGAGTCGGTATCGCTTACATACCAACCGTCTTTACGGCGAAGGAGTACACAATGATTTCTTGAAACCGTCGGGTCATCAACGGTTACATCACTGCTTTTACTTCTGCCGATTGAATTTTCCCAGAAAAGCACGGGGAGCATCTCGCCCGTTGCAGGGTTCAAAAGTGAAATCAAAGGAGTTTCGGGACGGCGGCGACGGCGCATTGCGGCAAAGCACTGGTACACAATTATTATTGCATAAACAGGCATAAGAAAACGCAGTGCAACAACACCCATATCGAAAATTATCGAAAGATCCGGCACTTTTTTCAACTCCTTCACAAATCATCTGTCCTAAAAATAAGCATACTTAAAGTTATACAGTTTAAATAATAATCCAATTTCCTCCAAAAGTCAATAGCCGAGTGCCTCGGCAGTCAATTCGTGAAGATAGTTTGTACAATAGAAAACTAAAAATGCCCGAGCGTGACTTTCTATATTAAGATAGTTTTTTCAGCCGAGTGCCTCGGCAGCCAATTCGTGAAGACAGTTTGTACAATAAAAAACTTATGATACCCGAGCGTAGCATTTTAATTGTTTGTACAAACCAAACTGTAGGGGCGTTCATCGGACGCCCGCACGAGTTTGTGCTTTTTATACAATTTTATTAAACTCCTTGATTTATTAACTTCAATAATTTATAATAACTTTGACAGAGGATTTGTTAATCCATCTGTTGAGTGTTTCGCCACTTATTTAAAGGGCGAGTGTTTTTTATCGTTGAGCGTTTCGCCGCTTGTAAAAGTGCGAGTATTAACAAAAGACCTCACGAAATTCGTGAGGTCTTTTATCATGATATATCTATGAGGATTAATGAAGACTTTTCATTTTATCTGCTTTATCACGGCATATATGCGACCATTTGCAGTCGCCACACACCTGCGAAAGCCTGTCTTTTAAAATTATATTTTCTCTTGCAATTCTCGAAAGCTCTTTCCAATCGGCAGTATCGCCGATTTTCATTCCGAGTAAATCAAGACATCTTTTGTCATAGCATGACGCCTTACCCGTAACATCGCAGCTGCCGTTGTCACGGTTCGGACACGATGAACAAATTTCGTCACAACCGCCCGTAAGCGTAAGGTTTGCATTGTTATTTTCAAGAACCGACACTATTTTTGCCATTCCGCAGACAAATTCATCGCTGTAACCCTTGCCTTCAAAAAACTGCACACAAAGGCTGTGATGCGGTCTGAACTTAAAGCTTAACGATTTTGTCAAGACGATTCACCAAAACTGTTGCAACAACAATCTTTGCAGCATCTGCAAGAAGGAACGGAACAACGCAGGTGAGAAGTGCGGCAACAAAGTCTGTATGCATTGCAATCATAAACCAGATTGTGCCGAAAAGGTAGCATACTGCAAGGCCTGCAACCATTGAAACCGCAAGCACCCAAAGCTTTCTGCCGAGAAAATCAGTCATAAGTCCAACAATAAGTGCCGTAAAGAGGAAACCGATGATATAACCGCCTGTCGGACCGCCGAGAACGCCGATTCCGCCTGAGAATCCTGCAAACACGGGAACACCGATTGCACCGAGGAGAACATAAACCGCAACGCTGATGAGTCCTCTTTTCCAGCCGAGCATAGCCGCCGCCATAAAGATGCCGAGAGTCTGAAGTGTGAACGGAACTGTCATCGGAATCTGAATCTGTGCGCACACTGTGATGATTGCGACGAACATCGCCATATACACAAGGCTTAATACATTACTTTTTGATTTACTGTTTGTTTTTGCTTCTGTCATAAAATTACCTCTCCTTTGCAAAACCGCTTCTTTTGTTTTGCAGATTGTCAACCAAATTGTTTTATCGGTTGACAATTATTATAGTACCGATTATCGCATTTGTCAACCCGATTTATGTTTTAAAATGACAATTACAATCCGTTTTGATGTAACAATTGACTTTACAACCGTCTTATAATACAACTGAGTTAACCAAACAGAACATAAAAAACAGGGACAGCGTTTTGCTGTCCCTGAAATTTTTGTAAAGATTAAGTTTGCGTGCTTACAATTAAGCCTTGTTAACCGAACCGAAGAGTTCCATCTTTTCCTTAACAGTAGCCTTGATAGCCTCTGCACCGGGAGCGAGGAGCTTTCTTGGATCGAAGCCCTTGCCTTCGAGATCCTTGCCCTCTTCAATGTACTTTCTTGTAGCTGCTGCAAATGCAAGCTGGCACTCTGTGTTAACATTGATCTTTGAAACGCCGAGTGAGATAGCCTTCTTGATCATGTCGGCAGGGATACCTGTACCGCCGTGGAGAACGAGCGGCATCTCGCCTGTAAGCTGCTGGATAGCGTCAAGAGTTTCAAAGCTGAGGCCCTTCCAGTTTGCAGGATACTTACCGTGAATGTTACCGATACCTGCTGCGAGCATTGTTACGCCGAGGTCTGCAACCATTTTGCATTCCTTAGGATCTGCGCATTCGCCCATGCCAACTACGCCGTCTTCCTCGCCGCCGATTGCACCAACCTCAGCCTCAAGTGAAAGACCGAGCTTGTTACAAGTTGCAACGAGTTCCTTTGTTTTTTCAATGTTTTCCTCGATCGGATAGTGTGAACCGTCGAACATGATTGAGCTGAAACCGGCTTCGATGCACTTCTTAGCGCCTTCATATGAACCGTGGTCAAGGTGGAGAGCAACAGGAACTGTGATGTTGAGTTCCTCG
>OCPY01001139.1_pt1 | contig 13103 bp, 8 predicted proteins | sample 1538821 | NCBI WGS metagenome assembly OCPY01 (sample SAMN04571728, study PRJEB22368) | human gut metagenome | biome: human gut; material: stool | host: Homo sapiens | place: Luxembourg | collected 2012-12-07 | reverse complement strand
CCTCGGAGATGAAAATGAGGCGCTGTATAACGAATTGTGGAGAGAAGTGAAGTCGAAATAAATTTGTATTTAGCAATAAGAATATTGGCTGGTTCAAAATTTAAATAAATGAAGAAGGGCGTGTTTGGACGGTCTCTTGCAACGATATGCAGGGCCCGTTCCCTCAGCCTTTTGAGGGATTGTAACAAAGAAGCGAGATATGCACCGTGTGTGGTTTGTATCTCGCTTCTTCTAACAATCCGCGCAAAATGTCTTCGTACACTCTTACGCCAAATGCATATCTTATGCAAGAGTCCATCCAAACACTCAGATTCATCAGATCAGAAATGATTTGAATACAGATTATTCTTATCGAAATGCAAATCAGAAGGGATATGAAAAGGGAACGCTATTGACTAAAATTTACAAATTGGCACAAGTTGTGTCATATAGTCGATAGCGTTCCCTTTTTTACTTCCGTCCAGAATTCTGTATTCAAGTGTTGAATTCGTTCCACAGCAATCACTTACGTGCAACAAATCAAAACTTGTATGAAGTCTTTCAGATTCGTCCCGTTAAGCAAACACTTCTGTTTGGAATAAAGAAGCGAGGATGGTGCTATATTGTTGAGGACACATGTAAGGCAGGAGCGTTCCGAATACACCTTGTTCAGTATGTTAGTAAGAGCCAGACAGGCACCACTCACGGTAACTGTTCTGGCTCTTACGTTACATACTTTCAAGGGGATGAGGTAGAGCGGGCCGGTGTCCGATGCAATATAGCATCATCCTTGCGGCCTTATTCACCACCAAATCCTTTGCTTCAATATGGAGAATCAGACAGACAAATACAAATTTATACCACAAAATTCATCTTCTGATCGTCGTACTGCACGGAAAATCCTTTTCCTTCGAGGTAGTCTTCTACCACCTGATACATCTCATCATATCGTCCTTCGCAGGCACAATTACCAAGTGGTTCGATCCAGAAGGATTGTCTTCCACAAGTGTCCCTGAGATGAATTCGGAAATTCAGACCTTTATCTTTAAGAATTCCATTTAATTCTATCACATCATTAAAAGATACATAACTCATTTTAATTCTCCTCTTCTTTACCTAATAAAATGTGTTGCAATTCGTTCTTCTTTCTCCGGAAGTCCAAACTGTTCTTTACCCAAGGCAATACTCTTCATAAGAAATGTCATGTTTCTGGCGAGGACTCTCATAGTCTGCTTTCCTTCTCCATCCTGCTCTGCTTCTCCTGGTATTCTTCCATGAATACTATTCCAATACTGACTGGAAGCAACTGGCATTCCAGAAATTGTAAAGTATTTGTTTAACTCATCAAATGTTGCTGAACATCCACCGCGCCTTGCACAGACAACACTTGCTCCTACTTTCATAGTCTTATCAAATGGTGTGCTGTAGAACAGGCGGTCAAGACAGGCGATCAATGTTGCATTTGCGGATGCATAATAGACTGGACTTGCGATAACCAGTCCGTCTGCTTTCTCGAATTTCAAAGCCAGTTCGTTAACTACATCATCATAAACACATTTTTGCTTGGAAGCACATCCTCCACAGGCAACACATCCACGGACAGGTTTATTTCCAACAACTACTGTCTCTACTTCTACTCCATTTTCCTGAAAAATCTTTTCCATTTCTTTTAGTCCTACACTAGTATTTCCGTTTGCTCTTGGACTTCCATTAATCATAAGTACTCTTAATTTTTCTGCCATTGTTTCTCCTCCTACAAACATTATTGTCTTATCTTCAAAGTTCTCAGATACTCTTTTTGTTCCGGCGTGATCCGATAGCTTTCGATTGCCTTCTGGATTGTCTTATTATGTGTCCATACGTCCATCTTCTGTTCTTCTAGAAATGGAAGAACCTGATCATACTTTTTGGCAAGTGCTGTTGCGAAATACCATGCCCTGGCCATATTTACATAATACTCTTCTGAACGGATTGCGGCAACCTTCCCAGGATATTCTAACTTAAATTCTTCTTCCAGATAATAGCGCATCAGCATATTGATTCCAAATCGGATCGTATATATATGCTCTGATTCCAGCCATCGATCTATCTTTTTGATATAAGAATTCAGATGCTTCTTCACTGTTCTGACTGCCAGAAGATCACAGGTTGCCCAGTTATCTATATGGGGCAGAAAGCGCTCCAGTTCTTCTATACAGAGTTCATAATCTTTAATCTGCTCGATCAGAAGCCCATGCAGATTATTCTCTTCATAATATTGATGTGGCAGGATCTTAAGAAACTGCTTCGCCTCTTCTGTCTTCCCGAATTTCTTTGCATAAGTTCGAAGTACAGGAACACTCACTCCTATCACTGATTCTTTCTCTACTGTTGGCATCAGTTTTGCGTGAAAATCCCGATATTCTAGATCCTGCATTGCAAAAAGGTCCTGCTGCACTTTTGGTATTACTTCTTTTGGAGTCATCTTTATTCACCTGCTTTCTGTTAATTTGCAGTATAACACACACTTTATGCCACTGCAAGTATATATAGAACAAATGTTCTTCTGTATTTTATTTCTTTTTTTTGCTATACTTATCTACGTATAAAGTTGCTGCTCACACCCACTATGAACAGTAACTAAAAATTCTCTGACTCTTTTGCTGTTACTGCTCACACTATATATTACCAGCAACACAGATTCGTCAGAGAATATAAGGGAGATAAAAATATGCTGACAGTAATGAAATTTGGCGGAAGCTCCGTGGCCGATTTGGAGCACATCCGCAACGTAGCAAACCGCTGTATCGCAAAGCAGCGCGAAGGCAGCCAGGTTGTTGTTGTCCTGTCTGCTATGGGAAAGACTACAGATAATCTGATCGCAACAGCAAAACAGATCACAGAGCAGCCTTCCCGCAGGGAATTAGATATGCTTCTCACAACCGGTGAACAGGTTTCTGTATCCTTAATGGCAATGACTCTGATTTCCATGGGCGTCAGTGCAGTGTCACTGAATGCATGGCAGGTTCCAATGCATACAACTTCAAATTATCAAAATGCACGATTCAAGAGAATTGATTCCGAGCGTATCCGTAAAGAGCTTGATGCGAACAAGATCGTCATCGTAACCGGATTCCAGGGAATCAATAAGTATGAAGATATCACAACTCTTGGTCGCGGCGGCTCTGACACAACAGCGGTTGCTCTTGCTGCTGAACTCCATGCCGATGTCTGTGAAATTTACACAGATGTAGACGGAGTATATACCGCCGATCCACGCGTTGTTCCAAACGCTCATAAAATGACGGAGATCACTTATGATGAGATGCTTGAGATGGCCTCTCTTGGTGCGAAAGTCCTTCACAGCAGATGTGTAGAAATTGCGAAAAAATACGGTGTAGAACTTCTGGTATGTTCTAGCTTAAACCACAATTCAGGAACAATTGTAAGGGAGAAAACGAAAATGGAAAAAATGTTAATCAGTGGTGTGGCAGCCGATAAAAATGTAGCCAAAATCCGTGTTGCCGGTCTCGGGAACGAGCCTAGTAGCACATTCCGTCTTTTAAATCTTTTAGATAAGAATAAACTGAACATTGACGTCATGATCCAGTCTCTTGGTAAAGACGGTACAAAATCTGTATCCTTCACTGTTGCAAAATCGGACATGCTCCGTGCTTTGGATCTGTTAAATGAAAGCAAAGACTATCTTGGCATTAAGAAACTGGATTCTGATGAAAATGTTGCCAAAGTTTCTGTCATTGGTGCCGGTATTCGTTCTCATTCAGGTGTTGCTGCAAAGATGTTCGGTGCACTCGCAAGTATTGATGTCAACACAGAGATGGTTACTACATCTGAGATTCGCATCACTGCTCTGATCGATGAAGCCTATGCAGATCTTGCAGTACGTAAACTGCATGAAACTTTCTTTGATTAAAAGTAAAGCAGAATCAAGCGACAGTAAGGATTAATAATTCCCTGCTGCCGCTTGATTTTTATCTTGTTTTCGTTCTGAATAATTACATTTGTTTTTTCATTTTTCGCTGCACATTATGCTTCTTCCTCTAACGGCGTTTTTCCGCGCAAACGTCTGTAATAGAATCTTCCTTTTCCAAGAAGAATCGTAAGATAACGAAGTACCGGCTCTGTTGCGATCGCAAATACAACAAAAAGCATGATACACTTTGTTGTCATTCCGCTAATCGCAAACAGCTGATTCAAATAAATACTACAGAATAATAATCCTGCGATACATCCGCCAAGAATCCCTGCACGAAGCTTATTCATCGGTGCACTGATCTTATAGAGGATCATAAATCCTACAATTGCCAGAAGCATTGTTGCTGCTGTTGAGATATCCTGCTCTCCTACTCCAAATGTCTTTCCAAAGACAACCAGTGCCCCAACCGCCAATGCATCTGTAAGTGCTGCCGGAAGTGCTTTCAGGAATACATTCGTCAGGAAATGTCCTTTAATGATATTCTTGTTCGGCTCAAGTGCAAGGAAGAACGCCGGAATGCCGATTGTAAACATACTGATCAGTGATACCTGTGATGGTTCCAGTGGATAAGTAAACATAAATACTACCGAGAAAAGACTCAGCAGGAAAGAGAATATATTCTTAACCAGGAACAGGCTCGCCGAACGCTGGATATTATTAACTACTCTTCTTCCTTCTAATACAACCTGCGGCATACAAGAGAAATCTGACTCCAGAAGTACGATTTGAGAAGCCTGTGCCGCTGCCTCGCTTCCTGATGCCATTGCAATACTGCAGTCTGCATCCTTCAAAGCAAGGACATCATTTACTCCATCTCCTGTCATAGCAACTGTTTTCCCAGCCTCTTTAAGTGCCTGAACAAACTGTCGTTTCTGGTTTGGAGTTACACGTCCAAACACTGTCTTCTCAAGAATCGCTTTCTTAATATCTTCTTCTGTCTCAAGACTTGATGCATCCACATAATTCTCAGCATTTTTAATACCTGCTGTTTTTGCAACTTTGGAAACTGTAACCGGATTATCTCCGGAAATAACTTTCACTTCAACTCCCTGCTCTGCAAAGTACTGGAATGTTTCTTTTGCCGCCTCACGGATTGGATTCGCAAGTAAGATATAGCCCAACGGTGTTACCGGCTCTGTCAGTGCTTTTCCATCAATCTCTGCTGCATAAGTACCAAACACGAGAACACGGGCACCTGTAGATGCAAGCTCTGTGATTTTTTCCTTATGTTGCTCGTAATCATCCAGAAGTACAAATTCCGGCGCTCCAAGAACATATGTCTTATCTTCAAATGTAGCACTGCTGTACTTTGTCGCAGATGAAAATCCTGTCTTGGAAATTGCTTTTGCGCCTGAAGAATGTGTAAAATATTCTTTCATTGCAGCCATTGTGATATTATCGTTTGTCATAGCTGAAACAAAATCTCCGACCATAAGACGAAGAGATCCCATCTTTTCCGTATCGTACTGCTCCGTCGGAATAAGTTCCTGTACTTTCATCGTATTTTCTGTGATCGTACCAGTCTTATCTACACAAAGTACATCAACACGCGCAAGTGTCTCAATACATTTCATATCATGAAGCAATACTTTCTGCTGTGCAAGCCGAATTGAACTGACAGCAAGTGCAACGCTTGCAAGAAGGTAAAGTCCCTCCGGAATCATTCCGATCACAGCCGCTACCATTGACGTAATACTTGAATGGAATGATGCATTCTGGAATACCAGAGACTGTGCAACGAGTATGATTCCAATCGGAATGATTGCCACACCGACGCATTTAACCAATTTATCCAGCGAGCGGATCATCTCTGACCGCTCACCATTCTGCATTTCTTTTGCTTCCAGTGTAAGCTTTGAAATATAAGAATCTTCACCGACTTTATCAAGTCTTGCATGACATTGACCGGAAATAATAAAACTTCCTGACATCAGCTGATCTCCGGCATGTTTTGTAATCTCATCAGACTCGCCTGTCAGCAGAGATTCATTTACCTGTACCTCACCTGCACAAACCTGTGCATCCGCACATACCTGCGCGCCGGCTTTAAATATGACAATATCATCAACTACCAACTCTTCTGCATCAATCAACGATCTTTTACCATCTCGCACTACAGTCGCTTTCGGTGCATTTAGCATGGTCAGATTATCCAGCACTTTTTTGGCACGCACTTCCTGTATAATACCGATCAACGTATTTGCAATAATAACCGGAAGAAAGGTCAGATCCCGGAAGGATCCAACCAGACATAACAAAATAGCCAGAACAAGAAAGATTAAGTTAAAGTAAGTAAATACATTCTCATGTACAATCTCTTTCGTTGTCTTCGACGGCGGATCGACTGCCCTGTTTACCCAGCCATGAAGTCTGTGCTCCTGCACCTGCTGTGCTGTCAATCCGACTTTATAATCCGGATTGTAACGGGTTGTCGGTATCCGCTTCTCTATTTCTTCTTCAATCTCTGTTTTCTTGTTTCTGCTTCTTGCCATCTGTTACTTCCCTTCTGCTTCTTCCAACGTCTCCGTTCTCGTCAAAATCTGCATAAATTCTTCTCCTGTAATTGTTTCTTTCTCATACAGGTATTTTGCAAGCTCATGAAGTTTCTTCTGGTTTTTCTCCAAAAGATCCATCGCTGTATCATATCCGTGTTTTACGGTATCTACAACCATCTGATCAATATCTGCTGCTGTCTGCGGTGAACAACTTAAACTGCTGTCTCCTCCCAGATATGGATTGTTCTGCGTCTCAAGAGCAACCATACCAAACCGGTCACTCATTCCATAACGCGTGATCATTGCTCTTGCAAGCTTTGTTGCCTGCTCGATATCATTCGATGCGCCTGTTGTGATAGAATTAAAAATCAGTTTTTCTGCGCATCTTCCTCCGGTCAGTGTCGCGATCTTGTTGATCAGCTCTTCCTGTGTCATCAGATTCCGTTCTTCTGATTCAACCTGCATTGTATATCCCAAGGCACCTGATGTACGCGGAATGATCGTGATCTTTGTAACCGGTGCTGAATTCGTCTGTAATGCTGCTACCAACGCATGACCGATTTCATGATAAGAAACAATTAATTTTTCCTTGGAAGAAAGTACCTGATTCTTCTTCTGATATCCGGCGATAACAGTTTCAATACTTTCTTCAAGATCTGCCTGCGTTACATATTTACGATTCTCTCTGACTGCGCGCAGTGCCGCTTCATTTACCATATTTGCAAGCTCTGCTCCTGATGCTCCTGATGCAGCTCTTGCGATTGCATTAAAGTCAATGTCATCTCCAAGTCTTACTTTCTTCGCGTGAACTTTCAGAATCTCTTCACGTCCTTTAAGATCCGGAAGTTCCACCGGAATACGGCGGTCAAATCTTCCCGGACGGAGAAGTGCCGGATCAAGACTGTCCGGTCGGTTCGTTGCAGCAAGGATCACAACACCCTTAGATGCATCGAACCCATCCATCTCTGTCAGCAACTGGTTCAATGTCTGCTCACGCTCATCATTTCCACCATATCCTGCGTTATCTCTCTTTTTACCGATTGTATCAATCTCATCAATAAATACAATACAAGGTGCTTTTTCATTCGCCTGTTTGAAAAGATCACGTACTTTAGAAGCTCCCATGCCAACAAACATCTCTACAAATTCTGAACCGGAGATTGAGAAAAATGGTACATTTGCCTCTCCTGCAACTGCTTTTGCAAGCAAAGTTTTACCGGTTCCCGGAGGTCCTACAAGAAGTGCTCCTTTCGGACATACTGCACCGATCTCCGTATATTTCTGCGGGTTATGAAGAAAATCCACAATCTCTGTCAGCAGTTCCTTCGCTTCATCTTCTCCGGCTACATCCTGGAAAGTGATTCCTGTTGTAGATTCCACATAAACCTTCGCATTGCTCTTTCCGAACTGCATGAACGGATTTCCTGCTGCACCTCCACCCATCTTGGCCATCATCTTCTTTGCAAGCCACTGTCCTAATGCCCAGAAGATCAAAAGTGGTAAAATCCATACAAGGAAAAAGCTAAGAAGCGGATTCATCTCCTGCTGTGCGACTCTTCCGAATTCACATCCCGCATCTTCCAGACGATTTACCAGATTTGGATCATCAAACGTTGTTGTCTCATAATATTTCGGTTCCTCGCTATTATCTGTAAAATAAATAGTGTCTCCATTCAACTCTACTTTTGATACTTCTTTTCCCTCGACCATAGTAAGAAAGGTTCCATAATCGACTTCTTTCACCTTATTCTTTCCTAGAATATTCGGAAAAAGAAATGTGTTAAGAAGCACGAGAATAATCAAAGCAATCAAATAGTAAAAGATTAATGGCTTCTTTGGTTTCTCGACTTTCTTCATACTGTTGTTCCTCCTATTTTCTAAATTTTGCACGAACTGCCTTTATCATCTGTATAATCGGAAGATTCAATGCTGCAAGACCATACACTGTAAGTAACTGCGACAATGTCAGTGTCTGCACTTTAAAGATGTTATGCAGTCCAGGGACAGTCACAACAAGCGTGATCAGAATCATTCCAATTACAAAAGCACCGATCAGGTAAATGTTATTAAAGACTCTTTTTGTAAATACAACCGGACGATTTGATTTACAGTTAAACCCATGGAACAATCTTGAACAGCAAAGTGTTGCAAATGCCATTGTACTTGCAAGTAGTGCATTACCGTCTTTGTATCCAATTGTAAATGCAATCATGACCATGGTACAGATTGATAATCCTTCCAGTCCGATATTGATCAAAAAGTCTTTCGTTAAAATGGATTCATTTATCGGTCGTGGCTTTTCTTTCATCACATTTTTCGAATGTGGTTCCAATCCAAGAGCAATTGCCGGAAGACTGTCTGTCAGCAGATTAATGAACAACAGATGAACCGGTGCGAACGGTACCGGAAGTGCCATCAGTGAAGCATAAAGCACTGCCAGGATTGCTCCAAAATTTCCCGAAAGCAGAAACTGAATGGATGCTTTAATATTGCGATATATATTTCTTCCATTCTCTACTGCTTTAATAATAGTCGCAAAATTGTCATCTGTCAAAACCATTGCTGCAGCGTCTTTTGACACTTCGCTTCCGGTAATTCCCATCGCCACTCCTATGTCTGCCTGTTTCAGTGCCGGAGCGTCATTCACACCATCTCCTGTCATGGATACAATGTTTCCTTTTTCCTGCCATGCACGCACAATACGGATCTTGTGTTCAGGAGAAACTCTGGCGTAAACAGAAATCCCTTCCACAAAGTCTTTCAGTTCTTCATCAGACATTTTTTCAATCTCTGCACCCTCACAGGCTTCGGATTCATTTTCAAGAATTCCAATTCTCTTTGCAATGGCAGCAGCTGTCACCTTATGATCTCCTGTAATCATAATCGGACGGATTCCTGCACATTTACACTCTTCTACAGCAGCTTTTGACTCTTCTCTCGGCGGATCCATCATTGCGATCAGCCCCAGGAATATCAGATGATCTTCATCCTCCAGCGTAAGTTCCGTCTCATCTGATACTTCTTTATAAGCAAATGCAAGAACTCGTAATCCCTCTCTTGAGTATTTCTGATTCTGCTCTTCGATTACTCTTCTTGTCTCTTCTGTGATCTCATGAGTCTCCCCTTTCATCTCAACCCAGTCTGTCCGGTTCAAAAGAACATCAACTGCTCCTTTGACAATCATCGTTGGCACTCCGTTTAATGAATGCTTTGTTGCCATCATCTTACGGTCGCTATCGAATGGATTCTCACTTTCTCTTGGATACTTTACTCTGACTTCTTCCGGGTCAAGACCAAGACTGCTTCCTAAATTAATCAGTGCTGTCTCTGTTGGGTCTCCGATCTCTACACCATCAATATTCGTAGAGTCATTACAAAGAATACTGCTGATAAGGAGTCTGCTCTGAGACGGATCCCGGAGATCGATCTTGTCTGCGGAAATGCTCTGGCCATCTACATAATAATGCTCTACTGTCATCTTATTCTGTGTCAGGGTTCCTGTTTTATCTGAACAGATAATGGATACACTTCCCAGTCCTTCTACTGCCTGTAGTTTTCGAACAATTGCATGTTCTTTCGCCATTTTCTGCGTTCCAAAAGAAAGAACGATCGTAACGATTGAACTTAACGCCTCCGGAATTGCTGCAACGGCAAGAGCAACTGCAAAAAGAAATGCATTTCCAATATTCTCACCACGGAAAACACTGATTCCAAACAAAATCGCACAGAATACAAGAATTAAAATGGATAATTTCTGTCCAAACTGATCCAGGTTCACCTGCAATGGAGTCTTCTTCTCAGATGTCGTCTTCAGAAGACTTGCAATTTTACCAACTTCTGTATTCATTCCAATCTCTGTAACTACAAAAGAACCTCTTCCATACGTGAGAAAGCTTCCGGAATATACCATATTAATACGGTCTCCAAGAGGAACTTCGTCCTGTTCAATCACATCTGTCGTCTTCTCGACACCAAGACTCTCTCCCGTCAATGCACTTTCGTCAACCTTCATGCTCGCACATTCCAAAATACGTCCATCTGCAGGAATATAGTCTCCCGCCTCTAACATAATAATGTCTCCAACAGTAACTTCTGAAGACGGAATCGGGACAACCACTCCATCACGAAGAACTTTTGCTTCCGGACCGGATAATTTCTTCAGACTTGCCAGAGATGACTCTGCCTTTACTGTCTGCACAGTTCCCAGAATTGCATTCATTGTGATCACGATAACAATAACAGCTGCGCTCTCAATATCTCCCATAAATCCTGATGCGATCGCTGCTATAATAAGGATGATCACCAGAAAATCCTTATATTGCTCCAAAAAAATCTGAAATGTTGTCTTCTTTTTTCCTTCAGTCAGTTCATTCGGGCCGTATTTCCTTTGATTTTCACTGACCTGTTCTTTTGTTAATGGTTCTTCCGAGCCATTCACTTCTCTTAAAACTTCTTCTCCCGATAATTGATAATATGCTTTCACTGCCATTCCTCCTAACTGATTATTGGTTACTGTTCACACGATGTGCGCCCCATAATCCTGATTAATCTGCAGTGCGAATAAAAAAAGAGACAATTATTGCACCGCTTCTTGCATGCAATAAAAGTCTCACCATTTCATCACGATCCGGATGGACTTCTTCCATCGTATTGACGGCTCGCAAACGCTACTCAAAGCGCCAGTTACTCCCTTTTACTAAAATAAACTATACTCATTTTTCCTGATAATGTCAATAAACTTTATTTTCTTTTTAGGAAATATTTTCAGGATTTTAACATTAAAAGATCGCGGAGCGTTTTTTGCATATTAGGAAAGCACTTTCCTAATATATAAAAAGAATACCTTACAGACATTCTATCCATAAGGTATCCTTTCTATTCTATCAATCGATCAATGAAAATCTCAATCTATTTTCTTAAATCCTAAACGATTCCCTGAGCTGTCATAGCATCTACAACCTTCTCAAATCCGGCAATGTTAGCACCTACAACGTAGTTGCCCTTGAATCCGTATCTCTCAGCTGCATCAACCATGTTGTGGCAGATGTTAACCATGATGTTTTTAAGTTTAGCATCTACTTCTTCGAATGTCCAGCTCAGACGCTCGCTGTTCTGAGACATCTCAAGTGCAGATGTAGCAACACCACCGGCGTTAGCTGCTTTACCAGGTGCAAAGATAACACCATTCTCCTGCAGATACTCTGTAGCTTCGAGAGTTGTAGGCATGTTAGCACCTTCACATACTGCAATACATCCGTTTGCAACAAGTGCTTTTGCATCTTCAAGGTGAAGCTCATTCTGTGTAGCACATGGAAGAGCGATGTCAACTTTAACATTCCATACTCCTCTTCCTTCGTGATACTCTGAATTCGGACGGTAGTTCTTGTACTCTGTCAGTCTTGCACGTTTTACTTCTTTGATCTCTTTGAGAGCTGCTACATCGATTCCATCCGGATCATATATCCATCCTGTAGAATCACTTGCTGTAACAACCTTAGCACCAAGCTGCTGTGCTTTCTGGATTGCGTAGATTGCAACGTTACCAGCACCGGAAACAGCAACTGTCTTACCTGCAAGTTCGATACCATTAAGTTTCAGAAGCTCATCTGTCAGATACAGAAGTCCATATCCTGTAGCTTCTGTACGAGCAAGAGATCCACCATAGGAAAGTCCTTTTCCTGTAAGAACTCCTTCATATAATCCACGGATTCTCTTGTACTGTCCGAACATATATCCGATCTCTCTTGCGCCTGTACCGATATCTCCTGCTGGAACATCAGTATCAGCACCAATATATTTGCAAAGTTCTGTCATAAAGCTCTGGCAGAATGCCATAACTTCTCTGTCAGATTTTCCCTTAGGATCGAAATCAGATCCACCTTTACCTCCACCGATTGGAAGTCCTGTAAGGGAGTTTTTGAAAATCTGCTCAAAACCGAGGAATTTGATAATACCAAGGTTTACAGATGGATGAAGACGAAGACCTCCCTTGTATGGTCCGATCGCACTGCTGAACTGTACACGGTATCCTGTGTTAACCTGTACCTGACCCTTGTCATCTACCCACGGTACACGGAACTTAATCTGTCTCTCAGGCTCTACCAGTCTCTCAAGAAGAGCTTCTTTACGGAATTTTTCTTCATTTGCTTCAATCACAACACGAAGAGACTCCAGTACCTCTTTTACTGCCTGATGGAATTCCGGCTCAGCAGGATTCTTCTTTACAACTAAATCAATCACTTCATCAACGTATGACATCTTAATTACCTCCTAGAATAAATAGATTGGGATTCCTATCTCCCTGATACTATTGTATCTTTCGTCAACTAATGTCTTTTCTAAAACAAGAAAAACAGACTGACAAGCAATCTGTTACCCCAGACACCGTTGTCTACTCGTTTATTTTATAAGCTAAATGAAAGATTGTCAATCATTAATTGCATTATTTTAAAGTTTTATCACTTTAAGTTGATAAAACTGCATGAACCAATGTATCAAATTGCAATTTTCAGCATATTTAAGGTTATATGTTGAGTAAACAGATGGGAAAATGGTGCTTTTCCATAAGATAACCTGCATTGTATGCCACAATGCGCATTCTAAGCGGAGCGTTTTTAATATATTAGGAAAGGACTTTCCTTATATATTAAAAA